>Ga0209094_1000209_pt1 | contig 47972 bp, 49 predicted proteins | sample COGITO_mtgs_1004_2_FD_184790 | JGI IMG/M metagenome (GOLD analysis project Ga0209094, IMG submission 184790) | Pelagic marine microbial communities from North Sea - COGITO_mtgs_100430 (SPAdes) (version 2) | ecosystem: Environmental > Aquatic > Marine > Epipelagic ... | reverse complement strand
AGCTGGGGCGCCGGCGGTGCCGGCGGTGCGGGCGCTGCAGCTGGCGGCATCCCACCGGTGGCGGTGTAGCCGATGTACCGACTGCCCCACCTCGAGCACCGATCGACACCCACCGACCGCGCAGACATCTGCATTGACCAGAAGGGAAGCCGAGGATGACCACCTACGCCGACTATCAGCGTGACCGCATCGGCTGGTTCTTCGGCCTCTCCGGAGGCCAGCTGATGTTCCTGGCGCTGGCCAGCCTGCCGGCGTTCTGGGCGATCAGTCGGGGCGCGTGGTTCTCCGCGTTCCTGTTCGCCCTGGTCTGGCTGTTCCTCCTTGCCATCACCGTGATCCCGGTCCGGGGCCGCTCCGCCACCGGCTGGGTGTTCGCCTCGACGATGTACGCCGTCGGTGGCCTGTTCGGCTGGACCTCGTTCCGCGCCAAGGCCACCCAGGGCCGCGCCGAGGACCTCGATACCCCGGACCTGCCCGGGGTGCTGCAGGGGGTCCAGATCCACGATGGTCCGCCGCACGGCTCGCAGCTGCAGCGCGTCGCGATCATCGAGAACCACGCCATGAAGACCTGGGCGGTCACCGCCTCGGTCGTCCACCCGGGCATCGGCATGAAGGACGTCGAGGAGCGTGCCCGCTACGGCGAGGCACTGGCCGGGCTGCTCGACGTCGCCGGCCGCACCGAGAAGGTCGACGAGATCCTCTTCATGGTGCGCACCGTCCCCGAGGACGGCGCAGAGCGCGACCTGTGGGTCAACCGGCACCGCCGCCCCAACGCTCCTGAGCTCTCGGAGGTCGTCAACAGCGACCTGGCCCACGGGCTCACCCAGGCATCGGTGCGGACCGAGACGTTCGTGACGATCGTCGTCCCCGAGACCCGGATCGTCCGGTCGGCCAAGGAGTCCGGCGGCGGCTTCGAGGGCCGCTGCCGCGAGCTCTACCTGCTCATGGGCGAGATAGAGGCCCAGCTGCGTGGCCGGATGGGGATGACCGCGGTGCGGTGGCTCACCAGCCCCGAGCTCGCGCTGGCCTGCCGCACCGGATTCGCCCCCGGCGACCGGGCCGGCATCGTCGAGGCCCTGTCGCTGCGGGAGAAGGACCCCAGTGTCAACGCCGACGTCCCGTGGGCGATGGCCGGCCCGTCCGGTGCCGACGCGACGGTGCGGCACTACAGCCACGACGCCTGGAACTCCGTCAGCGCCACCATCAAGCTCCCCACCCGCGGCGTGGCGATGGGTGCGCTCGCGCCGATCCTCACCCCCAGCGAGTCCGGAGAGCGACGCTCGTTCGTCGTCGCCTACCCGATCGTTCCCCAGTCCAAGGCCGACCGGCAGTCCGGCAACGCCGAGTGGGCCGCCGACCTGGCCGAGGGCATGAACGAAAAGCTCGGCCGCAAGACCCGCGCCAAGCAGCGCGACGAGACCCACAAAGCCCGCGGACTGGACGCCAAGCTGGCCCGCGGCAACTCGCTGACCCGGCCCTACGGCGTGTGCACGGTCACCGTCCCCAAGACGATGCGGATCACCGAGTACGGCCGTCGCCTGGATGCCTCGGTCCGCCGCGCCGGGTTCGCGCCACTGCGCCTCGACCTCGCCCAGGACGTCGGATTCGCCGCGTCCACCATCCCCCTCGGCACCAGCCTGACCCGGAGCGGAGACGCCTGATGACCACCACCCGCCGAAACCGCCGCGGCGCCGATCGAGGCAGGGACATGGCCGCCCTGCTGTCCGACTTCGGACACGACCTGCCCACCATCCCCGCACTGGCCCCGGAGGCCAAGGAGCCCCGGCTCTTCCGGTACGCGCCGCGCCGCGGTGCATCCCGTCGCGGCCGCGGCTGGGCCGCCGCCAGCGCCCCGGCGATGGCCTGGCGGATGACCAGCGACCAGGCGCCGGTGTTCTGGCCGTTCGTGTCCGCGCCGGCCCTGCCCCCGACCGGGGCGCAGATGGGCGTCGACCAGCTCTCCGGCGGTTCGTTCTACTGCGACCCGTTCGGTTGGGTGCTGCGCGACGACGTGCCGGCGACCAACCCCAACATCTTTCAGTTCGCCAAGCCGGGAAGCGGCAAGTCCGGCACCACCAAGGCGTTCTGCACCCGGATGATGCCCTTCGGCTACCGCACCCTGGTCACTGGCGACGTCAAGGACGAGTACGAGTCTCTGTGCCGGGCGCTCGGTGTCGAGCCGTTCGTGATCGCTCCCGGCTTCTGGGCCCGGGTTAACCCGCTGGACATGGGCCCGCTCGGCGACGGCTGGGGGAGCCTCCCCGCCGAGGAACAGCAGCGCCGCGCCACGATCATCTTCAAGCGCTGGCTGGTTCTCGTCCGCGGCCTGGTCGGCTCCATGAAGATCGGCCAGGACCACGTCCCCTTCGGGCCCGACGAGAGCGACGTCGTCCGCAACGCGCTGGGGATCCTCACCGGATACGCCGCCGGCAACACGCAGCTGGAGGAGACCACCATTCCGCGGCTGTGGGATCTGCTGCGCAACCCCACCGAGGAGCTGGTCCGCGCCTGCGAGTACGCGAGCACCCGGCAGTTCCTCGACGAGACGCGGCTGTTGCGCAACGCGCTCGGAGAGCTGGTCACCGGCACGCTGGCCGGCCTGTTCGACGACTTCACCAACGTCGAAGTCGACTGGCGTGCCCCGATCCAGTCGTTCAGCCTCTCTCGGCTCGACGGCCTGGGCGATGAGGCCGTTGGCATCGCGCTGCTGTGCATGAACTCCTGGGGGCGCGGCCTGCGGGAGATCGCCGAGCCCGGCGACCTGCGCATCGTGGTGCGCGACGAGGTCTGGAAGCAGATGCGCCTCGGAACAGCCGCGGTGGCGAGCTTCGACGCCGACCTGCGGCTCTCGCGCGGCATGGCCGGCAAGGGCGGGGACATCCAGTTCTGCAACCTCCACAAGCCCTCTGACCTGCTCTCGGTCGGCGACGCCGACTCCCAGGCCGCGATGATCGCCAAGGACCTCCTCGAGCTGGCCGACATCAAGATCCTCGGTGCCCAGAAGCCCCGCGTGGCCCGCGAGCTCGACTCCATGCTCGGCCTCGGTCCGATCGCCCAAGACCTCGTCTCCGGCTGGGCCATGCAGGACAAGGGCCGCGCCCTGTGGTGCATCGGCGACGCCACCTACAAGGTCCAGACCGTGCTCCACCCCCTGGAGAAGAAGCTCTACTACACCAACGAGGCCATCGACGCCGCCGCCTGAGCGCGCGACCCGATGCACCGGACTGACCTGCGATGAAGAAGCTGCTGCTCGCCGGACTGCCCGTCCTGATCATCTTCATGGGGCTGCCGTTCCTGGTGACCCTGATGGTGGTCATGACGACCACCGCGGCCGCCGAGTGCCGCACCCAGAGCACCCAGTCGGCACCCACCGATCTCGGGGACCTCGGCGCCATCGACGGCCCCGTGGGCGGCCCGGTCAACGGCAAGATCACCATGGCGCAGGCCAACATCCCGCGCCGCTCCGGGCTCGACGGCTTCCGGGCCTCCATGCCCAAGGTCCTCTCGAAGAACCCCGAGTTCGTCACCCTCAACGAGGCCAGCGGCTGGAGCCTGGCCCAGATCGAAGCAGCTGCTCCCGGCTACTCCGCCTTCCGGGTATCGGCGCCGGCCGACTCCGGCACCGGCGCCGAACAGGCCATGGGCAACGTCGTGCTGTGGAAGAGCGCCACCTGGACCAAGGTCAACGGCGGCCGCGTCCAGCTCGTCGACGACGACAAGACCTTCTACGACGGCCGTCCGGTCACCTGGGATCGGTTCGCGACGTGGGTGATGCTTCGCCGCGACGACGGGTCCGTGGTCTCGGTGGTCTCCACCCACCACATGACCAACCCGCACAAGTGGCCCCGACAGCACGGCAACCCGCCGCTGACCCGGCCCCAGCAGTACGGCGCCGGCATGGACATCCTGCTGCAGCTGCGCAACTCCCTGGCCGCCCACGGGCCGGTGCTCATCGGCGGCGACATGAACACCCAGGCCTCCTACACCGACATCCCGTGGACGGCGGCGGCGAAGATGAAGGCCGCCGGGTACGGCTGGCAGAACCACGGTGTCGACTTCATCTTCTTCCCCCACCACCAGGGCGCCCGCCTCGAGCAGGGCTGGGACGGCACGATGGTGTCGGACCACCACTGGATCTCGGCACGCATCGCGATGAACGGCGCCGGCCCCGAGAGCGCACCCGACACCGACGCCGCGGCGACCAGCGACGGGGTCGTGCCGGCGGCGTACACCGCGAAGACGGCGGCCGCACCGCCGGCCGGTGACGTCCTAGCGCAGCTCACGCGGCTGCGGTTCGCGTCCAACTACCCGACCATGACGGCCGAGCAGGCCCGCAACGCGATCACCATCGCCCAGGTCGCCCGTGATCTCGGGATTCCCCGCTACGGGCTGCAGATCGCGATCGCCGCGGCGATCCAGGAGTCCAAGCTGGTCAACCTCAACAGCGGTGACCGTGACTCCCTCGGCCTGTTCCAGCAGCGGCCCTCGACCGGGTGGGGGAGCCGAGCCGAGATCACCAACCCGGTCCTCGCAGCCCGGGCGTTCTTCGGCGAGGCCCAGCACACCGGGAACCCTGGCCTGCTCGACATCCCGGGCTGGCAGAACATGTCGCTCACCCAGGCCGCGCAGGCCGTCCAGCGCTCCGGCTACCCCGACGCCTACGCCCAGTGGGGGGACGTCGCCGGCGACATCACCGACCTGCTCGGCGGAGACCTCCCGGACCTGCCCGATGACGCCTCGGCCACCAACGTCTCCAACTGCGAGGGCGACACCGTCAACCCGATCACCCTCGGCACCCTCAACCTGCTCGGCGCCGGCCATACCGACAAGGCCGGCGAGCGGCCCGGCTACGACACCTGGGACAAGCGACTGCCCGGCGCCATGCGGACCATCGAGAACGCCGGCGTCTCCATCGCCGGCCTCCAGGAGGTCCACCCGCCTCAGGCCAAGGCCCTGGCCAACCAGTACGCCGCGAAGTGGGGCATGTACCCGGCCAGCGGGAAGGCTCAGAACCGGGTGCTCTGGGACCGCAACGAGTGGGAGCAGACCGACGCCCGTCTCGTCGACATCCCCTACTTCGGCGGCACGGAGACCGGCATGCCGCTGGTCCAGCTGACCGGCACCGCCGGCGGACCCAGCGCCGGACAGGTGATCTGGGTCTGGAGCATCCACAACCCCGCCAACACCCAGGGCAACGCCGCGGGGCATCGCAAGGAGGCGCTTCGCCGCGAGCTGGCCACGATGACCGAGCTCTCCGGCACCGGCACCCCGGCGGTGATCCTGGGCGACTTCAACGACGGCAAGGACGGCAACAACTCCTCGCACTGCGCGCTGACTCCCGACCTGAGCAACGCCTTCGGCGGCTCGGCCGAGCCCTGCAAGAAGCCCAAGCAGGACGCGCCGATCGACCACGTCTACGGCACCAACCTCACCTGGGCCAGCGCCGAGGTCGACAACAGCACCCAGGCCAGCAAGCTCGCCGACCACCCCTTGGTCACGGCCACCACGGCCGGCAGCAGCGCCGGCTGCGCGGTCGACTCGGGGACCGCGCAAACCAAGTACAACCTCGGTCCGGTCAAGCCGCAGCTGACCCAGCTGGTCAACATCCTCGGTCCCATGTTCGACATCAAGACCGTCGGCGGCTATCGCGAGAGCGCCACCGACCCCAACGGCCACCCGGCCGGCCTCGCGGCTGACTTCATGGTGCCGCTCAACGCCGCAGGTCGCGCCCAGGGCGACCGGCTCGCCTCCTACGCGAAGGCGAACGCTCAGAAGCTCGGCATCGACTACGTCATCTGGTACCAGCGGATCTGGTCGGTCGCGCGCGCCTCCGAAGGCTGGCGCCCGATGGAGGACCGGGGGAGCGCCACGGAGAACCACCGCGACCACGTTCACATCAACGTCAAGCCCGGCGCCTCGGTCCAGCCGGCCGGCCTCGAGGGAGCCTCCTGCGACGAGGTGGTCTACCCGGTGCCCGCGCAGTACGTCGGCACCGACAACCACAACTGGCACGAGACCGGCCCCTACTGGTCGAAGTGGCACACCGGCACCGACTTCTCCGCCCCCTGCGGGACCACCGTGTACGCCGCCCACGCCGGGACCATCGAGATCGACACCACCCAAGGGTGGGCCGGACCCCAGCTGGTCAAGGTCACCACCGGCGCCGGATCGCTGACCACCTGGTACGCCCACATGCAGACCGTCACCGTGAGCCGCGGCCAGACCGTCGCCGCCGGTGAGCCGATCGGGCAGGTCGGCAAGGAGGGCAACGTCTCCGGTTGCCACCTCCACTTCGAGGTCCACCTCAAGAACGGCTCCATCTACGGCCCCGACAACGTCGACCCTTCGACCTGGCTCGCAGAGAACGCATCGCGCCCGAGCCGGGCCGTGTGATCGCACCGGACGGCTGAGCGCACATAGGAGATCAGTGAGGCCCAACGACACGACCGCCTGGAGGTGGCCAGACCGATGCAGCGCGAGCGACGACGAGACCCCTACCCCTGGACCTGGGAGGTCCCGCTAGCAGTGACGCTGGCGACCCTGTTCGTCATCATCATCGGCATCCAGCTCGGCCGTTCCGTCGCCAACCTGCTCGCCGGTGCCGGCTGGACCTGGCCCGACGCCAACGCGGGTGCGTTCCCCTCGCCGATCGGGACCGCGTTCTGGACCAGCCTGCCCGGTGTCGTCGGCGGCCACGCCGACGCCGGGCTGCCCACCCCGGCCCCCGACGATGTGGCCGGCCGCGGCCTGGTGTGGGCCAGCCTCGCCCTGACCGAGCTCGCGCTGCTGGCCGCGACCATCTGGGTCGGCGCGTGGGCCTACCAGCGCTGGGGCCCGGGACGCATGCGCGGCATGGCCACCGCCGCAGAGGCCGAGAAGCTGCTCGGCGTCACCAGGCTTCGCAAGGTCGCCGGCATCGTCCGGCCGGACCTCTACGGCAAGCACGCCAACGCCACGGCGGCGCCCGCGCACCGCACCGCTGGCGACCTGACCGAACAGCCCGGCCCGCAGCTGGGCCACGACCTCAGCCCGTGGCTTATCGACGGCCGCCGAACGAAGGAGAACCGATGAAGCTCAGGTTCGACCCCTGGGACGTCGGCTGGCGCATCGGAAACGCCCACGAGCCGCGCGGCGGCGAGCTGTGGGTGCCGTGGGACCGCACCGCCGGCGTGATCGGCCCGCAGGGCTCCGGCAAGACCCTCGACCTGCTCACCCCGGCACTGCTCAGTGCCCCGGGCGCTGCCCTGGTCACCCTGACGAAGGTCGAGGACCTGCTGCTGAGCCTCACCGAGCGTTCCCGCGACGACCGGCCGTGCGTGGTCCTCGACCCCTTCGGGCTGGCCGAGGGCGTCGTCGACGAGCTGATCTGGGACCCGATCTCCGGCTGCGTGGACCCCAAGGTCGCCGAGCGCCGCGCCAAGGCCTTCACCGCCGGCACCGTCAAGGGCGCGATCACCGGCGGCACTGGCGACGATGCCGCCCGGTTCTACGCCGCCGAGTCGGCCAAGGTGCTGCAGGGCTACTTCCACGCCGCGGCCCTGACCGGGAAGACCCTCGAGGACGTCCTGCAGTGGGTCGCGAACCCCACCGCAGCCACCCAGCCGATGGAGATCCTGCGCCGTCACCCGCACGCCGAGCCGTTCTGGCACGGCCTCCTGCACGGTGCGCTCAACGGAGACGACCGCACCGCCGGCAACACCGTCACCACGGTGCAGCAGGCGGTCTCCCTGTTCTTCCAGGCCGACATCCGGCGCCGGTGCATTCCCAGCCCCGGACACCCCGCCACCGACCTGGCCGACGTGATCCGTCGCCGAGGCACCATCTACCTGCTCGGCCGAGAGGACCCCTACGCATCTGCCAGCCCGCTGATGACCGCCGTGGCCGAGCACGTCTTGGACACGGGCCTGCTGCTGGCCAACAGCTCCCCGTGGGGCGGCCGCCTGTGCCCGCCGCTGGTCTCGGTGCTCGACGAGCTGCCCTCGACCGCGCCGCTGCCGACGCTGCGCACCCGGATGGCCAACGAGCGCGCCCTGGGACTGTCCTTCATCTGGGCCGCCCAGACCCGCCCGCAGCTGACCAGCATCTTCGGCGAGCACGAGGCCCGCGCGCTGCTCGGCCTCACCAACACCCTGGTCATGTTCGGCGGCTCCAAGGACGTCGCCTTCAACCAGGAGATCTCCGACCTCCTCGGCCAGGTCAGGATCGGTCGACGGACGCACCGCGGCAGCGGCGGCGGATACGAGGGCGACGACATCGCGATCATGCGGCCCGAGGAGGTCCGCCAGCTGCCCGAGCGCGAGGCCCTGGTGATCGCCGAGAACGGCAAGCCGATCATCGCCAAGCTGCACCGCTGCGTCGAAGGCAGGGCCGGCGAACGCCTGCTCGCCGACCAGCGGTCGCTGCGCGAGCGCCTGACCAACGACCGCCGCATGGTCATCACGCCCGAGGCCCGCGCCACCGCCGCACTCGTCGAGGCCCGCCGCCTCGGCTTCGTCGACGACGAGAACGACCACTCACGGAGTGAACTGTGACAACCGAGCAGCAGACGCGCCGGGCCGCACCCACGCTGATGGTCTTCCCGTTCCCGGTCCCCGGAGACCACGTGCGGCTCGCCTACCGCGAGCTCCACATCGCCATCAACGGCACCGAGGAGGAGAAGAAGGCCCTGGGCAACCACGGGCTGCTGCCGCGGCCCTGGGAGCCGGCCACCTGCCTGGACCCCGAGCTGCGGCACGACCTGTGGGAGTGGCTCGAGGACGTCGTGATCTGGCTCAACCGCGAGTACACCTGGGACGTCTCCGGCCTTATCCCCAGCTGTTGGCCCCTGCACCCGCACCTGGTCCACGAGATCGCCGTCCTGGCCGACCAGCGCCGGCGAGCGGGGCTGGCGCTGACCAGCGACGCGCTCGAGGAGTGGCACCGCTACTGCCTGCCGGCGTTCACCGACCGCATGCGCACCAGGCTGCGCGCCCATTGCGACGACGAGCACAAGAGTTGGCCGGCCAAGCCGCGACACAACGAGCACCTGGCCGACGCCAGCCGGCAGCGGCGCGAGAACACCTTCGCCCACGACATCGACGCCCTGCCGGTCAACCGGCGAGCACGCGAACAGCAGCCGGAGGCGCCGGCCGGCCCGCCGCGGCTGGGCCTCGTCGACCTCGACACCGGCGAGATCCACGACGACGAGCTCGGCGCGCAGCCGCGCACCCGCACCGAGAAGGGACCGAGGGAATGACATCGGCAACGATGCAGATGAAGGAACGCTCCGAGGCGATCGCGCGAGCCCAGCGGGCACTCAAGGCGCTCGGCGAGCACCCGCGCTCGAGCAAGAAGGAGCTCGGCCACGCTCGCGAGCACGTCAACGCCTGCTACTCCCACGCCTCGGGCGAGCACGTGTGGAAAGCCGTCGCTCAGGTCGAAGCGATGGCCGAACGCCGCTACGGCGTGCCGAGCACTGAGGAGCAGCGTCGGATGGTCGAGCCGAGCGAGGACCTCGAGGAGCCTGCAACGGCCGGCCGCGGCCGCGCTGCGGAGGACCGCGCGATGCCGTCGACGTCGCCGGCCACGGACGTGGAGCTCGCGCCCGCTCCATCGCGATGAAGTGGACGCGACGGGCTCGAATCGGGCTCACAACGCCGCTGAGCGACGCTGAACCACCTCTTTCGGGCGTTCCCGGCCCGTTCGGTTGTCAGGGAGCGATTTTGAGCGCTCTCGGCGCCGTCGGCACCCAGGCATAGAACGTGTCCGATCCCGTCGGCGCCGCGCTCCTCCTCATCGTGGCGATCGCCTACCTCGCCGGGGCGTTCTTGGTGATCACCGCGCTGGCGAAGGTGCTCGGCGCCTGGTCCACCAGCTGGCGCACACGCCGGCACGCTGAACCGGTCGACGCCGCGCTGCAGAGCCAGGCCGCCGCGGCGATCGCGGCCGTTGCGGCCCTGGCGAACGTCGCGCCCCCGGCGACCGACGTCGTCGCCTACCTCGGAGCGCCCACCGGAGACGACGCACGGCCCGTGGGCGATGGTGGCCTGGCGGTGACCCGCTTCCGCGCCGGGCGCCCTGCCACCGTGGTGTTCGCTCAGGTCGCTCTCACGGGCCTCAGCTCCGCCGCGGTGCAGAGCCTGGCCGCGCACGAGATCGCGCACGTCATCCGACGTGAGCGCTCTTCCGCCGCGGCGCGCTACGGCTGGCTGGTCGGCTACCTGGCTCTGGTGCTCGCCGGCGCGGGGCTCACTGTCGCGGCCCTGGTGGCCGCGCCCCAGCTGGCCGGGCCGGCATTGCTGGCCACGATGAGCGCCGCAGTGGCCTTCCTCGCTCTCCAGGTCGCGTTCGACCGGCGTGAGGAGATCGCCGCCGACCGGTTCGCATTAGGCCTGACGCGCGACCTCGAGGCGGCCGCCGAGCTGATGCGGTTCTACGAGGACAACGTCGCGAAGCCCCTGCCCGCCGGTGGTCTCGCCCGAGCGTGGGCGCAGCTCGAGCGCCGCTGGTTCGCGACCCACCCCGACCCCCGGGCCCGCCTCGCAGCGATGCGCCGACACCTGGTCGACGAGCAGGCTGACTAGCTCTCGACGCTCCCCGGGACTGCGGCCAGCGACCGCGGCTCCGCGCTGTAGCTCGGCACGCCCTCGTGCGCGAGCAGGCGGATGATCCGGGCCCGCAGCGCCGGCGACCAGCCCAGCTCGTCGCCCAACTCGGTCCAGGTCGGTCCCGCGCCGGTGCGCGCTCCCACACGCCCGCGACATAAGCCGCGGCCCGCTCAGCGTCACGGGTGGCCATGTCCCGAGCCGCGGCGGAGGCGCCGTCATAGCCGGCGGCCGCGAGGAACTGCCGTACCTGAGCACGCGTCGCGCGCCGGGCCTGCTTCGCGTCGGGCATGGCACCTTGATCGGCCGGGGACAGGGCCGCCCAAGGCTAGCGACCGCCTCGCGAATCGGCCCGACTTCAGCGGCGCGGAGTGCCGGGACGCGGCCGCCGCGGACGATCCACGTCCTGCCGGTCTCGTGCCGCGCCCGGCGACGTGGTCGACGCCGGGCTGCCTGCACCGGTGTCGTCGATCGGGATCTCGAGGCGGGACACGATCCGGTAGCGCAGGTCACGAGCGGGGCTGTCCCCCAGCGGCTTCTCAGCGACCAGGCCGCGCGTGGCCGCGTCGACGTCGTGACCCTGCTCGTGGGCTTGCTGCAGCACCGCCGCGGTGGCCGGCCAGTCACCCTGCTCGAGCAGGCGCGGGTCGAGCTCGCGAGCCAGCGGAGCCCACCGCTCGGCCGGAGTCTTCTCGGCCGCGGCCGAGAGCCGTGCGCGGACCTCGCTGCTCTTGTGCAGCTCGGCCAACGCCGCCTTCCGCGGGTCGGCGTCCCACGTCTTGACCGCGTCGCGCAGATCCCGGCGGGCCTGCAGCTGGGACAGCTGCAGCCGGGCCCGGACCTGGTTCACGCCCGGCTCCCAGGCGCGACTGGGCCGGGCCGACAGGATCCTCATGGCCGCCATGCGCGCCTGCTCGGGGGCGAGGTTGTCGAGCCGCTCGGTGAGCAGCTGGTCACCCAGCGCTCGGAAGGTCGGCTGGCCGCTGGCCACCGCGGCGGTGAGCGCGGCGGGCCCGCGCTGAGCGAGCAGGTCGGCCGGGTCGAGGCCGTCGGGGAACCGGGCGTTACCGGGGTCGAGGCCGTGCGGGGTGAGCATCCAGAAGTCACGCTCGGCCGCGACCTGTCCGGCCAGGTCGGCGTCGGTGGCCACGATCGGGTCGCGGCCGACGGCTGCCAGCTGGGCGGCCTGCTCGTCGGTCAGCGACGTGCCCAGCGGCGCCACGCCGAGGTAGAGCCCGTGGCTGGCCAAGGTGACCGCAACGGCGTCCATCGGGCCCTCGACGATCACCGGGACAGCGCCTTCGGTGAGCAGCTCGTCGACGACGCCAAAGAGCTGGGCGCCCTTGTGGAACAGCGGGGTGTCGGCGGTGTTGAGGTACTTCGGACCGCCCTTGTCTGCGTCGGTGAGATCGGGGCGGCGGCGGCCGACGAAGCCGAGCACCTCGCCCTGGTGGAGCACGGGGAACATCACGCGGTCGCGGAACCGGTCGATGAGGCGGCCGGTGCTGGCCTCGGTCGCGACCCCGGTGGCGATCATCTCGGCGTCGCTAACGCCGCGGCCGCGCAGGTGGTCGACCAGGTTGGTCCACCCGGCCGGCGCCTGCCCGGGGCGGAACCGCTCGTCGCCGGCGAGGTCGACGCCGAACCGGCCGGTGAGGTAGTCGCGGCCCCACGAGTCGGTGAACCTGGCCTCGAAGAACGCCTGCGTCATGTCGTTGATCTCGAGCATGCGCTCACGCGAGACGGGGGAGGCGTGCCACTCGTCTGCCCGCTGGTACATGAGCCGGAGGTCGGCGTCGGTGGGCTCCAACTGGGTGCCGCCGAGGTCGCGGATGTAGGCAGCCAGGTTGAGGTCGGGCTCGACGAACTGGTCCTCGTCGACCGGATCGGTCGCGTCGACCAGGTCGCCGGCGACGACTTCGACCAGGTGCTCGTCGTACGGGCCCGGGTCCTCGGCGAGCGGCCAGTCGGCCCAGCCGGGGTCCGTGGCCGCGTCGATGGGGTGGTCGACGACCGTGGCCGGGTCGGGCTCGACGCCCTCCCACAGGTCCGCGGGTGGCTCGTCGAAGTCGTACGCGTGCGCGTGCTCGTCGGGTGCGGTCTCGAGCGCGATCGAGGTCCGCCAGACCAGCGCCTGGCACTCGTCGACGCCGTCCCAGCCGTCGCTCGGCAGCGCCCGCCCGGCACCCAGCAGGGCCTCGACCTGCCAGCCGCGCTGAACGCCGTGGTCCACGTTCGAGACGAGCGCGGGCCACCAGGTGCTGGCCTGGATGCTCGCGGCGCGCTCGGGACCGAACAGGTCCACGAGTCGTGGAGTCCACGCGGTGGTGACGCTCTCGCCGTGGGAACCGTCGCCGATCTGGGCGGCGACGGCCGGCGTCAGCTGACGGGCCATGCGCCACCACACGGCCGCCGCGGCGTGCTCCTCGGGCAGCGGGCCGGCCGGGTGGTCGGGGGCAGTGGCGGTGCGCAGCAGCTCGTGGGCGGTGACGCCGGCGCGAGACATCGCGGCGAGACGCTCGGCCAGGAGCGGGGTGAACTCGTCGTCGCGGACCTGCGGGGCCAGCGAGTAGAGCAGCTGGCGCCATTCCTTGAGCGCTGGGGTGTGGTCGCCGGTGACGGACTTGTTGAGTCGCCGCTGCCAGGTCGCGGAGATCTTCTGCAGCTGCGGTGCGCCGGTCGGGCGCCGGTCGTCGCCGGGGACCTGCATCGCGGCCCGCCAGACCTCGACGTCGGCGATGGTGGCGGCCTCGGGACGGATGCCGTTCTGGGCCCACACTGGAAGCCCACCCTTGTCGGCCTGGTCGGTCGCGCGGGTGCGGACCTGGTCGGCGAGGTCGGTGACCAGGTCAGCGCGCTGGGCGAGGTAGGCGCCCCAGTGCGGGTCCTCGGCCAGGCGCGCGGGAATCGCGGGCATCCAGGGCAGCGGGCCGGCGCCGGCGTTGCGTAGCCCGGAGGCGTCCAGGCGCCAGTCGAGGACTGCGGCGCGGTCGTGCGCGCTCTCCAGCTCGCGGTCGCCGGCAGCTGCCCGGAGTGCGTCGACCGGGTTCTCCCCGGCGGCACCGAGCAGCAGAAGGTGGGCGCGCAGGGTCGGCCAAGCCGCCTCCTCCGAGAGCCCCGGGACCAACGTCTCGACGGCGCTGTCGAGCGCGTCGACCACGTTGATCGACGTCCCGTTGGCCGCGGTGATGGTCTCGTGGCGCAGCAGGTCCTCGGCCGCGACGTAGAGGCTGTCGAGGTAGCGCTGGGCGGCCTCGCCGAGCCGGGTGGCCGGGTCGGCCTGCTCGCGGATGAGGCTGGTCGCGGAGCGCTGGGCGTCGTCGCGGGCCAGCATCGACTCGAGGATGTCGGTGGGGGTGAGCGGCCGGACCAGGGTCGGGTGGATCACCGAGTGCGGGTCGCCGTCGCCCACGACCTCGAGGTAGACGTGGTTGGCGTGCGCGCCGCGGGTCATCATCGTGTACAGCTGCTGGCGCGACTCGCTGCCGGTGGCCAGGCCGTGCATCGTGTCGGCGGTGACGCCCTGGGCGGTGTGCACGGTGCACGCGTAGCCGAGCTCGGTGGACCGGGCGACGTAGTCGGCGGGCAGTCGCACGGTGCGGCCGTGCTGGGTGTGCTGGACGGTCAGGTCGCCGCCGTCGTGGATCTCCAGCACGTTCCAGCGGTCCCCGTTCTTCACCCAGTCGGTGGTCGAGGTGCGCAGGCGACGGTCGTTCTCGCGGGTGATGATCAGTTCGCCGATCGAGGCCTCGTTGCCGTCCGCCAGGCGGCGCACCGGCCCGAGGCTTGCGAGGTCGGCCGGGTCGATTCCCTCAAGTCGGTGGGCGCGGGCCTGCTGGTTCAGCTCGCTGACCAGGTCGCGGGTCGGGGCGAGCATGATCGAGTCCAGGCCGGCGGCGCGGTCGGCCTGCCAGGCGGCGAAGACGTCCTCGGTCATGGTGGCTAGGTCGCCGACGTGGACGCGGTCGCGGTCGAGGTAGAAGCCGAGCGCCTCGGCCTTGCCCTCGCGTAGCGCGAGGGAGGCGGCGCCCTCGGCGGGGTCCTTGAACCGGACGAGCTCGGTCAGCTGCAGCGCCCCGTGGGTGGCGCGGATGTCGCGCAGCACGCCGCCGGCGCCGATCGCGGAGAGCTGCTGGTCGTCGCCGATCAGCCGGACGCTGCCGCCGCGCTCGAGGATGTAGGAGACCGCGGCGTCCAGCGAAAGGGTGTCGGCCATGCCGGCCTCGTCGATGACCACCAGCGTGGAGGAGTCGATGCCGGCGACCCACTCGGGCACCGCGGTACCGGACTCGCGGGCCTGCTCGAGGGAATGCGTGAGCTTGGCCAGGGTGTCGGTCTGGGTGTCGATCTGGGAGCGCAGGGCGTCCGCGGCAGCGGCTGAGGGGGCCAGGCCGATGATGGTCCCGCCACCGTCAGCCCAAGCGCTGGCCAGCGCTCGCATCGCGGTGGTCTTGCCCGATCCCGCGGGCGCGATCGCCAGCTGGAGCCGGGCGCCGGAGGTGGCCATCTCCCGCACCAACGTGGCCTGCCCGGCGTTGAGGGTGATGCCGTTGGCGGTCGACTCGAGCAAGGCCAGGTCGACCGAATCGGTCGAGACGGCGTCGCCGTCGTGACGGCCGGCGGCCTCGACCAGGCGCTCCTCGGCGGCCAGCACCTTGCTCGAGGTGAACAGGTCGGCGCCGCTCTGGGTGTAGACCGAGGCTCCGTCGGCTCGGCGGAGCTCGACGGGCTCGCTGATCGTGTCCCACGGGCGGGCCATGCTCACCGAGCGCCCGTCGAGGACCTCGCTGACCAGCAGGTCGACCACCTGGGAGACCTGGTTAGTGGGCACGTTGGCGCCCCTGACCTGCCGCTGCGCCTCGGCGTAGACGTGCCAGTACTGCCAGGTGCTGCGGCCGCCCTCCATCGTCGCCACGATCCGGTCGGTGGTCTTCGCGAACCACGCGGAGTCAGCCAGGGAACGGGCCGCGGCCTTGGGGTTCAGTGCGCCGTGGACCATCTGCTTGACCCGCTGAGGAGTGCCGAGGACTTCGACCGCCTCGCGGTTCCAGGCCTCGCGCTGCTCGGCCAGCGAGCGCGGCTCGTGCTTGGCCTCCCGGGTCTCCAGCGTCGCCTGCTGGGACAGCTGAATGGTCTCCACCGGCGTCGGCGGCCGCCCGTGCGTGGCCTGGAACGCCGCCGCGAGGACCTTGCGGCGGTCCTCGACATTGGCGCGGCGCTTGGAGAACCGGCGGTTCAGCTCGGGGTCGACGCCGACGATCTCGCGCACCGGCCGCTTGCGGGCGTCCTCGTTGGGGCGCTCCTCGAAGCGCACGCCGAGGGCGTCGACCAGGTGCCGCTCGAGCGCGGTGTTGTAGGTCTCCGAGGCTGAGACGACAGCCTTGTGCAGCGGCCGGCCGTCGATGGCCAGCCACTTGCCGTCGAGGGTCTGGACCTTGTTGGCCACGGCGACGTGCGTATGCAGATCGGGGTCGCCGGCGCGGGAGTCGCGGTGGGTGAACGCGGTGGCGACCAGGCCGCGGACGTCGACCTGGCGCACGCCGTTGGTGCCGCGGCGGGTGAACAGTGCCTTGGATTCGATGAAGGCCAGGGCGTCCTTGATCGCTGCCTGGTGGGCCCGCTCGATCACCGCGGCGGTCTTCGGGTCGGCGATCGCCCAGAGCACTGAGACGCTCTTGACCGGCGAGAAGGTCAGGTCGTAGCCGGCGACGGCTTTGGTCTTGGGGTGGGAGTGTTTGGCGATCGTGGCGGCCAGCTCGCGGGCGTCGACCGGTTCGCGGCCGAGCTCGGCACGGAAGAACTCGGCCGCCACCTCTGTGCGGACCTTGGCCCGGTCGGTGGCGGGGACCGGCCAGTCGCCCGGCAGGCCGGCGGCCTCGTTGAGGGCCGCGATGCGCTTGGCGACCTCGATCCGGAACGGGCTGATGTCGTTCTCGTACACCTTGTACGGGGTGCCGAGCTGGCGGGCGGTCTTGTAGTCCGCCTCGGCCGGCCGGTCGACGCCACCTTCATCAGTTGGTCGGCCGATGCGCAGGTCCAGATCCTTGGTCCGCTGGGTGGCCAGCGGGTGGTGACCGGAGCCGAACAGGCTCTGCATGTGGTCGGCGGTGACGATGTCGCCGGCGTCGAGGCCCTCCAGGCCCTCCATACCCGAGCCGACCCACACGCCGGGGGTCTCGCCCTTCTCGGTGTAGTAGCTCGCAAGGCCGGTGTGGCCCTTGTCGGTGGCATCCAGTGCTGCGACCTGGCGGGTCAGGTAGTCGTACCCCGACCCCGCCGTCAGCTTGTGGAGGCTCATCGTCACGCCCACCTACGTGCGCGCGGCCGCGCGGTGCGATCACTTCGGCCCGGATTTCTGGTGTGTTCTTTCTATTCGGCGAACCGAGAATGCAAGAGGTGTGTGGCACTTGGGAGGTCGCGGAAATCTGGGGGGACGCTGAGGGGCGTCGGTGACGGCTCGGTCGTCGGGTTCGGGCTGGCTGAGTTGGACGGGCTGGCTGGGGTCGAGGTTGGTGGGCTCGGAAGGTTTCTTGGTCGGTGTGATCGCACGGGCACCGGGATTTGTCGTAGGTGGGTGTCAGAGTCCATGTCGACACGGAGTGAGGACCGGATGAGTCAGCAGACGATCAAGCAGCAGGCGCGGCGTACGGCGCGGGAGATGGCCGACAAGAGGCGGCGCGAGCGCGAGGAGCGCGAGCGGCGGGTGATCGACCTGGCCGAGCAGGTCATGGTCGCGATCGGCCAGCGGGACGCGGCGGTGGCCGAGACCGAGAAGCGCGCGGGCGAGGCGCTGCGGGAGTTGACCGAGGTCGAGGGGCTGTCCCTGGGCGAGGCGGTCGAGTGGTGCGGCGAGACGATCACCGTGCGGGAGGCGACGCGGCTGCGGCGGCTCGCGGCACCGGACGGCGGCGCAGCCGTTGGGCAGGAGCCCGACGCGGCGGCCGAGAGCGGGGGAGCGGGTGCCGGTTCGGCGGCTTGATGACGCCGGCCTCGCGGCGGTCGCGGCGGCGATCGCGGACCCGGCAGTGCTCGCGCGCTACCGGGCGAAGGTCGCCACGGTGCCCGGCAGCGAGTGCCTGTGGTGGACCGGCGCGGTGGCTGGCCGCTCGGAGCGAGAGCGCACGGACGGCGGCGGGCATGGCCGGTTCTGGTACGCGCCGGGACGGGTGATCATCGCCCACCGGTTCGCGTACGCGGTGATGCACGGCGTCGACGCGCTCTCGGACGCGCGGCTACTCGGGCACCGCTGTCACAACCCGCTGTGCCAGCGGATCGCACCGGAGCACGTCGTGGTGTCGAGTGCGGCGAAGAACAGGCAGGAGTGGGCGGTGCAGCGGCGGCTGCCGTACAGCCCACTGGCCGACCCGCGCGGCCCGCGTCGACGGGCGCGGGAACTGCGCGACCTGGCGCGGGAGGACCCGCAGCTCGTCGCTGACGACTTCGCGCGGCTCCAGGAGCTCCTGGGCGAACAACTGACCCTGTGGTGACCGGCCCGACGCAGAGAGGCCGCCCGCACCGTCGACGGTGCGGGCGGCCTTTTCGGTTGTGGGTCAGGCGGGCTCGCCGTCGAGGAGTCGACCGAGCGTCTCCCACAGGTCGAGGTAGCCGTCCGCGTCCTCGGGCGCGTGGTCGCCCCACCGGGCGTGAAGAGCGCGGATGCGGTCGAGCCGGTCGAGGCGGTCGGGCAGCGCGGTGCGGGCGGCAGCCATGAACTCCACGTCGGGCGCGTGCTCGGGAACGTCGCCCCCGCGCGGGTACTTCTTGATCCCGAGCCGCTGCCAGTGAGCACCGGCGTAGGCGACGAGGATGTTGTCCGGGATCAGCGCGTCAGCGGCGGTGGCGCGGATCTTGTCGCCGTGCGGAGTCCGCGGGCCGGGGGTTGCGCCCTCCTCCAGTGCGCGGAGGCTCGCGTCGTCGCTCATGCGAGCTGGTCCTCTCGGGTGGCGAGGTCGAGCCGTCCAGCGGCGGCGGTGGCCACGGCGGTGATCCGGGCGGCCAGTGCTCGCAACTCGGCGGGCGTGCCTTGGATGGCGACCACGTCGTCACCGGCGAGGGTCAGGACGGGCTGCCGGTGCTCACCGGCACCGATCCAGTCCTCGCCGGGGGTGAACACCTGGACGCTGGTCTCGCGGGCTGCCAGCCACTCGATGTGCGCGCTCACGGGGTCACCTCGGCGGGGGCGGTGCCGATGAGGCGGCGGAACGCCTCGACGTCGGCCTCGAGGGCGAACAGGCGACGACGGTGCTGGTCGTTCTCCGTGCCGACCTCGGTCAGGACCTCGGCGAGGCCGTCGAGGAACGCCACGACGGCATCGGCGGTGACCGTCTCGCCCATCGCGGTCCACGGCTTGGGGACGCGGCTGCTGGCGGCGTACGGCATCGCCATCATGGCGGCGAGGATGCGGCGCTGGTCGCGCTCGCTGATCACGGTGCCGGTCGGGTCCGGTTGGGTCTGCTCGGTCATCACTGCTCCTGTTCGGTGGTGCGGGTGGCGTACTCGGCGTGCAGGGCGTCCAGCGCCGTGGCGACGCTGGACAGGGCCGCGTCCAGGTGGGCGCGGGCGGTCTCGGGGGTCCAGCGGCACACGTCGCGCAACCGGTGCTCGATGACGATCAGGTCGCAGGCCGTCTCGCTGAGGGTGTGCCGATCCTTGGCGGTGCTGGCCTTCGCGTCGGTTGCAGGTGCAGTCGGGGTGTCGTCCCGCTTTGCGATGGTGACGATCTGGTTGAGCGGCAGGCTGCGGGCGCCGAGGACCAAGGCTGTGATGTGGACCTTGCGTCCCGCGCGGCCGGGCTCATCCACGTTGACAGTGGTCACGGGGAACGCGACGCCGATGTCGGGGTCGACTAGGGTGTCGGTGGGCCGGAGATCCCATGCGCGGACCTGCTCGGTGGCGTGGGTGGTGGGGGTGTCGGTCATGCCTCCTCCTTCAGTTGGGCCGGTGGCGGGCCGGACTCTTGGTCTCAGCCCGCCACCGGAGGACTTGCGACGGACGGTCAGGCCGGGGCCAGAGCGGTCCAGGCGCGTCGCTTGATGCGGTCGGGGTCGTCGCTGGTGAGCACGCGGGCTGCCCGGGCGGCGGCCTCGTCGCCCTTGGTGCGGACCGGGGCGTAGTGGTCGACGTACTCCGCGACGGCCTGGTAGCCGGCCCACGCGGTGTCGCGGATGCCGGCCTGGGTGTCGGCGTCGGCGAAGAGCCAGTGGAGCCGGGAGCGGCGGCGGCGCTCGGTCTCGCGGACTCGCTTGGTGGCGCTGGCCTCGGCCTTGCCGAACGTGGCGTCGATCAGGGCGTCGAACGTCGCGTCGGTCATGGTCTGCTGGATCAGCCGCTCGGCCTCGACCTGAAAGGCGTCGACGTAGGTGAAGGTCAGCCCGAGCGCGTCGCGCGCGGCCTGGACGGCGGCCTTGGCGTTGCGGGTGTGGCGGATCGAGAACGACGACTCGTGGTTGCGCAGCGCGGCGCTCTGGGTGTTCGCGCAGACGACGCGGACCGGAGTGACGAGGATGCGGAACGCGCTGGAGCCGTCGTGGCTGTTGAGCGCGGCGATGTTCAGGTCGACGCGGTCGGTGCCGCCGACGGTGAGGGAGTCCGGCAGCTGCATGGTGATGAACACCTGACGACCGCCGCGCAGCGACCCGGCGGTGTCGAAGATCGCGCCGGACTCGTCGGCCAGCAGGTTCAGGAACTCGGCGTGGTCCTCGTTCTGCAGCGGGGTGTAGCCGCCGCCGACGACGCCGAGCGCCTCGGGCTCGCCGGTGAACGGGTTGGTGCGCACCGTGGCGAAGCCGGGGACCTCGATCGCGGTGACCCCGCCCTCGGTGACCTCGGCGGTGGTGAGCGGCAACTTGCGGACGTCCCAGCCGCCCAGGTGGCCGAGCGTCATGGCCTCTTCGGCGGTGAAGGCGCGGTCGCGGACGGTGGTGCCCAGGCGGTGCCAGGCGTCCTTGCGGGCGAAGAGGGCGGCGGCCTGCGTGCCGTGGGTCTCGATCTCGTGTGACATGTCGGGGTCCTCCCGGGTAGCGGATCAAATGAACTGAGTTCATTCTATGGTTTCTATTCCACTGAGGGCGGTTCTCCACAGGGAGGACCGCCCTCAGGTCAAACTGAGGACACCGTGTACGTGCTCGGCGACTTCGACATGCATGGCAAGGACGCCACCCTGGCCTTCGTCGGACCGCTCGTCGGCACGAAAATCTTGATCAGTGGCAATCATGACTCGTGTTGGGCCGCGCCGGTGACTCCCGCGAGGCGGAGGTCGGGGACCGGTACGCCCAGTTCCGGCTCCGCGACGAAGGCATCCCACTGCTTCACGGGCACGTCCACGAATCGTTCCGCGAACGCCGTACCAAGAAGGGGACTTGGGGTATCAACGTCGGGGTCGACTGGTGGGGCTACGCCCCGGTCTCCGCCGAGACCCTCGCCCAGCACCTCGAGGACCTCCGCCGCGGCCGCGTCGCTCCCATCAGTGGCTAACCCCGTGGATCGGCGACGCTCTCGCGCAGCCTTGCGGTGATCGTGGCGACCTGCGGATCATCGACCGCGACCGGCTCTGCGGCCTCGCCGTCGAGTGCCGCCCACAGCAGGTCGCGCCAACCCGCCATCACGTGCCGCCGCCGAAGAACAAGCGCGCTCGTGGCCTGTCCGTTCGCGTCGAGGTGAACGACCAGGTAGTCCGCGAAGTCGCCGCCAGCACTCCGGGAGACCTGCCCAATCGCGACCCGCCCGACCGTCTCCGAACTGGCCGAATCGCCGCCCCGCCACATCGCTGCGTCGATGACCAGCATGACCGAATGCTCCCACGACACCGGAAGCCTGCGAGCCGCAGACCTCCGCGAGAGCTTCGTCCCGAGCGGCTCATGGGGCTCCTCGGCATGGCCGGCCGTCTCACACCGACCCAACTCGAAACGCTGCAATGGATCGCGGACGGAAGGCAGACGGCGACGCACCCAACCCCCGTCGCGTCTCCGACCAGCCCCCCTGCCCGTCGGCGGGCTGATGTTCAGCGATCTCGTGGCGTGGTGGGCTGCCCACCCGTCCTGCCCGCCCGACCTCGATAGCCCGGGAATCGCCCGCCACCGGTATCAGCGGCTGGCTGCGTCACTCGCGAGCCCTCCGGAGGGTCTGCTGTTCCGGACCTACTACGCACGGTTCAAGGACAACCCAGACGTCATCGCACTCGTGCCGCAGGTCTAATCTCAACTACGACCCGCTCGACCAGAGAACCCGCCGGGCATCCGTGAACGGGGCAGACCCCCCCTGCGCGCCAGCGGATGGACTTCCTCATGTTGTTCAGCGACCGCAAACGGGTCGTCATCGAGGTGGACGGCCAAGCAGCACTACGCCGTCGGCGAGGCCGCCACCCCTCGCCTCTACTCCGAGATGGTGGCTGAAGACCGACGACTCAAGCTGGCCGGATATCAAGTCTTCCGATTCGGCGGGTACGAGCTTGGACAGCCGGGAGCGGAGGCAATGCTCAATGAGTTCTTCGACGAGGTTCACTCGAGGATGAGTTGAGCGGGCGGGCTCTACCCGCTCGAGTGCCGGGTTGGCTGGCACGCGGCTAGCCTGGGCGTCGATCCCTCTGCGAGGCAGCAGATGACCTGGTGTGATGGACGGCTGAGTAGTACTCGCTCAAGCGTTCTGTCCCATAATGACGGCAAGGAGCGCCTCGCGCAGCGCGGTCAGGGCTTCGGGCTGACGCTTGTCGCGAAGGTGTGCGAGCCGCAGGGTTCTCTGCAGGCTCGGTTTGAGGGGCCGCGCTACGAACTCGCCGGTCTCGAGCTCGGCGACGCAGGCACTCTCGGGCAGGATGGCGCTGTACCCGTCGCGTCGAATCATCTCCTTCATCAGCGACACGCTGTCGAAGCGCAGCCCCGGGTCGATCTTGAGGTCCCCCTCCTCGAAGTAGCGCTCAAGGATCCCGCGGGTTCCGAAGGGTGCCGCGGGCAGGATGAGCTCGAGTTTAGCGAGATCGGCGCGTTTGACGACTGCCTGCTGCAGGTGGGGGTTGTCGCTGCGACCGGTCACGAGAAGTGCCTCGTCGAAGAGTTTGGTGGTCGAGATCTTCGGCGAATTTGCCCGTACGAGAACGACTGCGAGGTCGACCGCGCCGCTCGTCAACATTTCGTACACGTGGCCGCTGGAGGCCTCGAAGACCGAGACGTGGATGTGTGGGTACTCCTTGCCGAACCGTCTCAGGACGTCGGGGACGTAGGTGGTGGAGAACGGCCGGGACACCGCCAGCGACACCCTGTCGCGGGGGCCGAGCTTGGACTGCTCGACCTCGTCGACAGCGGTGCCCATGAGGTCGAGGACCTCGACTGCGTACTGGAGTAGCACACGACCGGTCGCGGTGGGCTCGACTCCGTGTCCTCGTCGCTCGAGGAGCTTGGTGCCCAGGTCGGTCTCGAGCTGCCGGATCTGGCGGCTCAGGGCTGGCTGGGCGATGTCGAGTGCTGCTTCGGCGGCCGTGAAGCTTCCGCCCTGAGCAACGTGCATGAAGTAGAGGAGCCGTCGGGAGTCGATCAGGCGTGACGAGGCGACGGCAGTCACCTCGCTCGCCGTGCGCGGTACGCGCTTGTCAGTCGCCACACCGGCATTCTGGCACTCGTCTGGAATGGCTCGGGTCTACCTCCCCGTCCAGCGGGGCGGACGCCGTTCGGCGAAGGCGAGGGACCCTTCGCGTGCGTCGTGCGACTCGAGCACCGACCGGGTGAGCGCCTCGTGCTCATCCCAGGTCAGGTCGGCGCCGCCGTCTGCTGCACGGATGAGGATCGTCTTCGACATCTCGATGGCCAACGGGGCGTTGTCGGCGATGCTGCCAGCCAGCGCGATCGCGGCCTCCACGGCGCCGCCGGGCGGGGTCAGCCGGTTGACCAGGCCGACCTCGTGCAGGCGCGCCGCGCTCATGGGTTGTCCCGTCAGCGCCACCTCGGCCGCTACATGCCAGGGGATCCGGTGGGGGAGCCGAAGGAGACCTCCGGCTGCGGCGACGAGGCCTCTGCGAACTTCCGGCAGGCCCAGCTGCGCATTGTCGGCTGCCACGACCAGGTCGCACGCCAAAGCCATCTCCATGCCCCCGGCGAGTGCGAACCCCTCGATCGCTGCGATCACCGGTTTGCGCGGGGGACGGCGGGTGAATCCGGCGAAGCCACCGTCCTCGAGGAACGGCAGATCGCCCGACGCGAAGGCTTTCAGGTCCATTCCGGCACTGAACCCCTTGCCGGCGCCGGTGAGGACCGCCACCCGGAGGTCAGGGTCTGCGTCGAAGTCGGCGAATGCCTGGAAGAGGGCCCGCGCGAGGCTCATGTCGACCGCGTTCCTGGCCGCGGGCCTGTTGAGTGTCATGAGCACGACGCGCGGGTCGTCCGGTAGCCGGTCGAGGAGCAGTGGCGACTCGGTCTGGTGCGGGGCCCGGTCTGGGTCCTGGTTCGGGTCGTGGCTCAACGGGTACGCCGATCCGGGACCGGGGAGAGGGGCGTGTGGACGGCGACTTGTGCGGCCAGGCCGGTCAGCGCGGCGCCGGAGATGACGACAGCAACGTCGACGACGTCGACGACGGCATGGCATGGCAGGACGTCGGCGAGGACGCTGTGGGGGGAGTAGGTCGGGCGGATCGCGGCTGTGCTCATGAATTCTCCTTGATGTGAACGAAGGCCGTAGACGTGGCGCCCGTCACATGTTACGTTCCGATTGCGATAACTGCTATGCCGAAACGCGAATTATCAGAACCAGCGCCGACGCCCGTGTGAGAGGGCCAACCGGTGCGCCGGCCGAGAAGCCTTTGCGGGCTGGCTCGGAGAGTCAGCAACGGAAAGGACAGAGATGGTGAAGCTGTACACGGACACCGACAAGTTCGAGTCCCACGAAGGTCCGGTCGTCGTCGAGGCGTTCCACTCCGCGTTGAAGGACCTCGTACGGTCCTCGCTCGACAAGGCGGGCGTCTCCTGGAAGGAGTTCGTCTTCTCCAAGGAGTACGAGTTCATCACCCCCGAAGCCATCGCCGCGATCGAGCAGAGCGTGGTGGAGAGCGGCTACCGCTATCAGACCTCTGCGGTGATCTCGTTCATCGAGCGGCCAGAGGCCTACTCACCCATCGCCGGCGCGGACGCGACCTCGGACACGTTCTCGTTCGAGCACGCCGACGCTGTCACGAGCGAGCTCGAGGACGGAAGGGCGCAGGTCGGGCAGGGTGACAACGTCGCGACTTACGCGAAGAACGTCATCGGCACGGCGCGCTACTACCGCTCCATCGACGACGTGATGACCGGTCTGCGTGAGGGAGTGCCGGCGAACACGGTCGCGATCATCGACGACTCGGGCGGCACGCTCACCGCTCCGATAATCGAGCAGTTCACCGGCATCGTATGCGCGGGCGGCACCGTCCGTTCCCACTTGGGCATCCTCACGCGCGAGTACGGGATCCCGTGCGTGATGAACTCGAAGATCTCCGGGGTCGTGAACGGCGACACCGTCGAGGTCGGAGTGTCCGGCGCTGCCAAGACGACCGAGGCCTACCAGCAAGGGCGCGAGATGGCCGTGCCCGTCTGGAAGCACGCCTCCGCGTCCTGACCACCTCTCCCGACCGACCGTGACCAAGGAGTCCACGATGGCCGCCACCAAGCTCAGCTACGCAGACCTGCTCCAGACAAACAACATCATGCGGTGTCAGGGGGAGGAGACTCTCTTCCTCGGCATCACCCGCACCGTGCAGGAGTCGAAGTTCTTCCCCGTCTCCGCCTACGTGATGCTCGGGTACCTCAACGCCTTCTACCGCTACCCGGCGCTGCTGCGGAAGGTCGAGGCGGCGATGCCGCCCGAGGAGATCGCCGACCGGATCCGAAACACCAACTCCAAGCTCAAGTCGATGGGCACCAACTGGTGCATGCCGAACTTCTACCTGCTCGGACGCGAAATGCTCATCAACATGGGCGTCATCCGTCCCCAGGACGCGGCCGAGGACGTCGCCTACGTCTTGGACTTCTGGCGCCGCTACCAGCTGGCCTGGCGCCGCGACGACGGCCACCTGACCAACCTCGAGGGTGGACACCGCTCGCAGGTGCTGCCTGAGCGGCAGGTGCAGGTCATGCACGCGGACATGTTCGACTGCGCCGAGGGTGACGAGCTGCACGAGGCAGCCATTAACTTCACCGCCGCCATCAGCCAGTACGCCGTCCTGATTGCATGCGAGAGCCGTGTCTGCATGACCAACCACGGGCCGTACAACCTCGGCGAGGACCGGGAGCTCCTCGTCCGCGAGTTCTTCGACCTCGGCCAGGGCGACCTGCCGTGGCTCGACGACATAGCCGACGAGCTCCCGTTCAGCCGCCTCACCCTGGCCACGGGGGTAAAGGACACCCACTTCTACATCGTCGACGATTGGGGCAGCTACGAGGCCAAGCCCGAGTACAAGGCTGAGAACCTGGTCACGGTCGGGCTCTACACCTCCGACGACCTCTCCGAGACCCACATTCCCGTCGGCATGGGATCGCGCGAGGAGCTGACGCAGACCCTCAACGACTACGCGCAGAAGCTCAAGGACGTCACCACCAAGCTGTGGGAGCGTCTGGCGGGCTACCAGCGCGAGCAGCTGATGGACGCCGGCGCGTTCACCTACTTCGCCATCATCCGGGACTTCGCCCACGTCGCCGGCGTGTACGACCAGGAGGACTGGTTCACAATCGACGAACGAGCCGACCGGTTCCGCGTCCTGCTCAACGACGAGTACGGCAACGAGATCCTCGGTGCTCTGTTCGTGCCGCTCTCGCTCAACAGCCACCAGCAGAACGAGTACCAGATGATGCGGCACTCGGGAATGCCGAAGCGGACCTACTCGCCCATCCCGTACACCGTCCTGCAGGCCGAGGACGACGACTACGTGGCGTCCGTGGGACCGGACCTGAGCCCCGGGGTGACCTATCTGCCCGAGAAGGTCGACCGCTACTGGACCACCCGCGGGACCATGACGGCCGACGAGCTCAACCAAGCCACGCGTGACTTCACGCCGCGCTTGGCCGGCGAGGACCTGCGCTACCTCGACGACGCGTGGGTGAAGTACAACTTCGACACCCCGCTGGCAGCCTCGCTCTACGAGATCGATCAGGAGCAGTCCCGGGTGCTGGCCGGCAAGGGCGCCGGGCTGCGTCGCGACGACGTCGAGCGTCTCCGGTCCGAGTGACCGCACCTGGCTGACACCGACATTTCGCACATGGAGGAGAACAGATGAGAGCGGACGAGCACCTGGTGCTGCACGGGCTCGCGGTCAAGAGGCACGCCACCGCGGAGGAGGTCGCCGACGCGATCGGCGATGACCCCACGAGGGTCGAGGAGGTCCTCGCTGCCAATGTCACCACCGGCCGCGTGGCCGACCTCAACGGCAAGTACACCCTACTGCCCGGAGGCCGGATGATCGTCAAGGGCGAGTACTCCCGCCACTACGCCGACGTTCGCAGCAGCGAACCGTTCCTCGCGGCATACGAACGGTTCGAGCGAGTCAACGAGGAGGTCAAGGCACTCATCACCAGCTGGCAGGTGCGCGAGCTGCCGTCCGGGGAGGCTGTCACCAACGATCACTCGGACGCGGACTACGACGAGAAGGTGATCGACCGGCTGGGCGCGCTCCACGAGCGCTTCGAGCCGACGTTGCAGGAGATGTGCACGGTCGTGCCGCGGCTGCAGCGGTACGCCGACAAGCTCGACGCTGCGCTCGACAAGGCCGAGCAGGGCGATCGGCAGTGGGTCAGCGACGTCAACCTCCCCAGCTTCCACACGGTGTGGTTCGAGATGCACGAGGACCTGCTCTGCATGTTGGGCAAGGTGCGCGTTGAGTAGCGCCGCCGTCCCGACCAGGTCCTACACGCACCGGCTCTCGGGCTCCACCGACCTTCCCGACCGCAACCTGGTCGGCGGCAAGGCATGGTCCTTGGCGCGGATGACGTCCCTTGGCCTGCGGGTCCCGCCAGCGTTCGTGGTCACCACCGAGGGGTTCCGTCACTTCCACGAGGCCGGCGAGCTCACCGAAGGGCTGCGGGCACAGGTGCTCGACGGCCTTGCGGACCTCGAGCGGTCGACAGGACGCCAATTCGGTGTCGGTCCTGCGCCGCTGCTGCTCTCGGTGCGCTCGGGGGCAGCCATCTCGATGCCCGGAATGATGGACACCGTCCTGAACCTCGGCATGACCGACGAGGTGGAAGCGGCACTGGCGAACGAGAGCGGGGACGCCACGTTCGCCCGCGACACCCACCACCGGTTCCTGGAGCTCTTCAACGACGTCGTCCTGGGTCTGGACCCGCACGACCACCGCGCGGACTCCCCGGCTGCGGTTCGTGCCAGCGTCTCGACCGCACGGCCCGACGTCGCGTGGGACCCGCTGGGGCAACTGATGGCCTCGATCGAGGCCGTGTTCAAGTCCTGGAACTCGCGACGTGCACGCCGCTACCGCGCCCACCAGGGGATATCGGACGACCTCGGTACCGCAGTGACCGTCCAGGCCATGGTGTTCGGCAACCTCGGAGAAGACTCCGGCACCGGTGTGCTGTTCTCACGCAACCCCCTGGACGGCTCCAAGCAGGTCTACGGCGAGTACCTGCGCCGAGCACAGGGCGAGGACGTCGTCTCGGGTCGCGTGACACCGCAGCCACTCAGCGAACTAGCCGACCAGAGCCCGACGCTGCACAGCGAGCTATTGGCCGCGGCCCAGACGCTGGAGCAGGCCAACCGCGAAGTCCAGGACGTCGAATTCACCGTCCAGAGCGGGCAGCTCTACCTGCTCCAGTCGCGCACCGCGAAGCTCGCACCCGAGGCCGCCCTGCGATCGACCATCGACCTGGTCGAGGAAGGCGTGCTCTCCGTCGACGCCGCGGTACGCCGGCTCACCCCCTCACAAGCGAGGTCCCTGGTCGCGCCCCGACTGGCGACGACGAGCCAGAGCAACCCGCCCGTGGCCAGCGGCGAGAGCGCGTGCGCCGGCGTGGGCATCGGAAGGGTCGTCGACGACCCCGACCAAGCCATCTCCCTCGCCGCCGAGGGCATCGCCGTCATCCTGGCTCGCCCGACGACCAGCCCGGAAGACCTTGGAGGCATGCTCGCTGCGCGAGCAGTCGTCACCGACGAAGGCGGGAGCACGTCCCACGCCGCAGTCGTCAGTCGCGCCCTCGGCCTCCCCTGCGTGGTGGGCTGCGGAGCGGGGAGCCTCAACCCACACGTCGGTAGCATCGTCACCGTCGACGGCGCGACCGGCACCGTGTACGCCGGCGAGCTGCCGGTCCTCGTCCCTCGCGAAGACGACTCCGACGACCTCCGCACGGTGATCGCCTGGGCCCGCACCCTCTCGCCCATCTCCATCACGGCGACCGCCGAAGGGCTCGACGCCGACGACGTGGTCGACCTCACGGACATCCCCGGAGGCATCGACCCCGAACAGGTCGCCGCGACCATCGCTGGACTTCCACCCACTCAGGCCATCAGCGGCGGCGCGGCCGGATCGCCCGAAGCAGTCACCGCCGCCATCGACGCAGGCGTCTCCCGGATCGTCACCGACCCGGTCCTCCCAGCCCTCCTGGCCGCCGTCCACCACACCGCGCCGGGCCAGCCCGATGCGACAGCACCGACATCCGCCGACTCACCCACAGACACGAAGGGTCAACCACGATGAAGCCGACCATGGACGACGTCCAGGTGGTCCTCGCCCGTTTCGACGAGTCCGACTGGGACGAGCTCCATATCGACGCAGGCGACTTCCGTCTCCACGTCAGCAAGTCGCCCCGCTCCGAACGAGCCGTCTCCGCGCCCAGCGCCATCGCACCGGCTGCCGCACCGCAGCAGGCGCCGACAGCGCCCGCCGCGACAACGCCCGGCGCTGGGGCAGATGACACGGGTGCCGGCGAGCAGGGCGACGAGCTGGCTGAGGGCGTCGTCGTACGGGCACCCAGCCTCGGCACCTTCTACCGCTCGCCCAAGCCCGGAGCCGAGCCCTACGTCGAGGTCGGCTCGGAGGTCACCGCGTCCTCGCAGCTGTGTCTGCTTGAGGTCATGAAGCTCTACACGGCCGTCGAGGCGGGAGTGGATGGCGTCATCGTCCAGGTGCTCGTCGACGATTCCGCTCTGGTAGAGCACGGGCAGCCGCTGTTCGTGGTCCGCCCGCACGGGGAGTGAAGAGACAGTGGAGCGTTTGCTGATCGCGAACCGTGGCGAGATTGCGGTGCGAGTCGCCCGATCCGCCCGCGAGCGCGGAGTCCACACGGTGCTCGCGGCCTCGGAAGCAGACCGGGACAGCCTCGCCGCGCGCCACGTCGACCGCACGGTCGTCATCGGACCTCCGGCCTCGGCAGCGTCGTACCTCAACATCCCGCTCCTGATCCACACCGCGATCGCAACCGGCTGTCAGGCCGTGCACCCCGGCTTCGGTTTCCTCTCGGAGAGGGCCGACTTCGCCGACGCCGTCGAGGAGGCGGGGCTGGTGTTCGTCGGCCCTCGCGGAGAGACCATCCGACGCATCGGCGACAAGCTTGGCGCCCGCGAGGTCGCACGCAAGGCCGGCGTTCCCATGGCCGCCGGCAGCCTGGAGGTCAAGACCGTCGAGGACGCCCTCGAGATCGCCGCCGGCATCGGCTACCCCGTCATCACCAAGGCCTCGGCCGGTGGCGGTGGACGGGGCATGAAGATCGCCCGCGACGCCGAGGAGCTCGCGGCCACCTTCGACACCGCGGCCCGCGAGGCCGAGCAGGCCTTCGGTGACGGACGGCTGTACCTCGAACGCTTCGTGGAGCGGGCCCGTCACCTCGAGGTGCAGGTCTTCGGCGACGGCACCGGGCAGGTCGTGCACTTCGGCGAACGCGACTGCAGCATCCAGCGACGCCACCAGAAGATGGTCGAGGAGGCTCCCGCGCAGCTCCTCACCGCGGAGACTCGCGCCCGCCTGCACGAGGCAGCCGTCGCGCTGCTGCGGGCGATCGACTACCGCGGAGCCGGCACGGTGGAGTTCCTCTACGACCCCGACACCGACGACTTCTTCTTCATGGAGGTAAACGCACGACTCCAGGTGGAGCACCCCGTCTCGGAGGAGGTCAACGGCATCGACCTCGTCGACCTCCAGCTCATCATCGCCTCGGGCGACGAGTTTCACTGGGATCAGGAACGCATCCGCCAGAGTGGTCACAGCATCGAGGTCAGGATCCTGGCCGAGGACCCTGCGGACGGCTTCCGCCCCTCACCTGGGCGCATCACCCACTGGAAGACACCCGAAGGCGACGGGATCCGTCTCGACGCCGCGGTCGAGGCCGGCTCCTTCGTGCCCCCCTACTACGACAGCATGATCGCCAAGCTCATCGTCACCGCCGAGGACCGGCCAGCGGCGATCGCACGACTGGCCGAGGCGCTCGACGACTTCCACGTCGAAGGCATTCACACCAACATCCCGCTTCTGCGTCAGCTTGTGCGCGCCCGCGACTTCATCGACAACACCACCAGCACGCGGTGGCTCGACGCCGCCGCAACCACCCTGATCGGGAGGAACACCCCATGACGCACGTCCAGATCCTCGATACCACGTTCCGCGACGGACAGCAGGCCGTCTGGGGGATGCGGATGACCGCGGGTATGGCCCTGCCGGTAGCACCGATCACCGACCGCACCGGGTTTGACACCATCGACCTCACCGCCTCCTCGCTGTTCGAGGTGCTCGTGCGCACGATGCGCGAGAATCCCTGGCGCGGTCTCGACGCGATGGTCGCCGCGATGCCGAACACCCCCAAGCGCGCCGGCATGCGGTCCAACGCCTCGGTCACTTTCGGGATCACCCCCGACGCGCTGATGGACGCGTGGATGCGCCAGCTCAACGTGCACGGCATCCGCAGCACCTGGGTCTACGACGTGCTGTTCAACATCGACAAGATGCTTCGCCTCGCCGGCGTCGCCAAGGAGTTTGGGTCCACCTGCGCGGGTGCGCTCATGTTCACCCTCTCGCCGGTCCACACCGACGAGTACTACGCCGACAAGGCACGACAGCTCGCCGCGTCGCCGGACATCGACTCCATCCTCGTCTACGACACCGCAGGCGTCCTGGAGAAGGAGCGGCTCAGCACCCTGATCCCAGCCCTCGTCGCGGTCTCGCAGGGCAAGCCCATCGAGATCCACGCGAACAACATCCTCGGCCAGTCAGGCAAGGCCTACCTCGACGCCGTCGACCTAGGCGTCACCGTGCTGCACACCAGCAACAAGCCACTAGCCAACGGTCCAGCCGTGCCGTCGACCCAGATGACGTGTCACAACCTGTCGCTGATGGGCCACACCCACGGAGTCGACACCGCCCTGCTCGCGCCCGTGGCCGAGCACTTCGAGAAGGTCGGGCGGACCACCGGCTGGCCCGTGCACCTCAACAACGAATACGACGCGCTCGCCATCCAGCACCAGATCCCCGGCGGCATGGTGGGCACCCTTCGCCAGAACCTCGCCCAGCACAACATGGTCGACCGGCTCGAGGAGGTCCTGTGGGAGACCGCGACCGTCCGCCGCGAGCTCGGCTACCCGGGGATGGCAACACCGTTCAGCCAGATCGTCGGCATCCAGGCCGTGCTCAACGTCGTCACCGGTGAGCGGTACAAGCGCGTCAGCGACGAGGTGGTCTGGTACGCCGCCGGCCACTACGGCGAGATGGTCGCCCCGATCGACCCCGACGTGCAGGACAAGATCCTCTCCACCACACGCGCCAAGGAGTTGGCGGCGAACCCGCCCGAGCAGCCCACGATCGAGGAGCTCCGCAAGCGCCACGGCACCGACGACGACGACGAACTGCTGTTGCGTGCGCTGGTTCCCGAGACCGACCTCAAGCGGATGCGGGACGCAGGGCCGCTGAAGACAGTCTTCCCGCTGCTCACCTCGCCCGAGATGGGCCAAGTCGTGGACCTGATGAACACCATCAACACGCCCTCGCTGCAGATGGCGATCGGTCAGATGAACGTCGAGCTCCACAAGAAGGGGTACTGACCGTGACGACCGCGCCCCGTGTACTGCTGGTCAACGATGATGGGATCCAGGCCGAGGGGTTGAGCCTCCTGGAACGGCAAGCGCGTGAGCTCACCGACGACGTCTGGGTGGTCGCACCGCAACACGAGAACTCCGGTGGCGGACATTCGGTGTCGCTCGACAAGCCCTTACGTGCTCGCCAACTCGAGGACCGACGGTACGCGGTATCGGGCACTCCGGCGGACTGCGTTCTCCTCGCATATTGGGAACTGATGGATCGGCCCCCGGACCTGGTGTTCTCCGGAATCAACCACGGCGAGAACCTCGGTGAAGACATGACGTACTCGGGCACCATGGGCGCAGCCATGGAGGCCGCGACCCTCGGCGTTCCCGCTGTTGCCTTCAGCCAGAAGAGAGTGCTGGGCCAGAAGCCCGATTTCACCTCTTCCGAGGTGGCCGGTCCAGCATTGCTCAAACAGCTCATCGACCTGGAGTGGGCGACGGGACAGATCGTGAACGTCAACTACCCGGCACAGTTGGCCGATGACGGTCGGCCCCACGTCACCCATCTCGGTCAGCGCAAGCTCGGGACGTTCACGCCCATGGGTGGCGTGGACGGGCGGAATATTCCGTACTACTGGGTCAAGGTGCGTTACGACCCGGGCGAGCCGAAACCAGGTACGGACCTGCACGCCGTCGCGGATGGTCGGGTCTCTGTCACCGCCTTGTCGATGGATCTCACCGCGCCGCGACTGAACGAGCAACTGCGCGACCACCTGGGTAGCACTCCCGGGAAACACTGAAGGAGACGTGTCATGGCTGACCACCGACGCAAGACGATCATCACGTGCGCTGTCACGGGTGCTGTCCACACACCGAGCATGTCCCCCGCACTTCCGATCACTCCAGAGGAGATCATCAGCTCCGGTCAAGAGGCCTACGAGGCTGGCGCATCCGTGTTGCACCTGCACGCCCGGGACCCCCGGACCGGACAGCCAACGCCAGACCCGGACGTATTCATGGAGTTCCTCCCTGCGCTGCGGGCCGAGACCGACGCCGTGATCAACCTGACTACGGGTGGGAGTGTGCAGATGACGCTCGAGGAGCGTATGGCCGCACCGATGAGAGCCAAGCCCGAGCTGTGCTCGCTCAATCTCGGGAGCATGAACTTCGTCTTCTCGCAGATGGCGAACTCTGCGCATGAGTGGAAGCACGAGTGGGAGAAGCCCTTCCTACTCGCTAGCGACGACACCATCTTCAAGAACACCTACCGCGACATCGAGCGCATCTTGCGCGAGCTCGGCGAGGCCCACGGCACACGGTTCGAGTTCGAGTGCTATGACGTCGGGCACCTCTACACCTTGGCTCACTTCGCCGAATTGGGCCTGGCCAAGCCGCCGTTCTTCGTGCAGATGATCTTCGGTATCAAGGGCGGCATCGGGGCGCACCCATCCCACCTGACCCACATGATGGATACGGCGCAGCGCCTTCTGGGCGACGACCATGTGGCCTCCGTATTCGCGGCCGGACGCCACCAGATCCCCTTCGCGACGACGTGCGCGGCCAACGGTGGGAATGTCCGTGTGGGCTTGGAGGACAGTCTCTATATCGGCTACCACGAGCTCGCCTCGTCCAACGCCCAGCAGGTCGCCAAGATCCGCGGGATCGTCGAAGGCCTCGGGAACGAGGTGGCCACGCCGGACGAGGCTAGAGAGATGCTCGCGCTCAAGGGCGCGGATCGCGTCGACTTCTGACCCAGTCCACCTCGGTCGAGCAGCACCACCACATCAAGCAGACGGAGTGGATCGAATGGACAAGACCGTCACGACAGCCCGGGAAGCTGTTGCCGACATCCGGAGCGGGTCGACGATCGCGGTGGGCGGGTTCGGGTTGTGCGGCATCCCCTCGGTGCTCATCGAGGCACTGTTGGAGCAGGGTGCAGAGTCTTTGGAGGCGGTATCGAACAACTGTGGCGTCGACGATGCGGGACTGGGCCAACTGCTGTGCGCGCGCCGGATCCGAAGGATGGTCTCCTCCTACGTGGGAGAGAACAAGGAGTTCGCTCGGCAGTACCTCCAGGGCGAACTCGAAGTCGAACTCACTCCACAGGGCACACTCGCGGAACGGATGCGGGCCGGTGGCTCGGGCATTCCCGCATTCTTCACCCCCACCGGTGTGGGTACCCAGATTGCCGAAGGCGGGTTGCCTTGGAAGTACCACTCCGAGGGAAGCATCGAGGTGGCTTCCCCCGCGAAGGAGGTCCGCACCTTCCAGACTGACGATGGGCTCAAGGAGTTCGTGCTCGAGCAGGCCATCGTCGCCGATTTCGGCCTGGTGCGGGCTTGGAAGGGCGACCGGCACGGCAACCTCATCTTCCGGCAGACGGCGCGCAACTTCAACCCGCTCGCCGCGATGTGCGGCCGGATCACGATCGCGGAAGTGGAGCACCTCGTCGAACCCGGTGAGATCGACCCCGCCGAGGTGCACACACCTGGCGTGTTCGTCCACCGCGTGGTTCCACTGACCTCGGAGCAGGCCAACAACAAGCGGATCGAGAAGAGGACGGTGCGGTCGTGAGCTGGACGCGTGAGGAGATGGCAGCCCGAGCGGCCTCGGAGTTGACCGACGGATCCTACGTCAATCTCGGCATCGGGCTTCCGACCCTGGTGCCCAACTACGTCGCCGACGACGTGGAACTGGTGCTGCAGAGCGAGAACGGCATCCTCGGCGTCGGACCCTACCCGGCCGAGATGGACGTCGATCCCGATCTGATCAACGCCGGCAAGGAGACGGTCACCCTGCGCAAGGGCGCGTCGATATTCGACTCCGCCACCAGCTTCGGAATGATCCGCGGCCGCAAGATCGACGCCGCAATCCTGGGCGCGATGCAGGTCTCGGCACACGGAGACATCGCCAACTGGATGATCCCCGGGAAGATGGTCAAAGGCATGGGTGGCGCCATGGACCTCGTCCACGGCGCCAAACGGGTGATCGTGCTGATGGAGCACGTCGCCAAGGACGGGACCTACAAGATCGTCGAGCAATGCTCACTGCCGTTCACCGGCAAGCGTGTCGTGCAGCGCATCATCACCGACTTGGCCGTCATTGACGTCACGCCGACGGATGCCGTGACCGAACAAGCCGGGGCACTGCGACTGGTCGAGCTCGCTCCCGGCGTCTCCGAGGACGAGGTCCGCGAGAAGACCGAACCCCACCTGTCGACCACATGAACCTGGTCCACAGCCACACCAATCGACACTCATGACCCAAGAGGAGAACACAATGGGACGTCTCCAGGACAAGGTTGCCATCGTCACCGGCGGAAGCGGCGGCATCGGCAAGGCCACCGCCCGACGGTTTCTGGAGGAGGGAGCGAAGGTCACGATCGTCGACCGTTCACGCGAGTCACTCGAGCAGACGGCGGCAGAACTCGCCGGACTGGGAGATCTCCTGACAGTTGAGGCAGATGTCACCCAAGAGGATCAGACGAAGAACTATGTCGACAAGACCGTAGAAGCGTTCGGCACGGTTGATGTTCTCTTCAACAATGCGGGGATCGAGAGCAAGATCCAACCGCTGGTCGAGGTCACTGTGGAGGACTTCGAGAGGGTCCAATCAGTCAACGTCACAGGGGTTTTCCTCGGGCTCAAGCACGTGCTGCCGATCCTGACCGCTAAGCGGAGCGGCAGCGTGATCAACATGTCTTCGAATGGTGGGCTCGACGGCACCCTCTACCTCGGTCCCTACATCACGAGCAAACACGCCGTGAGCGGCATGACGAAGACCGCGGCACTCGAAGTGGCCGCCTACAACGTCCGGGTGAACTCGGTCCACCCCTGCCCGGTCAACACCAGAATGATGCGGGAGATCGAGTCGGGCTTCAGCCCGGAGGACTCAGTCGCCGCTGAGAAGGACTTCGCCAGCCGGATCCCGCTGGGTCGGTATGCCGAACCGGACGACGTAGCCAATGTGGTCGTGTTCCTGGCCAGCGACGAGAGCACCTTCCTCACCGGGGCGCAGTACCGGATCGATGGAGGAATGGGCGCAACCCCATAAACCCTCCCACGGCAGACCTGAACCAAGACTCGAATCAAGACACGAATGAAGACATGACAGGAGTGGTCCCATGACAACAGCAAGCAGTAGCGTTTCATCCGGGCGCGTCACCGGGAAGGTGGCGTTCGTGACTGGCGCAGGTCGGGGCATCGGGCGTGCTACCGCCATCATGCTCGCTCAGCATGGCGCGAAGGTCGCCGTTGCAGATCGGGACGCTGACGTCGCCCAGGAGGTGGTCGACACGATCGAGTCGATGGGTGGGGAAGCAGCTCTCGCCGTCGTCGACGTCGCCGACGAGGACGGGGTGCGTCAGGTGATCGGCGAGGTCGTCGACCGCTGGAATCGCATCGACGTGCTCGTCAACTGTGCCGGCCTCGCGGGTATCCAGAAGCCCATCCACGAAGTCACGACTGCTGAGTACGACCGGGTAATGGACGTGAACGTGCGGGGCATCTTCCACACCACGAAGTACGCCATTCCGGCGATGACCAACGGTGGCAGCGTCATCAATTTCTCGTCGATCTACGGGCTCGTGGGTGGCGCCTCCGCTGAATCTCCCTACTCCGTCTACCAGGCCTCGAAGGGCGCCGTCCTCGGCATGAGCAGGGGCGACGCCATGATGTATGCGAGCCAGGGGATCCGAGTGAATTCCATTTGCCCCGGATTCATCGATACTCCCATGGTGGCCGGATTCCTCGAACGGACCGGCGACGCAGCGGCAGCTAGGACGGCGGCCGCGGCCTTGCACCCCCTGGGAGACCTCGGTGAGCCCGATGACATCGCCTACGGCGTGCTCTATCTGGCCAGCGACGAATCGAAGTTCGTGACGGGTACGGCGCTGGTTATCGACGGCGGGATGACGGCCGCATGAGGTCGACGGCGTCGACCTGACCCAGCCCCTCGGTGACCGAATCGGCTGCCCCACCCGCCCCGCCACCAACATCAGACGACCTACCGAGTTCCCAAGGAGTTGAATCCATGAACCCTGTCTGCTCCTCACTGAGTGGCCGCGACCTCGCAACGGCCGCCGTGTTCTCCGGTATCGTCGCCGCCTTGGGCCTCGTCCCGGCCATCCCGGCCTTCGGCGGTGCTGTGCCCATCACAGCCCAGTCCCTTGGCGTCATGCTGGCAGGAGCGATCCTCGGGCCGCGCCGAGGCGCCCTCGCATTGGTGGTCTTCCTCGCCCTGGTGGCGCTTGGGCTGCCCCTATTGGCCGGCGGTCGCGGTGGCCTCGGCGTCTTCGCGGGGCCGTCGGTGGGATATCTGGTCGGATTCCCCACCGCCGCGTTCGCCGTCGGCGCCCTCACTTGGGCGGTCGGTGCGCCGTACCGTGTCGGCTGGGGGATCGTGGCCAACGTGGTCGGAGGCGTGGTGGTGCTCAACGTTCTGGGGATCGCCGGGATGATGATGCGGGCCGATCTCAGCCTGGCCACCGCAATCACAACGGCGTTGGTGTTCGTGCCGGGCGACCTGATTAAGGCCGTACTCTGCGCTCTGGTGGCGCGCAGCGTACACACCGCATCTCCTGGCCGGCTGCCCGCAAGCCATTTCCACCAGCGCCCAGAGGATGCTGATGCCCGGGTCTGAGATTGTCGACGTCCTCGTGTCCGGTTATCCCAGGTGTGCGTTCGCGAAGGCCCACAGGGACGGCTGCCTGCTGAGGCTCACCACCTCGGGAACCGTGGGGCGGCCGCGCACGGTAGTACGAACGACTCGCTCTTGGGTGGACTCGTTCCCATGTGTGGCAGGGCTGCTTGAGCTCGGCCCCACCAGTCGCGTCTGGATCCCTGGCCCACCAACCGCGACGATGAACCTCTTCGCCGGCGTCCACGCGGACTGGGCAGGGGCCAAGCTCGTGGACGGGCCGGAGGAAGCCACCCATGCGCACATGACACCGCCGGCTCTACGGCGTCAGCTCGCAAGGCGTCCTGGGGACCTCGCCGGTGTACACGTGGTGACGGCCGGGGATCGGCTCGACCGCCCCACGCACGACGCCGCACGTGCCGCGGGAGCTCAGGTCAGCCACTACTACGGCGCCGCCGAGCTGTCGTTCGTCGCCTGGGGTGAGCACGCCGACGGTCTACGCCCGTTCCCGGGAGTAGAGGTGGCCGCGCGGGACGGCGAACTGTGGGTCCGGTCCCCCTACGTGTCGGAGGGCTATCTGGAGCCCGACCATGTGCTCCGCCGCGACGCCGATGGCTGGATGACCGTTGGAGACCGCGGCCGGGTCGAGGACGGCCTCGTCACGGTGCTCGGGAGAGAGGGCGGGATCACCACCGGCGCAACTACCGTGCTCGTGGCCGATGTCGAACACCTCCTGCGACGCCATGCAATAGGCGAGGTGGCTGTGCTCGGGGTTCCCCACCCCGACCTCGGGGAGGTCGTGGTCGCCGTGGTTTCACGCCGGGATGACCTGCAGAGCCTGCGGACCGTCTCGCGCCAACTGCTTGACCCGCCTCAGCGTCCGCGACGCTGGCTGCACATCGACCCGTTGCCGCTGACGGACAACGGAAAGATCGACCGAAGCGCGGTGGCGACGATGACAGCAAGCCTCCGACCGTGATTGATGAGGCCCCCGTGATCATCGCCGCCGCCCGGACGCCGATCGGCACAGCTGGCCACTCTCTGTCCCGCCTCACGGTCGAGCAACTCGGCGCCCCGGTCCTGCGGACTCTCATCTGTGACCCGGGCCTCGACCCAGGCGACGTCGATGACGTGATCCTCGGCAACTGCACGGGTCCGGGAGGCAATGTAGCTCGCCACACGGCACTATCGGCATCGATGCCCTCCCGCGTTCCGGGACTCACTGTCGACCGGCAATGCGCGAGTGGCCTGGCCGCCATCGAAATCGCCGCACACATGGTGGGCAGTGGTGCTCGAGTCGTCCTTGCCGGCGGGGTCGAGTCGGCGAGTACTGCCCCCTTGAGATTCTGGCCTCCTGTCGACGGTGGCGAGCCGGTCCGGTACCACCGCGCCCCATTCGCTCCACCGCGGGATGACGTGGACATGGGTATGGCCAACGACCTGCTGGCAGCCGAGGCAGGCATCTCGCGGATGCGTCAGGACACCTACGCAGCCGGCTCGCACGCCCGCGCGATGTTGGCTCGCAGCGCGGGTGCCTTCGACCAGGAGACCATCGCCGTCGGCGGGTGCGAGCGCGACGATCGCCCCCGGTCAGGGCTCACGGTCGAGCGTCTCACGCGGCTCAAGCCGACCTTCCGGCCCGAGGGGACTGTGACGGCCGGCAACTCGTGCGGGATCAGCGACGGCGCCGCCGGCGTGGCGGTGGTCAGTGCCAAGATTCAGCAGGGCCTAGCGCTGCCCGGACTCCGCATCCTGAGCACCGCAACGGTTGGCGTCCCAGCCGCACGCCCGGGACTTGGAGTCGTCCCTGCGGTCTACTCCGCGCTCGACAAGGCTGGGATCAGCCTCGAGGAGATCGACGTCATCGAGTTCAACGAAGCCTTCGCCGGCCAGGTGCTGGCGTGCTGCGACGAGCTCGGCCTGGACCCGGCCCGTGTGTGCCGGGAAGGTGGTGCCCTGGCCCTCGGTCACCCCTGGGGCGCATCTGGTGCCGTGCTCGCGGTCCGGCTGTTTGCCCAGCTTGTTACCAGGCGTGAGGGGCGTTACGGCCTGGCCGCCATCGCCGCCGGCGGCGGCTTGGGCGTCGCCATGGTGGTGGAGGCGGCGGTGGGGCCATGTTGATCGACATCAACGACGTCTCCCACCGCTACCCGGGCCGAGCCAAGCCGGTGGTCGACGATCTCAGCGTTAGGCTGGACGAGCGTCGCATCGCTGTCATAGGAGCCAACGGGTCAGGCAAGTCGACCTTCGCTCGGATGCTCAACGGGCTCGTGATCCCTTCCGTGGGAAGCGTGAAGATCGATGGGCTTCACACCAGCCGCCACGGATCTCAGATCCGCAAGAAGGTCGGGTTCTGCTTCACCGACCCGGATTCGCAGATCGTGATGCCAACCGTGGCCGAGGATGTCGCCTTCGGCCTCCGCCGTCGAGGCTGGTCGAAGGCCGAGATCGCCGCACGGGTCCATGACCAGCTGTCCAGCTACGGGCTCGATCGGCACGCCGAGCACGCTGCCCACCTGCTGTCCGGAGGCCAGAAGCAGCTGCTTGCCCTCGCCTCGATCCTCGTCACTGAACCCGAACTCCTCATCATGGACGAGCCGACCACGCTGCTCGACCTCCGGAACACCCGGATGGTCGCCGATCTGGTCTCCGGCCTGCCGCAACAGGTCGTCATGGTGACCCACGATCTTGACCTGCTCGCCGACTTCGACCGGGTACTCGTCTTCGAGCAGACTCGTCTCGTTCACGACGGTCCCCCTGCAGAGGCGGTTGCCTTCTACCGCGCACTGATGGGGGTTGACGCGTGATGATGCACGCCAGCCTGTACCGCCCCGGTAACTCAGTCCTCCACCGGCTGCCCGCGGGCCTCAAGCTCTCAGTACTTCTCGCTGCCGGTGGCTGCTCCATCCTCGTCCGGACCCCGACCCAGACCACGACCGCACTCGGGTGTGTCCTACTCGGATACGTGGTTGCGAGAGTTCCCGCCCGCGCGGTCCTGCAGTCGTTGCGTCCGCTGCTGTGGGTCATCCTGGCGCTCGGACTCTTCCAAGCCCTCATCATGGGCTGGCCACGCGCCTTCGTCATCGTGGGCGTGATCGTGGCGCTCGTGCTGCTCGCCAACCTTGTCACGCTCACCACTCGAACTAATGACCTCGTCGACGTCGTCGTCCGACTGAGCCGACGCGTCCGCCTCCTAGGCATGCGCCCCGAGTCCATTGGCCTGATGCTCAGCCTCGCGATCCGGGCAGTGCCCCTGGTGGCCGAGCTAGCAGCCCGAGTCAGAGAGGCCCAGCAGGCACGGGGGCATACCATCAGCCCACGTGCGTTCGCGGTGCCGCTCATCCTCGGCGCTCTGCGTCGCGCCGACGAGATCGGAGACGCACTGGCTGCTCGTGGCTACGACGATTGAGGCTGTGTGTCGTCGCAGTTGGTGACGCTGATGGGCCGCTGGATGAGTTCCGGGGACGATCCCCCGCCGCCTCTCACCGAGCGCCAGACACGGGCATGTCGCAACTGACCAACGCCGAGGCTGACGTTCAAGCGCGTGCGCATCAAGCTGGGGCCGGGCGAGGGACGCCTGACACCTTCTTTGACAGGCCTCGCTGATCAGGGACGTCTCGTCAAACTTCCCCGCCGCGCGGTCGTCGATCTTCCCTGCATCTCGACAGGTCAGGTGGGGGAGGGGGTGACGGGTCAGGCGGTGCTGTCGGTGGCCTCGTCGTCGGTGGCCTCGTCCGGCTCGTTGCTCTCGGTGCTCGGCTGGGGCTCCTCGCCGAGCAGGATGCGCTCGACCTCGCTGGGCTGGTAGCCCCACTCCACGAGCGCGCCGAGCACGCGAGCGTCCCACGCGGTCGGGTTGCGCCACGAGTGCTTGCCGGTCGTCGCCTCCCACGCGGCGACGACGGCGGTGAGCGTCGTCATGGTCGCGGCCTTCGGCGTGCTCGCCTTGGTGGCGATCTTGTGGCACTCGTCGTGACCCGCGCCGTAGTAGCCGGTCGGGCGGTCGACCCCGAGCAGCGTGAAGAGCATCGGGTGGCGGTGGTCGATGGCCTTGCTCAGCGAGTGGTGGCCGGTGACGACGGCCTCGCAGATCAGGGCCTCGGCTCCCTTCGGTGCGGTCTTGCGGGCCACGAACCCGGCCAGCCACTCGCGGCGCACCGTCTCCGCGCTCGCCCAGGCCTTGTTGTTGGCGATCACGCGGCGGCGCTCCTGGCGCTGCTGCTCGCGCTGTGCCTCGGCCTCCTCCTCGCTCTCGCCCTCCTCGCTGCTGTCGGTGGTGCTGCTGCCGGAGCCGCTGCCGCGACGACGCAGGCCAGAGGCGGCGAGGTCGGTCACGACCCAGACCGGCACGTACTGCTGGTAGGGCTCGGCGGGCTCGTAGTCCTCGTCGCTGTCGTCCTCGGTCTCCTCGTCGTACTCGTCCTCGGGGTAGACCCACTCCTTGACGACGTGGACGCGAGCGCCGGGGACGTTGGGCCACTCCTCCTCGGCCAGCGGCTCGCCGTCCTCGGTGACCAGCCGTTCGATGCGCAACACCTCGTCGGCCTGCGCGATCTCCTCGGCGGTCAGGACCGGCAGGCCCTCGGCGCGCAGCCGCTCGACCTCGGCGGCGTCGGCCTCGCGCTCGGCGGCCTCGTCGCGCAGCCGCTGGGCCTCGTGTGCGAGCGAGCGCCGCCACTGCTTGGTGTTCTCCAGGCGCTGGACGGCCTCGGGGTCGTGCTCGAACTCGGCGAAGATCGCGGCTTCCTCCAAGGTCAGGTCACCGGAGTCGAGCCGGTTGCGGCTCTGGTCGGCCTTGGTGACCGCCAGGGCGGCGTTCACGGTCGGGCGGTCGATGCTGGTGCGCTTGGCGATCTGCGCGGCACTCACGCCGAGCAGGGCCAGCTGCTCCACGCCCGCGACGATCTCGGCCTCGCGCATCCCGGCCCGGTGGATGTTCTCGACCATCTGGTCACCGATCCGGTCTGCGTCGGCGGGCTGGGGAACGACACGGGCCGGGATCAGGCCGGTGGGGGTGCCGACCTCGACGGCGGTCACGGTGCGGCGCTGGCCGCGCAGCAGGACGTGCTGACCCTCCCCGTTCCGGTAGACCGTGACGGCCTCCAGTACGCCGCGCTCCTTGATCGACTTGCGGAACTCCTTGTGGTCGGGCCGCAGGTCGGTCCGCACATTGGTGCCGATGATGATTTCGGCGGGGGCGAGGTACAGGAACTCTTCGGCCTGGACGGCCTCGGCAGCCTCGTCGGTGGCGGTGTTGGCGGGGGCCTGGATGGTGTCGGTCATGCTGCTGTCCTCCATGAGTAGAATAGAAAGAACTGACAGGACCTAGTCTCCCAACGGGGGCCGACACCTACCGGGCCACGGCACGAACCTGTGGAAAGGTGGGCACGTCCAGAGGGTGGGGATAACCCCGCTCCACGGGCGCGGACTCCGCTTGCGGTGGCGCGCCGCAGCTGCACCTCGTAGCTGTCTGGAACGGAAGGAATCGAGCGAGAGTGGGAACGGCTGCACACGGCCCCGACCGGGAATGCAGCGGCGTTGGTGTTAGCCGCTGCAGCAGCTCGTCGACGAGCGCTCGAAGCAGGGGAGTGGGGGCGTGACCAGCCAGACCACGACGCCGGTCGGGATCTACTGGAAGCCCGGCGTGTGGGACCTCGCCCGGTCGGCCTACGTCGCGGACCTGGACACCGACCTCGAGTCGCCCGGCTCGTTCGTCGGCTGGCTCGGCCAGGCGCTCGAGCTGCACGCCCGGCGCTCACCCCAGCAGCGCGCCGAGCTCGCGGCCGCCGGCGAGCAGCACCCCGCACTGGTCAGCGTGACGCGCAAGAGCTTCAACAAGAAGCACGACCTCCCGGCTTCGACGATCGAGGCGGTCGAAGACGCGCTCGTTGCCGACCGCCAGGAGCTCGGCCGGATGCTCGCGCGCTCCGCGTTCGCCCAGGAGGCGGTGATCGCTGCGGCCGAGGACTCCCGCCGACGGCTCGGCCGCGACCTGCCTCCGCCTCCGCAGAAGCTCAGCAACCGACCGCCGCGGCGCCGGCAGGCACGGTAGGCCCGGCCGCCGGCATCGGTTGTGTCGGTTCATCCGCCTAGCGTCTTTCTCAGCGCCCCGATCCGGTACCCGAGAGCCGGTCGGGGCGCTTCTCTTTGCCGCTCTCGTCGACCGCCCCGGGCCGTCTAGCCGGGCGCCGGGCTGGCGCCTCGACGAGCAGTTCCACGAGCACTGGCTGATCCAAACAAGTTCGTCCCAGGTGATCGCTGCCAGCCCCCGATGGGACCTAGGTGAGTGCGGGACCGATTCCGAAGGTCTCGCCGTCACCTAGGAGGAAGTCATGTCCACCACCGTCACCTTCGCCGGCAACCTGGCCGAGGCTCCCGAGCTGCACTACACCCGCGGCGAGAACAAGCCGTTCGTCCGCTGCCGGGTCCTGGTCAACCGGCGCGTGCAGAACGACCAGGGGGAGTGGGTCAACGACGAGCCCACCGCCCACAACGTCAAGATCTTCGGCTCGGCCGCCACCCACGTGCACGACAGCTGCGGATCCGGCGACCCGATCTTCGTGCACGGCATCGAGCGCACCGAGAGCTGGCCGGACAAGGAGACCGGCGAGAAGCGCACCAAGGACGTCGTGGTCGTCGACAACCGCTTCGGTGAGGTCGGCATCTCGCTCAAGTACGTCTCCGCGCGCATCGAGCGCGCTGCCCGTCCGGCCCAGGCCAGCTGACCGCGCGGAGGTTCCGATGGATCTCGTCGTACAGTCCCCGGACGAGCTGCTGGCAGCCGTACCTCACGTACTTGGCTTCAAGCCCGAGGAGTCGATCGTCCTGGTGCCCTTCGGGCCCGGGCTGCCGATCACCCGCGTCAACCTGCCGAAGAACGCCGCCGACCGCGAGGAGGTCTGGGACGCCCTCAGCGGCCCGTACGGCCGCCACGCACGCCCCGGAGCCCGCCTGGCCATCCTCTGCTTCACCGAGGACCGCCGCAGCGCCGAGCTGGCCAGCCAGCACCTATCCAACCGCCTCGAGACCGTGGGCATCACCACCCACATCCGGCTGTGGGCCGACGGCGAGCGCTGGCGTGAGTTCAATACCGGCCAGACCGGCCTGCAGACCCAGGCGACCGCCGAGCGCATCGCGGCCGCGACCGTGCTCACCGGCGCGGCCCAGCCGGCGGCCAGCCGCGCCTCTCTGGCGGCCTCCATGGTCGGTGATCGCGAGCCGATCGCCCAGCTGCTCCCGGCAGCTCGAGCGGCGGCCGCCGCGAGCACGCCCGCTGCGGAGCGGGACTGGGCCCTGGACCGGCTCGAGCAGTTCCACGCCGACGGCAACCGGCTCTCCGACGTCGACGGCGCCCGGATGCTCGTCGCCCTGGAGACGATCGGCACCCGTGACGCGCTGTGGGAGGACATGAGCAGGGAGAACCACACCTCCCACATGGCGATCTGGAACGACCTCACCCGCCGCGCCCCCGACGAGGTCCGTGCCGCGCCTGCCTCCATGCTCGGCTTTGCCAGCTGGCTGCATGGCGACGGTGCCAAGGCCTGGTGCGCACTCGACCAGGTGCCCGCCGACCGGCCCTACTCCATGGCCGCCATCGTCGCTTCGGCCCTGCAGAACGGCATCCACCCGCGCGAGTGGGAGCGGTACCAGACCCAGATGCGCGACCTCGCCGGCGAGCTCGACGAGTCCTTCGTGCCCAAGCCTCCCGAGCATCAGCGGGACCTGCCGCGCACCCAGCCCGCCACCGACCGCCCCGCCCCGGGCCGCTGAGGAGAACGCGATGACCTACGACGACACCGACCCGATCGACCAGACCGAGCGTGCCCAGCCCAGCGCCACCGAGCGCCAGCTGCGTCGCCTGGTGGTGCCCGAGCCCGCGGCGTATGCCCCCGACAAGCGCCTCGACGTGATCCACGACCCCGACCTCGAGCTGCTGTGGGGAGGCCAGCAATGAGGGAGGCCCGCACCGACGTCGACGACGCTGACCGGCTCGCCCGCGTCACCCTCAGCAGGACCATCGAGCCCGGAGATCTTCGTGTCACCGGACTGGTCAACGAGCTCGGCGCCAGCAAGGTCCTCGGCTACCTCGAGGCGGCCGCCGACGTCGAGTCCCACTGGGGCTTCGCCCTCGCCCAGGAGCTCAGCCGCGTCGACCCCGCCCAGGTCCTCGAGCAGGCCGCCGGCCACGGCATCCGCTTCATCGTCCCCGGCGACGCCGAGTGGCCCACGCAGCTCGACGCACTCCGCAACGCCGGCGCCCTCCATGATCGCGGCGGCGAACCCGTCGGCCTGTGGGTCCGCGGGGCGCACGACCTGCGCCAGCTCGCCGGCAACGCGGTCGCCGTCGTCGGATCACGAGCGGCGACCAGCTACGGCACCGAACAGGCGACCGAGCTGAGCCGGGACCTCGCGAAGATGGGCCACACCGTCATCAGCGGCGCGGCGTACGGCGTCGACCAGGCAGCGCACCGCGGCGCCCTCCTCGCCGGCGGCCCGACGATCGCCGTCATGCCCTGCGGCGTCGACCGGCCCTACCCGACTGCGCACGCCCAGCTGCTCGACACGATCGCCGAACGCGGCCTGGTCGTCTCCGAAGCGCCCCCAGGAACCGTGCCCACCCGAACCCGCTTCCTGGCTCGGAACAGGATCACCGCCGGGCTGGCCGAGGGAACCGTGGTCGTCGAGGGCGCGGTACGCAGCGGCGCGCTCAACACCGCCCACTGGACCACCAACCTGCACCGGCCTCTCATGGGCGTCCCCGGCCCCGTCAGCAGCGCCGCATCCACCGCCGTCAACCAGTTGATCCGACTCGGCCATGCCAGCGCGGTGACCACCGCCCAAGACGTCGTCACCGACGTCATGACCCACCAAGCCCGGGCGGCGAGCAGCGACGTCGACCAGGTCGACGAGTCCTTCGTCCCCGGCCCGGTGCGCTCCACAGGGCCGGCGTTCTCCGGCGCCGCCGGCCCGCTAACCACACCCCGCAGATGAAGCCGGCTCGGGCGCCTGTGGATAACCCGATTTGCGTCTGAACCCACACCTACTCTGCTGAGAGTTCCTGGTCTGGTCGACCACCTCGACCAGACCGCAGCTCGGGAGGAAGACACCATCGTGACCATCAGCGCGCTGGGCATGACCGTCACGGGCGCCGGCTTCCTCGTCGAGAACCACCGCGCCGGATCAGCTGGGACCCCCACCGACCGGCTCCGCCGCCTGCTGTTCGTCATCGCCTGGCTCGTGATCGCTGCGGCCGCCGCAACGGCGCTCCTGGCGTAAACCCCACTCCACAGACAACGAAACCGACAGGAGAACCCCACCGATGATCACCCTCACCACCGACCCGCCGGCCGTCCGCGTCGACTGGATGTGGACCTTGAGCGTCGAGCGCGTCCTGGACGCCGCGCCCGACCTGCTCACCTGGACGGCCGACGCACCGCTCACCGAGTGAGGCAGCGATGCGTGGTGCCCAGCTGACCGTCGCCACCGCCAGCAAGGCCGACGCCCTGTTCGAGGAGCTGTGCATGACGCTGCCGCCGGAGACCACGAGGCCGCAGCGGGTCAGCGCGACCCGAGCCCGCCGGTATGCGAAGGAACAGAGCTGGGTGCCGCCGCTCGCGCTCGAGGACCTCGACGAACACGACCGCGGCCGGCGAGCTCGAGGTCGCCTGAACCCTGATCCACCGTTGTGGGTTGGGGTCTGAGCGTGGCGTAGAACGAGAGAGCCCTTCTGAGCAGGGAAGATGTCGATTGCGACGTCCACACCGACCCGCTCAAGAAGGGCACCTCGTA
>Ga0209094_1000196_pt1 | contig 49890 bp, 50 predicted proteins | sample COGITO_mtgs_1004_2_FD_184790 | JGI IMG/M metagenome (GOLD analysis project Ga0209094, IMG submission 184790) | Pelagic marine microbial communities from North Sea - COGITO_mtgs_100430 (SPAdes) (version 2) | ecosystem: Environmental > Aquatic > Marine > Epipelagic ... | reverse complement strand
ATCGGAAACAATTTGAAGATTTATTAGAACGTATTATTAAGGTATTAAAACATTTGATTGATTCGTTTTCAACCGGGAATGTAATCAAAAATGGAATTCCAATTTCTATAATTGGGGCACCTAATGTTGGGAAATCTACGCTATTAAATGCGCTTCTAAACGAAGACAAAGCGATTGTTAGTGACATTGCAGGAACCACCCGTGATGCGATAGAAGATGAAATTACCATTGAAGGTATTAAGTTTCGGTTTATTGATACAGCGGGCATTCGATCTACTGATGATACCATTGAAAGTATTGGCATCAAAAAAACATTTGAAAAGATTACGCAATCCCAAGTAGTTTTGTATTTATTAGACGCGTCAAAAGTGACTACGGATACGATTCAGATATTTAATACAGATATTCGAAAAATTCAAGAACAATATCCCGACAAACAGTTGATTGTGGTGGCAAATAAAATGGATGAAGCAGATCAGGAGTTTATTGAAACTTCTTTTGTATTTCCACACACGCTTTATACGTCTGCCAAAAGCGGATTGGGTATAGATACTTTAAAAACTAAGCTGTTAGAGTTTGTAAATACAGGTGCTTTGCGTAACAATGATACTATTATAACCAATTCCAGACATTATGATTCTCTTTTAAAGGCTCTAGCAGAAGTTCAAAAAGTACAGCAAGGGATGGACGCCAATCTTTCTGGGGATTTATTGGCTATAGACATCCGACAAGCTTTATATCATTTTGGAGAGATTACAGGGGAGATCACCTCCGATGATCTTTTAGGTAATATCTTTGCGAATTTTTGTATTGGGAAATAGAATTACGTATTGAGTATTAAGAAAAGAGAAAATAGAGTAAAGAACCATAAAACAAAATCCAAGACGAAAGTTTATTTGAATATTTATAATGTCACACTGAGTGCAGTTTAAGTGTCGAAGTGTATGTGTCCGAATTATTTGTAGCTCTTTTAATTTGTATTTAATTTCTATTTATTACTTTTGTTTACTAACCAATTTAATATTATGAAAAAATTACTATACTTATTTTTAGCACTTTCCTTCGCATGTTCGTCAGATGAAGACGAGTCCAACACCTCAATCGATGGTAATTGGCAATTGACATCTATAAAAGAAAATGGACAATCAATTCATGACAGCTGTGATTTAGAATCTTATATGGTAATAGATGTAGACAACTCAGGCACCTATTTTCAGTATTACTCAGATGACCCAGCAACTGAACCTTGTGGATTGGATGCAACTTACAACTTTAGTGTGTCAGCGGGATCTTCTAGTTCTAACTATAACTGGATTTTTGAAGGTGTGTCTTCACCGCTCGTATTAAACGGAAACACACTTCAACTCACATTTGGTAGTGATGAAGTGCTTGAATTTGTTAAAAATTAATTTCTAATACATCACCCTTTAGGCTTTGCTAGTTTAAACATACTCTCTTGAGTCACTCGTGTGTACCAATCGCCCCCTAAACGTGCGACGAGGTCTAATTTTTCAGAATCAATTTGACCGTTTTCATCTAACAACTCAGATTTGACATGGATGTGTACTACTTTGGCGATGACCAACTGACCAGCACCTCCATGTTCTCCAAGTGAAACAATATTTTCTACGGTACACTCAAAGGATACAGGAGACTCCAAAACTCTTGGAGGCTTCACTTTCAGTGAAGCAACTTCCGTTAATCCTGTCTCTGTAAATTCATTGACGCCTTTGTCATACTCTTTACTGGTTTCTGACATTTGTTCGACAATTGAATAATCAACGATATTAATCACTACTTCTTTTGTTTCTGTAGCATTTTGAAGCGTATGTTTTGTAGTGTTATCGCGTACACGTCTTGCCGGTGAGAAAATTAATATGGGTGGATTAGAGCTAAATACATTAAAAAAGCTAAATGGACTCAAGTTGACATTTCCCTTGGCGTCTATGGTACTTGCAAACGCAATAGGTCTTGGAGCAATAGCGGAGGAGAGCAGTCTATGAACATCTCTAGTTTCTAGTAATTCGGGATCAAATGATTTTATGGTTGACATGCTATTTTTTTTAAGTAGTTTTTAAAAGTGTTGATTTAACGGCTCCAAACCCAACTCGGATTTCACCTTTTTGACAATGACCTCTCATAATCACGGTGTCATTATCTTGAATAAATTTACGTGAGCCTCCTTCAAGTAGTTCCACAGGTTTTGAGCCTGCCCACGACAACTCGAGCATTGATCCATAGGAATCGGGACTTTTTCCACTGATGGTGCCTGAAGCCATTAAATCGCCTACATTCAAATTACAACCATTAACGGTATGATGCGCTAGCTGTTGGTTCATGTTCCAATACATATATTTGAAATTGGAGTGACTCACCACCGTTTCTTTACAATTTTCTGGTTGAATGGATACTTCTAAATTAATGTCATAATTTTTAGATCCCTTGAAATTCAAATAGGGCAGAACCGTCGGTTCTTGTTTAGGACCGTCAATTTTAAACGGTTCTAAAGCTTCTAAAGTCACCACCCATGGCGACATAGATGATGCAAAACTTTTCGCTAAAAAGGGACCTAAAGGAACGTATTCCCATTTTTGAATGTCCCGTGCCGACCAGTCGTTAAATAATACCTTTCCAAAAATATACTCATCAGCGGCATCTGTTGAAACAGAATCGCCAAGTTTGGTTGATTTCCCGATGATAAAGCCCATTTCTAGTTCAAAGTCTACTCGTGTAGAGGCTTGAAAAACAGGCGCCGTATTGGGAGCTAAAACCACCTGTCCTTTTGGACGGTGTACGTTTTCACCACTAACGATGATAGAGGAAGCGCGTCCGTGATAACCAACGGGTAAATGTTTCCAGTTTGGCAGCAACGCATTGTCAGGATCTCTGAACATGGTGCCTATATTGGTGGCGTGTTCTATGCTTGAATAAAAATCGGTATAATCACCGACTTTTACAGGTAAATGCATCTGCACGGAGCTTTGTTTTATAAATACAGAAGGGTGTGATTTTAATACAGAATTTTCATTGCATAATTCGGCTTGAATGTATTCTCTGATTTTTACGGTCGTCGATTTCCCTAAGGCAATAAAATCATTTAAGTACTCCGACTCTAAGACGGTAATATCAAAATCTAAATCTTTAAAAACACCCAACTCAAAAGCGGCATATACATCTACTATTTTATCTCCAATAGCAACACCAACTCTTTTGATGTGATCGGATTCTGAAAAAATACCAAAGGGTAAATTATAAATACTAAAATCAGAATTATTATCAATTTTAATCCAAGATTGCATACGTTATTTTTTAATAATTAAATCCAAACCATCAGTGATGAGCTTGGTAAAATGTTTGTTTTTTTTCAATGTGAGCAGCTGCTCGTAAACCGCATCCATTAAAGATAAATCTTTATCGTAAACCAACTCATACAATTCCAATAAGATTAACCATTCTGAGGGATAGTTTGATTTAACTTCCTTAAATACAGATGTTAAAGAATTAAAATCTACTATTTTTTGAATTCTATGATTTTTTACGGTTTCATACAGTTGATGCAGTTGTTGTTCTTTATCAGAATAAATGATTTTAGCGGTTTTCGTTTCTGAAATCGTATATATATCTTCAAAAGAATTTGAATCCGCTGGACCCGCAAATGCGGAACAGATATGGTTTCCGATGGCCATGTCGTAAACACCCCAACTCGGATCAAATAAGACGGTCTCAAAATGGGTAACTCTACAGTTCTTAAACGTGATTAAAATAATTTTTCCTTGAAGATCTCTTTTGCCTGTAATGATTTTTCCTTCAACTGTGACGCCCCCTTCAAAATTAAGACGGGTCGTTTTACCTTCCACAATACCATAAACTTCCAGGTCTTTTGGAGACATGTCTTCAATCGCAATATTAATTCCCTCTAATTTTCCTACGGGACTCCCAAACCCACTAGGGTGTTGTTCGGTTCCGTGCCCAATTAGTTCGGTTCCATTAACAGATAATGCTGTTGGACTGTTGGTTTGAAAGTAAATAGGGGTGTTGTTGGCGTCTAAAACGTTGTTAAATATTCCTGACACTTGAATGCCTGTACTCAATTCGATCGTTCCCAGTTTTTTGGAAACAATCAGTTTTTTCAACCCTTTTAAACCGCCAGTTCGTATCGCCATGGTATTTGCAAATTTTTCTAAAACAAAGCTAAGACTTGCAAAGTTAGGAATGACAAATAATTGGGGTTGAGTGTTGGTAATGTCAAAATTGACTTCGGCTGCTTCAATTGAATACGGAATTTTTTTCACCTCTTTTTTTAAACACAATTGACTTTCTTCGATGGAAGATAACAAACCTGCGCCATATAATTTTGGATTTTCGAGTGTTCCAATAAGTCCATATTCAACTGTCCACCAATGGAGGTTTCTAATTTTAGCCATTTCAGAAAGTTCACCCATATTTTCTTGAAGCGTATTTACAGCTTTGGTAGCTTCCAAAATTTCTGTTTTTGTAGAATTTGGATTCTCTTTTAAAATGGATAAAAGCCGAATGGCCTCGTACATTTCATCGTCTTTGGGTGATGAAATGGCTTTACAACCAATCTCTCCTAACCGTCTTAGGTATTCCGAGTATTCTGGATTTGCAATGATAGGCGCATGTCCTGCTGCTTCGTGAATAATGTCGGGAGCGGGTGTATAATTTATGTGGTCAATGGTTCTAATATCAGAAGAAATTACGAGCACATTATAGGCTTGAAATTCCATAAAGGCATTGGGTGGAATAAATCCATCGACAGCAACGGCTGCCCATCCAATGTCTTTCAGAATGCGATTCATGCCTTCCATTTTAGGAATTGTTTCCTCATCGATTCCCGTTTTTTTTAGACCATTGCTGTAACTTTTATGCGCTATTTGTTTTAAAACATGAATATTCAAACGCATCACATACCGCCATACCGCTTGATTTTGAGCCGTATAGTCTTTATAAGGTTGTTGTACTATAAACTTATGAAGGTGCTTCGGTAGCTTTTCAGTAACGCTGTTAAACTGCATTGTATGTCCATGAATGGCTGTTGGCATTAAAATATCCAATTAAAGGGTTCCTCTATTTTCTTGTTCTCTTTCGATAGATTCAAATAGGGCTTTGAAGTTTCCAGCACCAAACCCTCTAGCACCCATTCTTTGAATGATTTCAAAAAACAAGGTGGGTCTGTCTTCTACAGGTTTCGTAAATATTTGTAATAAATACCCTTCTTCATCTGCGTCAATCATAATCCCAAGAGATTTTAATTTTTCAATATCTTCTGCTAATTCATGGTTGTGATCAGAAAGTCTTTTTGGAACAGATTTGTAATAGTCGTCGGGTGGTGTGCTTAAAAACTCAACCCCTTTAGCTCTCATTTTTGCGACCGTATCAATGATGTCATTTGAGGCAACAGCAATATGTTGCACTCCTGGACCATTGTAAAAGTCTAAGTATTCCTCAATTTGAGATTTCTTTTTTCCTTCTGCAGGTTCGTTAATTGGAAATTTAATTCTTCCGTTTCCGTTACTCATTACTTTACTCATTAATGCGGAGTATTCTGTTGTAATTTGCTTATCATCAAAAGATAAGAAGTTTACAAAGCCCATAACATCTTCGTAATATTTTACCCAGATATCCATTTCATTCCAGCCAACATTCCCTACCATATGGTCTATAAATTTAAGACCCATAGGTTCAGGATTGTATTCTGATTCCCATTTTCTATAACCTGGTAAAAACACCCCTGTGTAGTTTTTTCTTTCTACAAATATGTGAACGGTTTCACCATAGGTATAAATTCCAGCTCTCACTATTTCGCCATGTTCGTCTTTTTCAACCCTTGGTTCCATATAAGATTTTGCACCTCTTTTGGTCGTTTCTTCCCACGACTTTTTAGCGTCATCAACCCACAAAGCAACAACTTTCACCCCATCACCATGCTTAGATAAATGTTCGTTCATCCATGAATCTGGATTAAGTGGAGTGGTTAATACGATTCTTATTTTATCTTGTTTTACTACATAAGATGCATAATCTTTACATCCTGTTTCTAATCCTTTATAAGCATGCGATTGAAATCCAAAAGCAGTTTTGTAAAAGTGGGCTGCTTGTTTTGCATTACCTACAATAAATTCTACATAATCAGTTCCTAATAACGGAAGAAAATCTTGTGCTTCTTTAAATATTTTTTCCAATCCGTATTCTACATTTTCTATTTTACTCATATCCGTTAGTTTTTTAATTTTTTTATTCTGTAATCCAGGATTTATAATAATCTTCGTTTTGTAATTTTATAGCTTCTTCCGTCACCATTAACGGACTAAAGGTGTCCACCATCACTGCAAGTTCAAAAGTTTCTTTTTTACCAATACTTTTTTCCATGGTTCCTGGGTGTGGTCCGTGTGGAATCCCCGCAGGGTGTAGGGTAATACTCCCCTTGTTAATATCATTTCTACTCATAAAATCACCATCTACATAATAGAGGACTTCATCAGAATCAATGTTAGAATGATTGTAAGGTGCTGGTACCGCATTTGGGTGGTAATCATAAAGTCTAGGAACAAACGAACAGATGACAAAGGTGCTTGTTTCAAATGTTTGGTGAATGGGTGGCGGTTGATGAATCATCCCTGTAATGGGTTCAAAATCGTGAATAGAAAATTTATACGGAAAATTATAGCCATCCCAACCAACCACACTAAATGGGTGCGCTGCATACACGTATTCGTGAATGGTATCTTGTTTTTTTACTTTGATTATAAAATCGCCCATTTCATTAAACGTTTCAAGTTCAGTAGGCGGGTGGAGGTCTCTTTCGCAATAAGGCGCACCTTCTACATGTTGTCCAAACCAATTTCTATAACGTTTTGGGGTGTAAACGGGGCTCTTGGATTCAACGATAAATAAACGGTTGTTTGCATCGTTAAACTCAATTTGATAGATGATTCCTCGTGGAATTACTAGGTAATCCCCATACTTAAATTCTATATTTCCTAAATTAGTTCTCAGTTTCCCTGAGCCTTCATGGATAAATAGCACTTCGTCAGAATCGGTATTTTTATAAAAATAACTGGTTAACGATTCTTTAGGAGCTGCCAAACTAATTTGACAATCTTTGTTGACCAAAACACATTTTCTGCTTTCTAAATAATCATCTACGGGAGCCACTTGATAACCTTCAAGTTTTAAGGATTTCATGTTTTTAGACACCGCAATTTTTGGCGCTACATCGTAAGATTTTAAGATTGCTTTGACTTGTGTAGGGCGTTGTGTATGGTACATCAAAGTTGACATGCCATCAAACCCGATGGTGCCAAACAATTCTTCATAATAGAAATTATCGTTTGCATCTTTAAAAATAGTGTGTCGCTTAGGCGGAATTTTTCCTAACGTATGATATCTAGGCATAATATAAGATTAAAATTTAAGTCAGTATTTAAAATAACTGATAAGAACAAATCTAAATATAATATAAGTTACTTATTTGTTTATTACTAAAACAGTTTCTAAATAAGAATATTTATATGTATTTTTGTATTAATAAATAGTTTTATTCTTTTTACGAATAATTTTAAAACCATTAATATATATATTTTCTAGATGCTCGAAAAACTGAACAAAACCGATATTGAAATATTAAGGCTGTTACAACAAAACAGTAACCGTACCATAAAGAACATCGCCGACCTCTTAGGGATGACCACAACTCCTGTTTTTGATCGTATTAAAAAATTAGAAAAAAGGGGTTTTATTAGTAAATATGCTGCGATTTTAAACTCCAAAAAATTAGGTTTAAAATTGACTGTTTTTGCTGGAATTGCTCTTAAGAATCATACACGGAGTTATTTAGAGAAATTTGTCAAAACCATTGATGGATTTCCTGAAGTAGTAGAGTGCCACCGTGTGTCGGGTAATTTTGATTATTTACTAAAATTAGTATTAGTGGATATAGAAGACTACGAACAATTTATCTTAACCAAACTCGCTCTTATAACCGATTTAAGTAACGTACAAAGTTATGTGGCGCTGTCACAAAGTAAATCGACTAATGAGGTGAATTTGGATCATTTGATGTGATGATTGTGGTTTCTCTAATACTCTTGAACTAATACTTCTGTTGGAATATTTAGAGCTGTATTTAATTTTCGAATCATACTCAGTGTCAACTTACGTTTGCGATTTAGTATTTCACTTACTCGACTTGTAAATCCAACGATTTCTGCCAAGTCTTTTTGTTTCATCCCCATTTGTTCCATACGGAATTTTATCGCCTCAATTGGGTCTGGCATTGCAATGGGGTAATGTTTTTCCTCATATTTTTCAATTAAAATTGAAAGTACTTCGGCTTCATCTCCTTCTGGTGAATCAATTTCTGCGTGAAAGATAATCTCTAACCTCTCTAAAGCTAGGTTATAGTCTTGTTCTGTTTTTAGAGGGCTAATATTCATAATCATATTGTTTTAACGTCAATTTCATCATTTTTTTAAATTTATTCATTGATTTTAAGGGATTTAAAAACCAAACAGGTTTTAATTTACAGACCTAATTATTACGATCTATTTCAATTTCCTCAATCTCAAAATCTGGTGCAAGTGGTGGTGGAGGCATTGACAAAGTGTCCAGATATGATATTCCTCTTGTTGAAAACACCATAGCTTTTTTTATTGCTTTAATTTTAGAAGTATAACTTATGTTAAAAAGAAAATCATACAAATCAATAATATATTTGGGCGCTTCGCCATGAGAATAACTGGTGTTTGCTTCAAATTTACCTGAACATATTCTCATTTTATAGTAACCAACATCTACCACATTTCCATCATAGGAATCTTTTACTTCATTATTTTTTAATTTAGTTACTAATTTATTTAAACGATCCTTTTCAATTGACGTTAGTGTTTTATAATACAAACCTAAACGGGAATTATATTTAATAAAATTCACGTATAATGTATCGTTAAGAACTTTAATATCCATAACTGGGCAATTCCCAAAACATTCATAAGATGAGAATTCTATAAAATTCAATTCATTGTTACTTTTTTTACAACTTACAAATAGTAAACTAAAAGCCATCAAAAAGATTATTCTATTTCTGTACATTTTTTATTTTTTTAAATTATGTAGTGAGCAAAGAAAAAATTGCTGAAATACTAACAGATGCTTTTGTTGAAAAGAGCGCAGGTTTGTCATAAGAGTCGGAACCCGATTTGGGAAGGTTCTTGTTCCAAATATATAAATTTTAAGATTAAGACGCTAAAAATGGGAAAGAGTTAATCACTTGACCTTTAGAAATGGTCGAAGTGGCTTTTCACAAGGGAGTTCACTCCCTTGTTTTGTATATGTGTTGGAGGCAATTACCTAACCGAGAACTCGTATCTAAAACTAAAAAGTCTCCCTCAATACAATCAAGCTTGCTTTATAGCCCGTGGTCAATAACCATTCTCCGGAGCCGATGAGGCTATCACTTTCATTATACACCTTTAGCTGGGCGGTGTTGGGACTGGAGCTTCCTTCGTTAAGTGCGATAAATTCAATGGTATTTAACCCTTCTTTTAATTCGATGTCAATAATATAGGCCGAATTACGAAGGGTAATATTCGGATGAATGATGGCTTTATTGAGCATTAATTTAATCCGATCGCCGTCTTCATATTCGTGATCTCGACAGAGGATACGAATGTATTTGGATTTGGTTTTAATGTCGCCGAGATAGTAATTCCTCGAAAACTTAGAAACGTCTTTGTGATTCTCATTAAATTGTTGTTTGATCTCCCAAGTAGGATCTACCACATCGCGCGTTTCGGTGATGCCATATTTTTTTTTTGCAAAGCCATCAATCGGTTTGATGCCCATGGTGATTTCAAATCCTTTATCGGTCAATCCCACAATAGGAGAGAGCGTCAAAGGAAACTGATCGGACAGCGGATTGCGCTCTAATGCCAATGCTTTGATCCGAAATGTTTCTTGATTGGTATCTAGCTGTGAATACACCGCATGTTGCATTCCAATTAATAACAGTAACAGCATCAAACTTCGATTCATAAAGTGTATTGGCATTTCTTAAGTTGTAAAGGTATTGATTTGATTGTTAACTTTCTTGTACAGCGCCAAATATAAAATTGCGCTTTCCTAGTTTTTTATAAGCATTCAATAAGTGTTCCAAATTTGTGAGTGTTCATAATTTTAGGGTAATTCATTGTATGTTTGTACTTTAAAAAGTAGTGATTCGAAACGTGTTATATAGAATAAAGTTATTAAAAATAAATATAATATAAATATATATTATGAAATAGTTATATGTGATTCGCTACACATATTGTAATTTTGAAATAAGAACAATTAAATCATGGGAAATATTATAAAAATTAGTAAAAATCCTAAGACTACAAAGAAGGCTTTTTTGTCTTCTAAAAAAGTAATTCATAAAGCCAAAGTTTTGACTCCATCGGATGTTAAAGAAAACCGTTCAATGGCTTATACGTATCTAAACTTATAAGTTAAAATAGTTTGCTAGGCCATTGTTTTAATTATAAACCCGTAGGCAAGACTACATTAAACGGCATTCAAACGGATTTATATTCTTTTAAATGTACCTACAACTTAGCCTATGTGCTTGAAGTTGAACACCATCCAGATAATATTTACATAATAAAGTTCTTTCAAAAAAACCATAAAGATTCGAGCTATCGCTATAGTTTGCTAAATAAAAAGTCAATCAGAAAGGGGTCGTCTGGTGCGAAAAATTTCTTAATCATTCTTAACACGATAATAAAAGTTGTTTTAGAGATCTATTCCAAAAATAAATCAAGTTCTTTTGGATTTATAGGGTCACCGACAAAAGACGAGCTAAATAAAAAAGTCAACAAAGCGAATATAAATATTGACGGAACGGTGGCTCAAACAAAACGATTCAACACTTACGGAATCTATGTGAAGCGTTATTTTTCACCTGAAAAATTTGAACATATTGAAATAAGCACTTCGAGTAGTTATTTAATAAAAAGTAAAAAATCTAATTTAAAATTAAAAAGTGTTGAACTTTTTTTTCAAAACTATATTGAACTCTATTGTTAGTAATAAAACCTATTTAACATTTTATTTACTAGTGTATATGTTCAAAATAAATAAGACTTTAGGGTATTAATGAAAGGTAAGACGCATTGGTTATCATGTTTTAGAGTGCTAAGGTTCACAATATTTTTATGTTTTTTTAAAAAAGTTTAAACCGCTTCATTAAAAACCATCCATTTTCATACCTTTAAACTTTCTATATTTATTTTTATTGCAAACACATCTCACATCTTTAAAACAGCAGCTATCTGGAGAACTTTACGACAGTGATCTTGTGAAAACCTTGTACGCCACAGATGCATCTGTGTACAGAGAGTTGCCTTATGCGGTTGCCATTCCAAAAACAACAGAAGACATCAAACGTTTGATTGAATTTGCAAGTGCTAATGCATTGTCAATTATTCCGCGTGCGGCAGGCACCTCTTTAGCAGGCCAATGTGTTGGCGATGGAATCGTTGTAGATGTATCTAAATATATGAATGAGATCTTGGAAATTAATACCCAAGAACAATGGGTACGAGTGCAACCCGGTGTGGTTCGAGATCATTTGAATACATTTCTTAAGCCGTATGGTTTCTTTTTTGGACCTAATACATCGACTGCCAATCGCTGTACGATGGGAGGGATGGTCGGAAATAATTCTTGTGGTTCGACCTCTATTGTATATGGAGCCACCCGCGATCATACTTTAGCAGTCAAAGCCATTTTAAGTGATGGAAGCGATGTTGAATTTTCAGCTCTTAGTAAAGAAGAATTTATCTCAAAAACAAAAGGCACTTCGTTAGAAGCCGCCTTATACAAACATATTTTCGCAGAGCTTGATAATCACATCATTCGGGAACAAATTGAGACAGGCTATCCAAAAGCGTCCATTACGCGACGCAATACAGGCTATGCCGTAGATGCATTGATGCAAACCAATGTATTTGAAGAATCTAAGGAGGATTTTAATTTCTCTAAACTACTTTGTGGTTCCGAAGGTACTTTAGCATTTACCACAGAACTAAAACTTCAAATTGTGCCCTTGCCAAAACCTTTTCAAGTGGTTTTAAATGCGCATTTCAATTCCATAACCGAAAGCCTTCAAGCGACCTTAATCGCCATGAAACAAGCACCTTCTGCTTGTGAATTGATGGACAAAACCATTTTGGATTGTACCAAAGATAACATCACCCAGCAAAAAAATCGATTCTTTGTCGAAGGCGATCCAGAAGCAATTCTAATGGTGGAGTTTAGAGGCGATACTTTAGAGGATGCCAAGCAACAGGCCTTCCAATTAGAAACGAATCTTAAAGCCTCTAACTTAGGTTATGCCTATAAATTAGTCGAAGGAGATGACTGCAATAAAGTATGGGATTTGAGAAAAGCAGGCTTGGGACTTTTGGCAAATATTCCAGGAGATGCTAAAGCTGTTGCCTGTATTGAAGATACCGCTGTGGCCTTGGACGATTTGCCACTTTATATTGAAGCGTTTACCACGCTTATGAAATCCTACCATCAAAAAGCGGTGTACTATGCACATGCTGGGGCAGGGGAATTACATCTAAGACCGATCTTAAATTTAAAATCATCTACAGATGTGGCATTGTTTCGATCTATTAGTGAAGCCTCTGCAAAATTGGTAAAATCATTTAAAGGAGCCCTCAGTGGAGAACATGGCGATGGCCGTGTTCGATCGGAATTTATTCCCTTAGTTTTAGGGGAGGAAAATTACCAACTTCTAAAACGCATCAAATCGACTTGGGATCCTTTAGCACTGTTCAATCCAGGGAAAATTGTGAATGCCGTTCCGATGGATGCTGCCTTGCGTTACGAAGCAGATAAAACCCTTCCAAAAGTAGAAACCCTTTATAATTTTGAATCAACTGGAGGTATTTTAAACACGGTAGAAAAATGCAATGGCTCTGGCGATTGTCGAAAATTAAGTTTTGCAGGTGGAACCATGTGTCCAAGTTATAGAGCGACCTTGGATGAAAAAGATTCTACGCGGGGTCGTGCCAATGTATTACGAGAATTTTTAACCCAAAACACTAAAGAGAATCCGTTCGATCATCCAGAGATTAAAGAAGCGTTGGACCTTTGTGTGTCTTGTAAGGCGTGTAAATCAGAATGTCCTTCCAATGTTGATATGGCAAGTCTGAAAGCAGAGTTTTTATATCAGTATCAAAAAACAAATCCGGTTTCACTCCGAAGTAAACTCATTGCACACAATGCTAAAATAAATGCGGTTGCTCGTCGGTTTGCAGGTATTTATAATTTTATTGGAAAAAGCTCTTGGTTTAAATCCCTCATAGGCGTGCATCCAAAACGGTCGCTTCCAAACTTACAGTCTAAAACGTTACGACAATGGTTTGACAGCGTTCAACAGGGAAATCATCCAAGAAGCGTTTATTTATTTTGTGATGAATACACCAATCATTACGACGTAGAAATTGGTAAAAAAACAATCTTACTCTTAAATAAATTAGGGTATAAGGTTCACATGCCCAAACATCCTGAAAGTGCCCGTGCCTATATTTCAAAAGGATTTTTAGACCAAGCTAAAAGCATTGCTACAGAAAATATAAACACCTTTAGTAATTTGGTTTCTAAAGATAGGCCCTTGGTGGGAATTGAGCCGTCTGCCATTTTAGGTTTTAGGGATGAATATCCAAACCTTGTTGATGTGGAGTTGAAATCCAACGCTGAAAATTTAGCCCAAAATGTATTTATGATTGAAGAATTTCTAGCCAATGAAATGACCGAAAATAAGATTGATGTTTCAAAGTTTACCACAAAAACAGAAACCATCCATTATCATGGACATTGCCATCAAAAAGCATTGTCCTCCAATACGTATGCCGAAACTATTTTAGCTATCCCTCCTAATTTCAAGGTTGAAACCATAGACGCTGGATGTTGCGGTATGGCGGGATCTTTTGGTTATGAAAAAGAACATTACGAATTAAGCCAACAAATAGGAGAGGACCGCTTATTTCCTTCTTTGAGAGGTTTAGATACAGACGTTCTCTTGTCGGCTTCTGGTACAAGTTGTAGGCATCAAATTAGAGACGGAGTGAATAAAACAGCCCTGCATCCTATTGAGGTTCTGTACGACGCACTAAATGAGCCACTATGAGTTATTTAGAATTTATAGGATATTTCGGAGCTTTTTTAACAGGTATTGTGATCGGTCTTTTTGGAGGTGGAGGCTCTATTTTGGCAGTTCCGATATTTGTTTATCTATTTAAATTAAACCCTGTCATCGCCACCAGTTATTCTATGTTTGTCGTTGGGTCTTCAGCGGCTATTGGAACACTTATTAATCTAAAAAAGAAGTTGATTGAATACAAAACTGCAGGTATATTTACATTGCCAGCACTGGTGTCTGTATTTCTGACACGCCGTTTTTTAATCCCCAATATTCCAGAGGTGCTGCTATCTTCTGAATCTTTTGACATCACAAAAGAGATGGGATTGATGTTGTTTTTTAGTAGTATTATAATGTTATCATCTGTTCTTATGATGAAAAAACCCAAAACAGAAACCATCACGAATTTAAACACCAATAAGAATTATGGTTTATTGATTTTTATAGGGCTAGGCGTTGGTGTTTTAACAGGGTTGGTAGGTGCTGGTGGTGGATTTATTATTGTGCCAGCATTGGTGTTATTCGCACGATTAACAATCAAACAAGCCGTCACTACCTCATTAATAATTATTACTTTTAATTCACTTATTGGATTTAGTTCTGATGTGTCCTTCTTAGAAATTGAGTGGAATTTTCTCATGCTCTTTACAGTCATTTCTGTTTTAGGAATTTTTGTGGGTACTTATATTTCAAATTATATACGTGAATCGACCTTAAAAACCAACTTTGCTCGCTTTATGATTCTAATGGCTGTGGTAATTATTTTCAAGGAATTGATTTCTTAAGTTGTAACATTTTTCCTTTGTTAGCGTCAAATAGATAAACCTACAAATCATGAAACAAGACAATCAAGCCATCGTGCTCATGCACCTTTCTCAATTAGCAACCTTTGCGTTGGCATTTGGAAGCATCCTAATTCCTCTTATCATCTGGTTTACGCAAAAAGATAAAATAAAAGACTTAGATGCCCACGGAAAAATGATTCTAAATTTTCAGTTTAGCCTTTTGATTTACAGCTTTATATGCATCCCGTTAGTTTTTGTAGGAGTGGGGATTATAGGCCTAATTGTAATTTTAGTGATGTCAATTGTATATCCAATCAAAAATGCAATTAAAGCAAGCGATGAACAGCTACCTGTCTATCCGTATAGCATCCCGTTTTTAAAATAATGTCTTGCAGTGTTGAGGTTCACTGTCATTAAATCATCAAGCAGCAATGTTATTTTAATTTTTTCATTACCTTTGTACTTCGAATACGTTGAACAACTATGAGTCCAAAAGTTTTACTTAACAATAAGGAAGTAAACATCATTCTACATCGATTGGCTTGTCAACTCATTGAAAAACATACCGACTTTTCTAACACCGTTTTAATTGGTTTACAACCAAGAGGCATCTTTTTAGCACAACGCATAAAGACGCTTTTAATGGAAGAATATAAGCTTCCTGACGTCCAATTAGGTTTGTTAGACATCACGTTTTATAGAGATGATTTTAGGCGATCGGATAAAGTACTCGAAGCAAATTCTACCGAAATTGATTTTTTGATTGAAGGCAAACGCGTTGTATTTATTGACGATGTGTTATATACAGGGCGAAGTATTCGTGCGGCTTTGACTGCCATCCAATCGTTTGGACGTCCGAATGAGATTGAATTGCTAACCCTTATAGACCGACGTTTTAGCAGACATTTACCCATACAGCCAGATTACAGAGGCCGGCAAGTCGATGCTATTAATGACGAAAAAGTATTGGTAAACTGGAAAGAAACAAGCGGTGAAGATGCCGTTTATTTGATAAAAAATTAGACCATGAGCGAACTGAGTGTAGATCATTTATTAGGAATAAAATATCTCAACAACGATGATATTAACCTTATTTTTGACACTGCCGATCACTTTAAGAAAGTGATCAATCGTCCCATAAAAAAAGTACCTTCCCTTAGAGATATTACAATTGCCAACCTCTTTTTTGAAAATTCAACGCGTACAAAACTCTCTTTTGAACTGGCTCAAAAACGCTTGTCTGCCGATGTGATCAACTTCTCCTCTGGACAATCGTCTGTGAGTAAGGGAGAAACGCTGGTCGATACAGTTAATAACATTCTCTCTATGAAAGTAGATATGGTGGTCATGCGCCATCCGAATCCTGGGGCGGCGACCTTTTTGTCGAAACATATAGATGCACAGATCATCAATGCGGGCGACGGTGCACACGAACATCCAACGCAAGCCCTTTTAGACACCTATTCAATTCGTGAAAAGTATGGCGAAGTAAAAGGTAAAAAAATAGTCATTGTCGGAGATATCTTACACAGCAGGGTTGCACTCTCAAACATCTTTGCCTTGCGATTACAAGGAGCAGAAGTCATGGTTTGCGGACCAAAAACCCTCATTCCAAAATACATTGATAAACTTGGAGTGAAGGTTGAGACAAACTTACGTAAAGCACTAAATTGGTGTAATATAGCGAATATGTTGCGGGTTCAAAACGAACGCATGGAAATCAGTTATTTCCCTACCACAAGAGAATACACACAACAGTACGGAGTTACTAAAGATTTGTTAGAATCTTTGGATAAAGAAATTACCATTATGCACCCAGGGCCTATCAACAGAGGAGTTGAAATTACCAGTGAAGTGGCGGATTCTGGTCAAGCTATTATTTTAAATCAAGTTGAAAATGGAGTGGCCATTCGAATGGCAGTCATGTACCTTTTAGCTTCTAAAATTAAACAATAAGATGACTATAGAACAGGATAATTCGACGGCAATAATTACTCAAGAAAAGACAAGTCTTTCGGAATTTTCTAAGAAATTCTCAGTGCTCCACGAACGTTTTAAAGAAGGCAATGTGATTTTACAACTCAATGATGCACACTCAGATTCTATGGATGTGTTAGTGTCGCTGTCAAAAACGCATCGCGAATTAAATCATTCTTTTGTAGTGGTCAGTGCACAGCTAAATCAAAATGATTTCGAAGATGATTTCACCGTCGTTCCAACACTTCAAGAGGCACACGATTATATTGAAATGGAACAAATGGAACGCGATTTAGGAATTTAATACCACAACTTTGAAACTTTCCATACTCGGTTGCTACAGTGCAACTCCCAGAATTATAGCCCATACCACCTCTCAAGTTTTAGAAACTCGTGGGCATTTATTTTTAATTGATTGTGGCGAAGGCACTCAAGTTGAGTTGAGACGTCATAAAATCAAGTTCAACCAGATCAAGCACATCTTTATTTCTCATTTACATGGTGATCACTATTTTGGATTGGTGGGCTTAGTTTCCACTTTTCGATTGCTAACACGAGAAACGGATTTACATATTTACGGTCCTAAAGGCTTAAAGGAATTGATTACCCTCCAGATGAAACTAGCGGATTCATGGACTAATTTTAAATTGATTTTTCATGTATTGTCCTCTAAATCATCCGAACTCATTTTTGAAGATGAAAAAGTATCTGTCCATACCATTCCTTTAGACCATCGCATATATACCAATGGATTTTTGTTTAAAGAAAAACCGTATGAACGCAAGTTAGACATCGATAAAGCCGAAGCACTCAACATCAATAAAGCCTATTTTAGAAAACTCAAACAAGGCGACGATGTGGTCAATGAGGAAGGCACTTTAATTCCGAATGCAGAGGTGACTTATGACGGTCATCAGACTAAGAGTTATGCTTTTTGTAGCGATACGGCTTATAAAGAGGACATCATACCCATTATTAAAGATGTGGATATGTTGTATCATGAATCCACTTTTATGGACGCTCACGAGCACTTATGCGTCAAAACAAAGCATTCTACGGCCAAACAAGCTGCCACCATTGCATTGAAAGCCAATGCCAAACAATTGATCTTAGGACATTACTCCACACGTTACGGAGGGTTAGAAGGATTTAAAACAGAAGCAAATACGGTTTTTAAAGACGTATTGCTTGCGGATGACGGGAAAGTATTTGACTTTTAGAAGCTTTCAAATACTCCCAAACCAAACAAGGCAAAATCATATTTCACAGGATCTTTTGGATCTAATTTACGAAGAGAAGCATCCAACTCAGCCAGTGCTTTGGCATCATTTTGAGAACGTTGAAGCATTCCTAGTTTTCGGGCGACATTTCCAGAGTGTACATCCAAAGGGCAGGAGAGTTGAGAAGGGGAGAGCTGCGTCCACAAACCAAAATCAACCTTGGTGTCATTTGGGCGAACCATCCATCTTAAAAACATATTAATTCGCTTTGCAGCCGATTTTTTTAAGGGATCACTGATGTGTTTTTGAGTGCGTTGGAGGTGGTCAATTTCAAAAAAATGTTGCTTTAAATGGTGAATTGCGCTTTGTAAGCTATCCGTTTTTGCATAGGTATTAAAAACACCTTCCAATCCGTTGTGATGGGTGTAGATGTGTTTTAGACTTTCCATAAACTGAATACAATCAAGCCCGTTAAAAGTGCGATGTACAAAGGAATTTAGAGGTTCTAAATCTTTGGGTTGGTGCTGCATCACAAATTGATAAGGCGCATCATCCATCAAACTCATCAAGCGTTTGGCGTTGTTGATAATGCTTTTTCTATTGCCCCAAGCAATGGTGGCGGTGAGAAAGCCTGAAATTTCAATATCTTCTTTTAAGGTATAACGGTGTGGAATTTGAAGAGGGTCCGATCCAATAAAATCAGGGGTATTGTACTGAACGACTTTAGCGTCCAAAAATTCTTTGAGTTCAGAAAAATTTAATTTTGACACTCTAGTTCGTTTTTACAAGTCCATCACTCATCGTTATTTTTCGATCGGCCATATCTGCTAATTCATGATTATGCGTCACAATAACAAAGGTTTGTCCGAACCGATCTCTTAATTTAAAAAATAATTTATGGAGTTGTTCAGCAGATTCACTGTCTAAATTCCCCGAAGGTTCATCGGCAAAAATAACAGAAGGACTGTTGATTAATGCCCGTGCCACGGCGACGCGTTGTTGTTCGCCACCTGAAAGTTCGTTTGGCTTGTGGTTTTTTCGTTCCTCTAGCCCTAAAAACTGAAGTAATTCAAGTGCTTTTGCTTCGGCTTCCTTTTGTGGAGTTCCCTTTATAAAAGCAGGAATACAGATGTTTTCAAGGGCTGTGAATTCAGGCAGTAATTGATGAAATTGAAAAATAAATCCCAATTGTTCATTTCTAAATTTAGCCATCGCGGTATCAGAGAGTGCAGCCACATCAATTCCATTAATTAGCAATTGACTATCTGGGTTTTTAGAGTAAAAATCCAAGGTGCCTAAAATCTGTAATAAGGTCGTTTTGCCAGCTCCAGAGGCACCAACAATAGAAACAATCTCACCTTTTTCAATAGTTAAATCAACTCCTTTAAGAACATGAAGTTCATCGTAATATTTATGTATTTGCTTTGCAATAATCATACTGTGAAATTAAGTTTTATAGTTTTTATGTGCAATTATTTAAGCGAATTTTAATTAATTGTTTACTAACTTTGACATCTAATTAATTTGATATGAAGCGTGCGATTTTTGCGGGAGGGTGTTTTTGGTGTACCGAAGCCGTATTTATTCGACTTAAAGGAGTTGAGAATGTGAAATCTGGATACACTGGAGGGTTTATTAAAAACCCAGCGTATCGCGAAGTCTGTCAAGGACGCACGGGCCATACAGAGGGGATTCGATTGGATTACGATGAAACATTAATTTCTTATGCCGAATTATTAGAAGTATTTTTTGCAACCCATGATCCCACAACCCTCAACCGTCAAGCGAATGATGTAGGCACGCAATACCGTTCCTCCATTTTTTATACGGATGACGATCAGTTTGAAACTGCGAGGCAGTTTATAAAACACCTCAATGATTCTCATATTTTTGAAGACCCAATTGTCACTGAATTAATGCCTTTGGAAGTGTTTTATGATGCCGAGGATGATCATGATAGTTACTACGACCTAAACAGGGAACAGCCTTATTGTACCTATTTAATCGATCCGAAAATTAAAAAGCTAACGACTCATTTTAAAACGATTTTAAAGTAAGATTTTTAATCCTAAATCAAACTTATTATGAACCTAAATAACAAATCAAAATCAACAAAATTATTTCTTGGATTGTGTTTTGATGCACTAGGGTATGTCTCTTTTGTATTCCCTTTTTTTGATATTTTATGGGCGCCTTTATCATCTTATTTGATGACTGAATTATACAAGGGTAAAAAAGGAAAAATAGCCGCAGTTTTTGTTTTTATTGAAGAAGCACTTCCGTTCTCTGATGTGATTCCCACATTTACTATCATGTGGATTTATACGTATTATTTTGACAAATCAACTAAAGCTTCAAACAAAGCTCCAAATTAGCAGGACGTCCTTGATAATACTTGATTCATTGAAAAAGTATTCTGGTGTTTCAAGAAATAAAAATGTTAAGTTTTAAAAAGAGAAGAGTCGTGTAATTAACGAAATGACTTCTGAGTAGATACCTTAATCTTTTAAAAATTTACCCAATCCAAAACGGCGAATCATTTTCTTTTCAAAGTTCCAGAAAAACTGAAACTGACCAAAAACCCATCCAATTAAGACCAATAAGACTTGATAAAAAAACAGGCTAATCACAGTGAATAAAATCCAATACAGTAAAGGGTTTAAGTTATCTTGAGTAATTCCCAACCATTTAATGACCGGACGTCCGACAAGCACGGAAGAGGACCCTGTAATCGCAAAAACGATAAAAATCCGAATGAGTTCCCAGCGTTGATTGACAATCCATTTAGGTTCTAATTTTTCGATGGTGTACAGCACTATTTTCAGGAGTACATAAAACATGACGAAAGAAACAGGGATGGTCATATAAAGCGTAGTAAGTGGGAGTAAAGACGTTAATCTAAATGCACTATACCCTAAGACTACAAGCCCAAGAAACGGAAACAAGAGTTGCCAATTTTGTGTAATGTTCCAGTTTACTTTAAATGTTTTCATTTTTCAAATATACTACAACTTAAAAAACCTTAACGACTCTGTTAAGGTTTTTTTGAAATGTATTAAAATTTAATATTATTACTTCAATATAGAAATAATTTGAGATGCTAATTCAGAACCAATACGATCTTGCGCTTGATTTGTAGCGGCACCAATATGAGGTGTTAAAGAAATTTTTGGATTCATTAATATTTGAACTGCTGGCGTTGGTTCGCTTTCAAAAGTGTCCAAGCCTGCAAAGGCTAATTTGTTAGAATCAAGTGCTGCAACAAGCGCAACTTCATTGACGACACCACCACGCGCGGCATTGATCAACGCAGAGCCATCCTTCATAAGTTCAAATTCAGCTTCGCCAATGACGAAATCTTTTTGAGCTGGTACATGTAAGGTAATAAAATCAGATTCCTTTAATACCGTTTCTTTAGAGACAGTTTTGATTTCGAAATCAACTGTTTGACCATCGTGAAACGATAAAGAAAGGGTTGTTTTTTCTAAGAATGGATCAAAAGCAATTACTTTCATTCCGAGGCCTAAAGCCATTTTTGCAGTGGCTTGACCAATTCTACCAAATCCAATGACTCCTAAAGTTTTACCTCTTAATTCAGTACCTTTTGCATACGCTTTCTTAAGGTTTTTGAATTTAGATTCGCCTTCTAAAGGCATCGTTCTGTTAGAGTCGTATAAGAAACGAACTCCCGAAAATAAATGTGCGAATACCAATTCTGCTACCGACTCCGAAGAAGCGGCAGGTGTATTGATAACACTCAATCCTTTTTCACGGGCATATTCAACATCAATATTGTCCATTCCAACACCACCTCTACCAATAATTTTTAGGTTAGGGCAGGCGTCAATAAGATCTTGTCTTACCGTTGTTGCACTTCGTACAAGAAGCGCTACAATGTTTTCGGTATTGATAAAATTCTCTAATTGTTCTTGTGCTACAGTGGTTGTAAGGACTTCAAATCCTGCTGCAGTTAAATCATCGATTCCACTTTGTGAAATTCCGTCGTTTGCTAGTATTTTCATTTTTTATGCTTTTCGTTCTAATTCACTCATGACATCTACCAAAGTTGCTACGCTTTCCAAAGGCAGTGCGTTATACATGGAAGCTCTGTAACCTCCAACACTTCTGTGTCCATTTAATCCATTAATTCCCGCTTCTTTCCACATCGCATCAAAGGATACTTTGAGCTTGTCGTCCGTAAGAGAAAATGTGGCATTCATTGTCGATCGATCTGCAGTTGCAGCAAAGCCTTTAAACAAAGGGTTTAGATCAATTTCTGAATACATCAAACGTGCTTTTTTAAAGTTTTCTTTCTCAATCGCTTCGATACCTCCTAGGCTTTTTAGCCACTCAAGGGTAAGCATTGAAGTATAGACAGCAAATACAGGAGGTGTATTGAACATACTTTCCTTATCGGCGTGTACTTTATAGTCCATCATAGATGGAATTTTTCGGGTTACTTTTCCTAGAATTTCTTCTTTAACAACCACTAAGGTCGTTCCTGCAGGCCCCATATTTTTTTGAGCACCAGCATAGATTAAATCAAATTTTGAAAAATCAAGGGTACGAGAAAATATATCACTACTCATATCACAAACTAAAGGGATATCAAGTTTTGGAAATGATTTCATTTGTGTTCCAAAAATGGTGTTGTTGGAAGTACAATGGAAGTAATCAGCGTCCGTTGGTATTTTATAGCCTTTAGGAATGTAGTTAAAATTAGCCTCTTTAGAAGAACCCACTTCTAGGATGTCACCATAGAGTTTGGCTTCTTTGATTGCTTTGTCACTCCAAGTTCCTGTGTTCAGGTATGCAGCACGTTTTTCTAATAAGTTTAAAGCAACTGCTAAAAACTGAGTGCTTGCACCTCCTTGAAGGAACAAGGCTTTGTAGCCTTTACCTTCCAATCCTAATAATTCAAGCGCTAAGGCACTTGCATTTTCCATCACATCAATAAATGCTTTACTACGGTGTGATATTTCGATTAATGACAAACCATCATCAAAACTTAAGACTGCTTGTGCGGATTTTTCTAAAACTTCTTGAGGGAGGATACAAGGTCCTGCGCTAAAATTGTGTTTTTTCATTTGAATTTTATTGAGTGAGCGAATTGCAAATTAATGTTAATTTTTTCAAGCTGTAAAGGTCTGAATTAATAAAAGATAATTATATATGAAAATGCTAATATTATGTTATATTTTTAACAAAAAATCAACAGTATCAACGCCATCCGCATAATCTTCTAATTGGGGCGTTTGTGTGCTCCCAAAAGAAAGATGGTCTTCAGATATATTATTTGAAACAATGCATTGGATTTTATCGGCATCGCTGTTTAATTTGTCAGTTAAGGTTTCAAGGCTGTCATAATGCTCGTAAAACAGTGTTGCAATAGGGGAGGCGTAGCTTGGATCTTCCTTGATCATTAGGAACCCGTTCTCAAGCATTTTGAATTCACTCATTAAATAGACGGCTTTGTTGTAATCATAATTATTGGCATATTTAGCCCCATTGATAATCGGGTGCCAGTGGTACATGGCATCAAAAAAGGCATCAAAGTTATAGCCTTTTGGAATAAAGAGTTTCGAAACACTGCGACATCCCAGTCCGTAGTATTGAAAAATATCGTTGGATAGTTTTAATAAATCTTCCTTTGTTTCATCCCCAGTTAAGATCGCTAGCGAATTTCTATTTTTTCGTATGATTGACGGTTTGTCCTTGAAATAATACTCAAAATAGCGCGCGGTATTGTTGCTCCCTGTGGCGATCACGGCATCAAAACCTTCTAGCTTTTGTTCTAAAAAAGTAACCCTGCCTTTGAGTTCTGGGGCGGCTTTGGTTAGATATAAGGATATAAAAGGCAAGAGGTGTTTGTCGTTAGACGATTGTTTAACAATGATTTCGTGATTGCAGATCAAGGCACATAAAAAATCATGAAACCCAACGAGTGGAATATTTCCTGCCATGACAATGGCGACCTTTTTTTGTGAAGCTGCTTCAAGGGGATAGTTGGACACCCAAGAATTTAAGGTGTCGGTAGTGAGTAGTTTTGCCCAACTTTCAATGGCAAATAAAATATTTGTTTCTGAAAACCATCCATTGTGTTCTTTAGATAGTTTTATTTGATGTTTAAATCCGTCGAAAAATAAATCATTAAAAAGCACAGATTCATTTTTTAGCGTTGATTCTGTAGTAAATTGGGATAAAAATCGCCCTAATTCATTTAAAGCCTTAATTGTATTTGTTTTGTGATTCATTATTTGTTTAACCGCTTTTTTGGAGTTATTTTTGCATGCAAATTTAAGTAATAAATACGCAACAACAGCTATGGCAATTATTATAACTGACGAATGTATCAATTGTGGGGCTTGTGAGCCTGAATGTCCAAACACAGCCATCTATGAAGGTGCTGACGATTGGCGCTATAAAGATGGTACAAGTCTTGAAGGAGATTTGGTGTTAACGGATGGAAAGCAAGTGAATGCTGATGCCGCTCAGACGCCTATAAGCGACGAACTCTATTATATTGTACCCGATAAATGCACGGAGTGTGTGGGCTTCCATGAGGAGCCACAGTGTGCTGCTGTGTGTCCTGTGGATTGTTGTGTGCCAGATGATTCGCATGTAGAGAGTGAAGAAGTGTTGTTAGGGAAACAACGCTTTATGCATCCAGAATAATTCAGAAATTTTTTTATATAAAAAAGCCACGCAAATTTTGCGTGGCTTTTTCGTTTGTTTCAATCTAGCAATTGATTAGAACTTGTAGTTTAACGATAAGTTAAACATCGTTCCTAATTGGCTAAAGTGGTAACCATCATACGTCATTTGAGAATAACGTTGGTTAAAACTAATTAAATTTGATTGGTTTTTCACTTGACTAGCATCTGCTAAAAGTGCTTGACCTGCAGCATTTTCTGCTTTGAATTCCCATTCAGGTAATACATTAAATAGGTTGTTAACGTTAAATGCAATTGTGAATTTATCAGTCGCGTTAAAGTTAATCCCTAAATCAGTAACAACCTTAGGAGTAAATTCTGTTCTTAAGTCATTACTCATTCCTTGTTGCTTGAACGTTGTTTTACCAAAATACGTATTGTTTAAATTCCATCCGAATTTTCCAACTTCGTAATTAGCTCCTAAAATCCATTTTGTTTCTGGTCTAGACGTAAAGAATAAAGCTTCTTGAGTTGCATTCACAACCGATTGTCCAGCATTTGCTACAAGAGGAATATCTTTAACATCTCCATCTCTTTCGTTTGTGATGGTATAGTTTCCAGACAAGTTAAGATCTAATACTCCTGTACCTAGTTTAATATCTCTTTTGCTGATTACAACATCAAGACCTGAAGTTCTTGTGTTTAAAGCGTTAGAGAAATAACTAACATCACTCAAGTTGTTTTGAGTAAGTAGCTGATCTAATGGGTTGGTAGCATCTCCTGTTGCTCCAATCTCAGAACCTAATACAATACGGTCTTTTACAGCAATGTTGTAGTAATCAACTGTAAAACTTAAGGTGTTAGTTAATTTCCCACCTAAACCAATTGTAAAGTTATTAGATGTTTCAGCATCTAATTCTTCTATTCCTAAAAGCTTCGCTTGCGTCGATACATTGTTAATTAACCCACCAACTTGAATCCCTTGACCAGGCACAAAGCTATACTGTGCTTTTTGTGTATAAATCTGGTGTAATGTAGGGGCTCTAAATCCTGAAGATACAGAAGCTCTAGCAGTAATCTTGTCAGATAACTTCAAACGAGAACTTAACTTGTATACAAATGTGTTACCAAAATCAGAATAGTTTTCAGCTCTAACAGTACCACTTAATAAGAAAGCGTCAGACACATCATAATCTAAAGAGAAGTAACCTCCAAAGTTATAACGATTGAATTTACCAGAGTTTTCTGGGCTATTTCCTGCAAAAGAATCGGCACCACCACCATCGTAAGATGCTAATTCACCTTCAATTACTTCAAAGGTTTCATTTCTAAACTCAGCACCCATACCAATACTTACTTTGTCAGAAAGAATTCTATTGATATCAATGTTTCCTACATTATGAGAAAAACGTGTTCCACCCGGATCAAATGATTGCTTACTATTTGCACCATATAAAGGAGTCGCTTCAAAATCGCCCGATGTAGGGTTAAAAGAAACACCATATACTTCATTTCTGTTATGAGAATCATTCACCTTATAGGTTTGTGCATTACCACCAGTTGTGAAACTTAAATCTACATTCCAATCGTTGATTGTTGTTTTTAAACCAACAGTTCCATTGTAATCATTTAATAAACCTTCAAAGGTTGGTACATATCCGTCATAACCTCCAGCTGTATTAGGATTGTCTCCAGGGAAAAAATCAGCTAAATAAGGAAATGCATCTGCAGTTCTCCAATAAGGAGTTCTGTAGTTTGCATAAGAATTTACTTTCTTGTACACATATGCTGCGTTAAAATACAACTCTGTATTGTCAGCAACATCATAACCACCATTAATTAAAAACTTAGAAGCAGCCGTTTCAGGAGATCCATTGATGTTATTTGCATCTGGATTACGAGTTAAAAACTCCTCAACAAAAGCTAAATCTGCAGCAGTGTTTGCTGTAAAATCAGCAGCTTCACCAGCAGCATCTACTGTTCCTGGTCTGTTAGCTAAGCTTGTTTTAGACATGTCAACAGTATAGTTAATAAAGCCTTTATCGTCTCCGATAGCAGTTCCATTATTTACACTAACACCCAACATTTCGCCATCACCTTCAGAAGTGATTCCTGTTCTCACAGTTACAGATCCATCTGCTACGTTGTCTTTTAAGATGATGTTCATTACACCAGCAATTGCATCCGATCCGTATTGTGCAGAAGCACCGTCACGAAGAATTTCAACACGCTTGATAGCGTCTGTTGGAATTGCAGAGATGTCAGCACCTGTTTCACCACGACCTGGAGAGGTTTGTGTGTACAACAATGCACTTAGATTTTTACGTTTTCCATTAATAAGGATCAACGTTCTACTAGGTCCCATGTTTCTGATTTCATAAGGATCTAATAAAGAAGTCGCATCGTTCACTGGCGTTTGTACCGTGTTAAATGATGGAATTCTGTACTGTAATGCTTTGTCAAACGTTGCTTGACCTGTTCTAGAAAGCTCTTTGGCTTGTAGAACATCCACTGGAAGTGGAGAATCTGCATTACTTCTTGGTGCTGTACGCGATCCAACAAGGTAAACTTCGTCTAAAGAAGAACCATCTTGAAGGGTCACATTCACGACCGACTGATTTGCTACTGAAACTTCTTGAGTCTCGTAACCTACATAACTAAACACAAGAATTGCATCTGAAGCTGCACTGATTTGATAGTTTCCATCAAAGTCAGAAATTGCTCCATTGCTTGTGCCTTTTTCAACGACATTAACTCCTGTAATAGGAGCGCCATCTGCTCCAGATACCGTTCCGGTAACTTGAGCTGTTGCAAAATTAATACTAGCAAAGGCTAGCATTAGGATGTAAAAATTTTTCATTTGTTATAGTTTGTTAATAATTAGTTAAACAAATATACTTTAATATAATTAACAAATCTTTAATATTAGTGTAAAAAAATAATCAAATTAGTAATCTAATGATCTATTATTACGAAAACAACAGAATATAATTGATGTATAGTTTGTGATAATACAATAATAAAAAACGTTTAAAATAATATTAAATATCATAAACAAATATATTGTAATTCCTTTTTTAAGCCTTTATAAAAAAATAACAATAAAACAGAATGGCTTGATTTTAATGATTTAAATTAATATTTAGTCGATTAAAAATAAAAAAGAGGAGATTTAAGTAATCAAAACAGAGAGATTAAATGTTGATTTAAATAATTACATTTGCAATCAAATTTTTTAAGATATGAAAGCAGGTATTGTTGGATTGCCAAACGTTGGAAAATCAACCCTTTTTAATTGTTTATCAAATGCTAAAGCACAAAGTGCGAATTTCCCATTTTGCACAATTGAACCCAATATAGGGGTGGTCAATGTGCCAGATCCACGGTTATCAAAACTGGAGGAATTGGTTGTGCCAGAAAAAGTGGTTCCTGCTACGGTGGAGATTGTGGATATTGCAGGACTTGTAAAAGGGGCTAGTAAAGGTGAAGGACTGGGGAATCAATTTTTAGGAAACATTCGTGAAACGGATGCTATTCTACACGTATTGCGTTGTTTTGATGACACCAATATTATTCATGTTGATGAAACCGTCGATCCGATTAGAGATAAAGAAACCATTGATATGGAGCTTCAATTGAAAGATTTGGAGACCACTGAAAAAAAACTAGAAAAAGTAAAACGCGCTTCTCGAACGGGCAATAAAGACGCTCAAAAAGAAGAAGTGATTTTAATAAAAATAAAAGAAAATTTAGAAGCTGGAATTTCCATTCGCGCCCTTGAATTTTCTGAAGATGATTATTTAGAATTTGTAAAACCCCTCCAATTTATTACCGACAAACCAGTGATGTATGTCTGTAATGTGGATGAAGCATCCGCAGTTTCAGGAAATGCCTATGTAGATTTAGTCAAAGCAAACGTTGCCAATGAAAATGCAGAAGTATTGGTACTTGCGGTAGGGACGGAAGCTGATATTAATGAATTAGATGACTATGAAGAACGCAAACTATTTCTTCAAGATATTGGACTGGACGAACCTGGTTCTGCAAAACTGATCCGTTCGGCGTATAAATTATTAACGCTGCAAACGTATTTTACGGCGGGTGTTAAAGAAGTGCGCGCTTGGACCATCAATATAGGAAGCTCTGCACCACAAGCTGCTGGGGTGATTCATACCGATTTTGAAAAAGGATTTATTCGTGCCGAAGTCATTGCGTATGAAGACTTTGAAAGTTTAGGATCTGAAGCAAAAGTGAAAGAGGCAGGGAAAATGCGTGTGGAAGGTAAAAATTACACTGTCAAAGATGGAGACGTCATGCATTTCCTTTTTAATGTATAAAAAAATAAGTACTAATAAATTGAAAGCCAATGTTCTCAACAACATTGGTTTTTTTTTGTTAATTAATTTGTGTTTTAAAGGTTTTATTTTTTATGCTGATGTACTATATTAGCGTCCTGTCAGGAAATACTTTATGGCTCAAAATACAGATTACACAGAAGATAACATTAGATCCCTCGATTGGAAGGAGCATATTCGTATGCGCCCCGGTATGTACATTGGGAAACTTGGAGATGGCTCTTCGGCTGATGATGGTATTTATATTTTATTGAAAGAGGTTTTAGACAACTCTATTGATGAATTTGTCATGGGTGCAGGTAAATCCATTGAGATTTCCATTCAAGGCAGTAAAGTCATTGTGCGCGATTTTGGTCGTGGCATTCCGTTAGGAAAAGTCGTTGATGTGGTTTCTAAAATGAATACCGGTGGTAAATATGATTCTCGTGCCTTTAAGAAATCAGTTGGTCTAAATGGGGTTGGTACCAAAGCCGTCAATGCATTGTCCTCCTTTTTTAGAGTGGAATCGACGCGAGACGGGAAATCGGCTTCCGCTGAATTTTCATCAGGAGTTTTAAACCATCAAGATTTATTAGACGACACCACCAGACGTAAAGGAACCAAAGTGTCCTTTGTGCCCGATGAAGTTATATTTAAAAATTACAAGTACCGAAATGAGTATGTCGCACGTATGCTTAAAAACTACGTGTATTTGAATCCGGGCTTGACCATTTTATTTAATGGTGAAAAGTTTTTCAGTGAAAATGGATTAAAGGATTTATTAGAAGACAATACCAATGCTACGGATATGACCTATCCAATCATCCACCTGAAAGGGGAAGATATTGAAGTCGCCATTACCCACAGTAAAACCCAATACAGTGAAGAATACCACTCCTTTGTCAACGGTCAAAACACCACTCAAGGAGGGACGCATTTAGCGGCTTTTAGAGAGGCGTTGGTCAAAACCATTCGAGAGTTTTATGGTAAAAACTATGAAGCATCCGATGTTCGGAAATCGATCATTTCTGCCATTGCAATTAAAGTCATGGAGCCTGTTTTTGAAAGTCAAACAAAAACAAAATTAGGGTCGACCGATATGGGAGGCGAGTTGCCAACCGTCCGAACCTTTATCAATGATTTTTTAAAAACACAGTTAGATAATTTTCTACATAAAAATCCAGATACCGCCGAAGCCATTCAGCGCAAAATTTTACAAGCCGAACGCGAACGAAAAGAATTGTCGGGTATCCGTAAGATGGCGAAAGATCGTGCTAAAAAATCGAGCCTACACAATAAAAAACTAAGAGATTGTCGTGTACATTTTGGAGATATCAAAAATGGACGTAATCTAGAATCTACCTTATTTATAACCGAGGGAGATTCCGCATCTGGTAGCATCACCAAATCCAGAGATGTCAATACACAAGCCGTTTTTAGTCTAAAAGGAAAGCCTTTAAATTGTTATGGGCTCACCAAAAAAATTGTGTATGAAAACGAAGAATTTAATCTGTTGCAAGCGGCTTTAAATATTGAAGAATCGATTGAAGATTTACGTTACAATAACATTGTTATCGCAACGGATGCCGATGTCGATGGAATGCACATCCGTTTATTATTGATCACATTTTTCCTTCAATTTTTCCCAGAAATTATTAAAGAAGGTCATCTATATATCTTACAAACGCCTTTATTCAGAGTGCGTAATAAAAAAGAAACCATCTATTGTTATTCGGAACAAGAACGTAGAGATGCGGTTCAGAAATTAAAGCCAAAACCTGAAATCACTCGATTTAAGGGATTAGGAGAAATCTCGCCAAATGAATTTAAATATTTTATTGGGGAAGACATTCGATTGGATCCTGTGATGTTAGATTCTGACACCACGATTGAATCCTTACTTCAATTTTATATGGGTAAAAACACACCCGACCGTCAAAAATTTATTATTGAAAATCTAAAAGTTGAACTTGATATTATCGAAGAAGAGGTATGATAGAAGAAAACGACGGTATCACAAATGACAACACGGACAATCAAGAAACGATTACTCGAGTTACGGGTATGTTTAAAGATTGGTTCTTAGATTATGCGTCCTATGTTATTTTAGAACGTGCAGTTCCTGCTATTGAAGACGGATTTAAACCTGTTCAGCGTCGGATTTTACATTCGATGAAAGATTTGGATGATGGTCGCTATAATAAGGTTGCTAATATTGTAGGTCATACCATGCAGTACCACCCGCACGGGGATGCAAGTATTGCCGATGCGATGGTTCAAATTGGTCAAAAAGATTTACTTATTGATGCGCAAGGAAACTGGGGAAATGTTCTCACAGGAGACAGAGCTGCCGCCTCAAGATATATTGAAGCACGACTTTCTAAATTTGCGTTAGACGTTGTTTTTAATCCAAAAATTACAGAATGGCAAGCCTCTTACGATGGGCGTCGCAAGGAGCCGATCAATCTTCCTGTCATGTTTCCGTTGCTATTAGCACAAGGAGCCGAAGGAATTGCCGTTGGACTGTCCACAAAAGTATTGCCTCATAACTTTATCGAACTTATTGAGGCGTCTATAAAACATCTTCAAGGAAAACGATTCACCATTCTTCCTGATTTTGCTACAGGTGGTGTGGCAGATTTCAGCAATTACAATGATGGATTACGAGGGGGAAGAGTCCGTTGTAGAGCGAAAATCTCACAACTCAACAAAAACACCTTGGTCATTACCGAAGTTCCTTTTGGAACGACTACCTCTTCATTAATTGATTCTATTCTTAAAGCCAATGAGAAAAGTAAAATTAGAATCAAAAAAATCGAAGACAACACTGCTGCGGAAGTTGAGATTTTAGTGCACTTACCAGCAGGAATATCTCCTGATAAAACCATCGATGCCTTATTTGCGTTCACCTCTTGTGAAACGGCTATTTCGCCTCTGGGATGTGTTATTGAGGATAACAAGCCATTGTTTGTGGGTGTCACCGAAATGTTGAGACGTTCTACAGATCATACGGTAGAATTATTAAAACAAGAATTAGAAATTAAATTAGGTGAGTTTGAAGAGCAATGGCATTTTGCTTCTTTGGAACGCATCTTTATAGAAAATAGAATTTACCGCGATATTGAAGAAGAAGAAACGTGGTCAGGTGTGATTAGCGCGATTGATAAGGGACTTCAACCTCATATCAAACATTTAAAGCGTGCGATTACGGAAGAGGATATCTCTAGATTAACAGAAATCCGAATTAAGAGAATTTCTAAGTTTGACATTGACAAAGCCCAACAGAAAATTGATGCTTTGGAAGATCAAATTGCGGAAACCAAAGGGTTTTTAGCAAATCTAATCAACTACGCGATTGATTATTTCAAACGCTTAAGATCTGAATACGGCGCTGGAAAAGAGCGTAAAACCGAAATCAAAACGTTTGGGGATGTAGATGCGACAAAAGTTATTATTAGAAACACAAAACTCTATGTCAATAGAAAAGAAGGCTTTGTAGGAACAGGCCTGAAACGTGATGAATATGTATGTGATTGCAGTGACATTGACGATATTATCGTGTTTACGAAAGATGGTAAACTGATGATTACGAAGGTGGATAGTAAAACCTTTGTTGGTAAAGATATTATTCATGTGGCTGTTTTTAAGAAAAAAGATAAGCGTACCATTTATAATATGATTTATAAAGATGGTAAAGGCGGGGCCTCTTATATCAAACGGTTTGCGGTTACAGGGGTGACTCGCGATCGTGAATATGATTTGACGACAGGAAAGCCAGCTTCTGATGTTTGGTATTTTTCTGCCAATCCAAATGGCGAAGGCGAAGTTGTTTCGGTCTTATTACGTCAAGTAGGAAGTATTAAAAAATTAAAATGGGACATCGATTTTGCAGATGTTATTATAAAAGGAAGGGTCTCTAAAGGAAACCTAGTTACTAAGCATGCCGTGAAACGCATCGAACTTAAGGAAAAAGGAGTCAGTACACTGAAGCCTCGAAAAATTTGGTTCGATGATACCATTCAGCGTTTAAACGTGGACGGTCGTGGTGAGTTGGTAGGAGAGTTTAGAGGGGAAGACCGCATTTTGGTTGTCACGCAATCTGGAATTGCTAAAACGATTATCCCTGAAATTACGGCGCATTTTGATGAGGATATGATTGTCTTGGAGAAATGGATTCCTAACAAACCGATATCTGCTATTTACTTCGATGGTGAAAAAGAAAGACACTATGTCAAGCGTTTTTTAATTGAAAACGAAAACAGAGAAGATGTCTTTATTTCTGAACATGCTTCCAGCGTCTTAGAAATAGTTTCCACCGATTGGCGCCCCGTCGCAAAAATAGCGTTTGCTAAAGACAGAGGAAAAGAACGTCGTGAAGATCAAATTATCGATTTTGAACAGTTTATCAGCGTCAAAGGTGTTTCGGCTTTAGGAAACCAATTGACAAAGCTAAAAGTCAATCAAATCGACCTGATGGAATCCTTGCCTTACGAACAAGCTGAGGAAACCCCTGCGGATGAAATAGATGTCGTTGGAGAAGAAATTGTAGAGACTCCAGCAGAGACTATCACGGAAGACACGAAAGAAATTTCAGAAAAACCTCTAACGGAAAATAAGGCTATAGATCCAGCAAAAGACTCTGAATCAGATATAGATGCTAATGATGAAGGGCAAACCACCTTATTCTAATATAAGACGTTTCGCTTCTCCTTTTTGTTTGTTAGTATCGCCTACATAGCCGTATTCAAACCTGTAGCTATCTTTTGTTGTTGTTAGAATTTTAAGATGAATGTCTTTTTGTTCTGCACGGTTTTTAGGGTTAATGGTTTTAAAAACCATCTCACAATCATTGATCCAACGTACATTGGTAGAGTCTATAGAACCATTAAAAGCTTCCACTTGAAGCTCCGACGTTCTAGAGAATGTCGATGTATAGTCAACCCTATCAATGGTAATTGTACTCTCAAAAGTTCCTGTTTTAAAATCATTACAATTGCGTTCTACTTCGTAGCAACTGCTAAATACTAAAGCACTCAATATTATTAGATATTTCATTTATTTTGGATGTAAAAATTCAAATGATTGATGCTACAAACATACAAAACGGATCTAGCAATCTAAATTATTTAGATGTATTCATCGAATAATTCTTAAAACTCCCATCTCGATAAAAAATCACGATACGTTCAATAGAGTCATCCCCATTAGAAATTGCAGCAATAGGGTTTGAAGGAATTTGTGTGGACTCAACTTTTTGGGGTGGGGCAGAGCTTTTAGGAAATTCACCGACACCACTTAAAAGCCATAAAAGTTCAATGTCTGGAAAAGCATTGAGCACTTTGGTGATAAATTCTAAGCTTGGTTTATTTCGACCACTTAATATATGAGAAATACTGGAGCGTTGTACCGTGATAATTTCAGCAAAGGCAGAAGCCGATAAACCATAATAGTCGAGGATTTTTTTGAGTCGGGTGTTGAATTCGGTTGTGTTTATCATTGTTTACATGTGTAGCATTATAAGGCGGTTACAAATGTAACACATTGATGTCTTATATGCAAACAACGGTGTAAGTTGATTGAAAATAGAGTAAATCATAACTTTAATTAATCTACATAATATATTGATAAATAAGTTATTAATACACGTTAAGTAAAAAACACTTTTAATCCGACTTACAGTGTGCATTTATTTCACAAACTCGTTTACATTTGTAAAAGATAAACTCTTTTAGTTCGTTTACAAATGTAAAAGGTAGAATGTTTACATTTGTAATCTTATTAAATACGCATGTTAGACGCACCTTACTTTATATCACAATACAATTCCTTAAAAGCAACTACTTTAGGAAACCGTTATATCACAAATGCACATATTGAACCCTTGTTAAATTCCTTGTCGAAACAATTCAGTCAAACCATTTTAGGGGTTTCGGAAGCTGGACTGCCAATTCACGGCCTTCAAATTGGGAGGGGTTCCAAGCGTATTTTAATATGGTCGCAAATGCATGGTAACGAAAGCACAACTACAAAAGCACTTTTTGATCTCTTTAGTTATTTTGAATTACCCGATTCTAAAACGCTTTTAGAGGGATGTACGCTTTTTATAATTCCGATCCTTAATCCAGATGGGGCAGAAGCCTATACGCGTTTAAACGGCAATCAAATCGATTTAAATAGAGATGCAAAGGCGTTGACTCAGTCTGAAAGTAAAATTTTAAGAACGGCTTATGAGGACTTTAAACCTCATTTTTGTTTCAATATGCATGGGCAACGTACGATTTTTAGCGCAGGAAATACGCATAATTCTGCTGTTCTTAGCTTCCTGTCACCTTCTGAAAATGAAGAACGCTCTTTAACAGTCACCCGTCAGAAATCGATGGAAATCATACAGGTCATGAATCAAGCATTACAGCCGTATTTACCCAACCAAATTGGGCGTTACGACGATGGGTTTAACGACAATTGTGTAGGAGATTATTTTCAGAGTCATGGAACGCCCACCATTCTGTTTGAGGCGGGGCATTTTCCAGAGGACTACAAGAGGGAAGAAACACGAAAATACATGGCCTTAGCCCTTATTAGCGCTCTGGACTATGTAGCAACCAACCCTGTATCAGGCGATGCTTACAAACCATATTTTGATATTCCTGAAAATGGTAAATTATTTTACGATGTCATCGTTAGAAATGCATTGCTCAATCCATTAACCCCAAAAGTGTTTAGTGATATAGGTATACAGTTTACGGAAGTGTTAGTGTCTGGAGTAGTTCGGTTTCAACCTAAAGTTGCGTTTATCGGAGATTTAAATGATAAACTAGGACACTTAGAGCTGGATGCTAACTTTAAGCAGGTGTCGCATCCTGATTTTGAGGTGTTGTCAGAAGATTACGAAATCGATTTCATTACGATAGAATTAACGAAGATATCATTGTTTGGTAATAATAATTTAATATAAGCTTTCATTTTTTGTTTAAAATTTAGTAAATTTGCAAATATCTTGAATATTAATTATAATGAAAATAAATAAATTGGCCAAAGTAAAATTAGACGAAATCGATCACCAAATATTAGATATGTTGATTGACAATACAAGAGTTCCGTTCACTGATATCGCGAAAAAATTACTAATTTCTGCTGGTACGGTTCACGTGAGAGTAAAAAAGATGGAGGATGCCAAAATTATTAAAGGTTCTTCTTTAACCTTGGATTATCAAAAATTAGGATATTCTTTTATTGCTTATGTAGGTGTTTTTCTACAGAATACTTCTCAAACAAAATTTGTTTTAGAGCGTATTTATGAAATTCCACATGTAACGGTTGCACACATCACAACAGGTAAATTTAATATCTTCTGTAAAATTCGTGCAAAGAGCACAACACATGCAAAGGAAATTATCTTTAAGTTAGATGAGATTGAAGGTGTTTACAGAACAGAAACAATGATTTCACTAGAAGAAAGTATCAACGATAAAAAACGTTTGATGCATTCTATTTTTAATGATTTGAGTGATTAAATGGGTTTATGAGGCGTAATATGAAAAGGCTTCATCGATTAACTGATCCTCAACAATGACATCAACCTTACAAATTCCAATAGATTCTAGCAGTGCATATTTAATTTGCCCGTGAGAATTCTTTTTATCATACTTCAAAAGCTCTATTATTGAGCTTTTGTCGTTTTTGGTAAGATCTACAGTACCGTAAATCGTTTTAAACGTATTTTTTATTTGGGTGAGTTCTTCTTCTGAGAGTCCGCAAGTCTTCATCGATAAATAGCCTTCCATAATCATTCCTGCGGCAATAGCTTCCCCGTGCAGTAAAGTTTGTAGGTTGTCATTGTCCAAACAATAGGATTCAATCGCATGCCCCAAAGTGTGACCGAAATTTAATTGTTTTCGCTCGCCTTGTTCATTTGGATCTCGCTTCACCACTTCGTTTTTTATAATGATAGACTCGTGGATTAAGCCTTCTAAGTCAGAAATATTTAAAGCCTTTAAATCGCACAAACGGTTCCAATAATCTGAATCTTTAATCAATCCATGTTTTAACATTTCAGCAAGTCCAGAGCGCATTTCTTCCGCTGGAAGCGTTTCTAAAAAGGAAACATCTACAAGCACCATGTCGCTAAAATTAATGACTCCAATTTGGTTTTTAATTGTTCCTAAATCCACCCCTGTTTTTCCTCCAACAGAAGCATCTACCATGGATAGGAGTGAAGTTGGTACGTTTATAAAACGGATACCACGTTTAAATGTGGACGCTACAAACCCTCCTAAATCGGTGACAACACCACCGCCCAAATTGATAATCAATGATTTTCGGTCGCCATCCAAATCAGAGAGACTGTGCCAAATTTGAGTACAAGTATCCAATGTTTTATGGATTTCTCCCGCTTCCATCTCAATGATTTCTAAAGTCATATCAATGTCAATGTTTGATAAAAACTTTGGCAAACAATGGGTGTGCGTATTCGTGTCCACCAAGATGAATATTTTAGAAAAATGGGAAGTTTCTAAATAGGCATTTAATTCTTTATAACAGGTTTCATTAAAATGAATTGAATACGATGTGGATGGTATGGTTTTCATGAATTAAGTGGTCAAAATATTAAAGCGTGAAATTAAGTAGAAATTTATAAATAATATAATTACTATTAAATATATTTGTGAGAAACTAAAAGCATTTATTATGGCTGTTGATTTTAACAACACAAAAATAGCGTTTCATCTTAAATCTGATTCAGAATTGGAACGCGCCTATTTTTTGTTTAAAATGATTTCGATTGAACCCCTCGTTCGTATTGGGACTGCCGCTACTAACTTTGCACTCAAAGCGCATCTTCCGGTTGAAGGTTTGATCCGCTCCACCGTATTTGACCATTTTTGTGGTGGGGTCAATGAACAAGATTGTGTGCCAACAATAGATAAAATGTATGCCAGTAAGGTGTACAGTGTTTTAGATTACTCTGTTGAAGGGAAAGGGGTGGAGAGTCAATTTGATTTAGCCCTTGAAACCATTTTAAAGCTTATTGAATTTTCTAAAGACAAAGAAGCCTTGCCTATCGCCGTATTCAAGCCGAGTGCTTTTGGAAGTTTTGATTTGTATCAAAAAATCAGTGAAAAGAAAACGTTGACAGCATCTGAAAATGAACAATGGGAACGCATCAAAAATCGCTTTGAAAAAGTATGTGCATCAGGGAAATTAAATAATGTAAAAATCCTTATTGATGCGGAGGAAAGCTGGATTCAAGATGCGGTGGATGATTTGATTTTAGAATTGATGCAAACTTTTAATACCGATGCTTTGATCGTTTACAGCACCTTACAAACCTACCGTTGGGACCGTTTGGACTATCTTAAAGAAATTCATGCCAAAGCCAAACAGAATAATTTTAAACTAGGGTTTAAGGTGGTTCGGGGGGCTTATATGGAAAAGGAACGAAATCGCGCTAAAGAGTTGGGTTATAAATCGCCTATTTGTGGTACGAAGGAAATCACGGACGCCCTGTTTAATGATACAATTACGTATATACTTTCTAATCTGGATTCCATCCATCTTTTTATTGGAACGCATAATGAAGAAAGTTCTCAATTAGCACTAGAACTCATGGAAACCTCTAAGATATCTAACAATGATGCTCGTGTTTGGTTTGGACAGCTTTACGGCATGAGTGACCATATTAGCTACAACTTGGCGGAACAAGGCTATAACGTCGCTAAATACGTCCCTTTTGGCCCCGTAAAAGATGTGATGCCATACCTAATTAGAAGGGCGGAGGAAAACACCTCGGTTGCTGGACAAACAAGTCGAGAGCTCTCCTTGATAAAAAAAGAAAAACAAAGACGAAATGTCTAACGGATTATAAGTGTTTTGATTGTTGCTACGCGTTCACAATTTTCAACATCCAATTCATAGACATCTCCCACAACACGATACGTTTTGCAAGGCACTGAATTGGTGTCACTTTTGCTGAAATTTATATCTGCCCCTTTAAATATGGAATTTAAAGTTAAGGTATCAATTACATTGTTATTGAGTTGCTCTTGAACGGATTCAGAATATTTAAGACTCTTAATTTGAATGTTTTTCAATACACGCGCATCAGGGCCGTAGGCACAACTTGTTTTTTTTCCACTTAAAAAAAACATTAAAAAGACCAATCCTATGGAGAAGCCTCCAAAGTAAAAGACAAAACGGTAAGCAAGCTTCATTTATTAATTTTAAAAGATTAAAAGATTGGCATCGCTGTACTCTAAACCAAACCAATCGGCTACAGATTTATTCGTTAAAATGCCGTGGTAAAAGTACAATCCATTTTTTAATCCCATGTCAAATCTTAGTGAATTTTCTATCCCTCCATCTTCTGCAATTTTCAAAAGATAGGGTGTAAATATATTACTAATTGACACTGAGGAAGTTCGTGCATAACGCGCCGGAATATTAGGGACACAATAATGTATCACATCGTGTTTTACAAAAGTGGGGTTGTCATGAGAAGTAACTTCACTGGTTTCAAAACAGCCGCCCATATCGATACTGACATCTATAATCACAGATCCTGGCTTCATTTGTTCTACCAATGCTTCACTCACTAAAATAGGCGCTCTGTTGTTTCCTTTTGCCGCTCCAATAGCCACATCGCAACGCATCAATGCTTTTTGAAGGTTTTTAGGTTGCATCGTCGACGTGTAAATCGTTCGACCAATATTCGCTTGCAAGGCACGGAGTTTGCTGATCGAATTATCAAACACACGGACGTTGGCTCCGAGTCCAATGGCAGCACGTGCTGCAAATTCACCAACAGTTCCGGCACCAATAATCACCACTTCTGTTGGAGGGACACCACTAATGTTCCCAAACATCAAACCGTTGCCTTCATTTGTAATGGACATAATTTCTGAGGCGATTAGAATAGAGGCAGAGCCTGCAATTTCACTCAGTTGGCGCACCGCAGTAAACGCTCCTTCTTGATCTTTTATAAATTCAAACCCCAATGCTGTGACTTGTTTTTCGGCGAGTTTCTTAAAATATTCTTTATGCTGCATTTTTAATTGTAGTGCAGAAATCAAAAGTGCTTTAGGATTTAATAGGGCAATTTCCTCTAAAGTTGGAGGTTCAACTTTTAGAATTATAGGGCAGGCAAATACTTTCGCTCTGTCCTTAGATATTTCTGCGCCCGCTTCGCTGTATTCATGATCTTCAAAACTGGCATTGTCTCCCGCACCAGATTCAATCAATAAACGGTGTCCATTGCTTGTCAGCGCCGAAACGGCATCGGGGGTGAGACACACTCTTTTTTCTTGAAAAGAGGTTTCTTTTGGGATGCCAATAAACAAGGCTCCTTTTTCCTTCGTCAATTCTAAAGTTTCTTCTTTCGGAAGTAATTGTTCTCGTGTAAAAGGGGAAGTTGGTTTATGCATAGCCTTTAGTATAAAGCATCTAATTTACAATTATTTTTTTGATCACCCCTAAGAAAGTTTTTTTTCTGAGAGTTTGAGAATTCTACCGCCATTTTCAGCAAGGGACAATTCTAAAACAGTGACGTTTTCAGGAAGTAAATTTTCAATCTTTTCAGGCCACTCGATAAAATTCCATGCACCAGAACAAAAATAATCTTCAATTCCCATGTCCAATGCTTCATATTGGTTTTTGAGTCTGTAAAAATCAAAATGATAGACGGTATCCTCTGTAACTTTATACTCATTCACAATGGAAAATGTGGGACTGGAAGCAGTATCGGCTCCACCCATTTCTTTGACCATGGCGCTAATGAGTGTTGTTTTTCCTGTGCCCATTTCTCCATAAAACAACAGTGTTTTGGACTGCGCATTTTTCAGAATTGTTTGCGCGACTTCTGCTAATTCTTCGAGCTTGAAATGTAGTTCTTTAGTCATTTTAGCGAGGATTTAAAACCACAAAAGGAATAATGACTTCTTCTAAAGAGATGCCTCCATGTTGATAGGTATTTCTAAAATAATTCACATAGTAATTGTAATTATTTGGATATGCAAAAAACAGATTGTCCTTGGCAAAAATAAAGGTGCTATTCATTGCTGCTGAAGGGAGGTGAATTGATTTAGGATCTTTTACTGCCAACACATCTTTTCCTTCATAAGAAATGCTGCGTCCTGTTTTATAGCGTAAATTAAGACTGGTGTCTTTATTACCAACGACTTTAGAAGGATTTTTTACGTTGATGGTTCCGTGGTCTGTAGTGATAATGAGTTTAAAATTAAGCTCTTTGGCTTGTTTGATAATCTCTAATAAGGGCGAATTTTGAAACCAACTCTTGGTAAGCGATCTGTAGCCTTTGTCGTTGGAAGCAAGTTCTTTCAGAACTTCCATTTCGGTTTTTGCATGGGACAACATGTCCACAAAATTATAGACCAAAACGGTTAAGTCATTCTGCGCTTTTGTTTTAAAGGTTTCCGATAGTTTTTTTCCTGCTCTTAAATTCGTGATTTTTATATATTCATGTTTCAAATGTGAAAGCCCTAAGCGTTTTAATTGCGCTTCTAAAAATTCGGCTTCAAATAAATTTTTACCACCCTCATCTGTATCGTTTTTCCAATACTGAGGATATAATTTCTCCATTTCACTAGGCATTAACCCTGAGAATATTGCATTTCTAGCGTACTGAGTCGCCGTTGGAAGAATACTGTAATACAAACTTTCTTCTTGTGTTTTATAGTGGTTGTTTACTGTAGGTTCCAGTATTTTCCATTGGTCATATCTTAAATTATCAATAACAATAAGCAAGGTAGGCTGGGAGTCGCTAAGCTCGTTTGCAATCTTATTTTTAAAGAGGGTATGAGACATCACAGGCGCTTGGTGGTCCTCAAACCAATCGGGATAAAACTTCTCAATAAAGCGTCCAAATTGTTGATTTGCTTCCATTTTTTGAGCGTCTAATATTTCACTCATGGTGGCATCGTTGGACGATTCTAACTCTAATTCCCAAAACACTAATTTTTTATAAAGTTGTTCCCATTCTTCAAATGAATTTATTTCATTTAAATTCATAGATATTTTACGAAATTCTTGTAAGTAATTAGAAGATGTTTTTTCTGAAACTAGTCTGTTGTGATCTAGGTTTTTCTTAAGTGATAAAAGAATTTGGTTCGGATTGACGGGCTTAATGAGATAATCGGCAATTTTATTTCCAATTGCATCTTCCATAATATACTCTTCTTCACTCTTCGTAATCATCACTACCGGAAGTGTTGCTTTAATTTCTTTGAGTTCAGACAAGGTTTCTAATCCCGACAGACCGGGCATGTTTTCATCTAAAAACACAATATCAAAATCATTTTCTTTGATAAGTGTAAGCGCTTCTGTACCACTTTGACAAGGGGTTACGGTATAATTTCTTTGTTCTAAAAATATGATATGAGACTTTAAAAACTCAATTTCATCATCGACCCATAAAATATTAATGTTACCCATCTGTTATATTTTTTTTAGTTAAGAATAGAAGTCCTTTCATTTTAGTATTTTTACGTCGTAAAACTTTTTAAAGAAAGTTTAGAATGTAAATTTAACACTATAAAGTTTGAATACGAACAACAAGCTTAAAATATTTAACGATCCAATTTACGGATTTATTACAATCCCGAACACATTAATTTTCGATTTAATCGCACACAAATATTTTCAGCGATTGCGACGAATTTCTCAGATGGGCTTATCGTATTTGGTATATCCTGGGGCGCACCACACCCGATTTCATCATGCGTTGGGCTGTCTGCATCTCATGCAAAATGCAGTTCGAATTTTAAGGTTTAAAGGAGTCCAAATTTCTGAAGCGGAAGAAAACGGCTTGTACATCGCTATTTTGCTGCATGACATTGGACATGGACCATTCAGTCATGCGATGGAACACAGCATTGTAGAAAATATCAGTCACGAAGCAATTTCTTTAAAATTCATGGAAACCTTAAACATAGAATTTAAGGGCGCGCTTGATGTAGCGATTTCAATGTTTAAAGGGGATTACAGTCGTAAGTTTTTTGGACAACTGATCTCTGGACAATTGGATATTGATCGTTCTGATTATTTGAAAAGAGATAGTTTTTATACAGGAGTCTCCGAAGGAAACATCAACAGTGAGCGTTTGATTTCAATGATGAATGTTGTGAACGATGAATTGGTCATTGAAGAAAAAGGGATTTATTCTATTGAGAAATTTTTAACGGCGCGCCGCTTGATGTATTGGCAAGTCTATCTTCATAAAACAAGTTTGGTTGCCGAACAAATGATCACGCGCATTTTGAAACGTGCCAAGGAATTGACGCACAAAGGAGTGAAGTTAGAAGCCAGTTCCGCCTTAAGTTTCTTTTTAAACAGCAGTACCAATCCCACTAATTTTGAGGCGGCTACTTTGAATCAATTTTCATTATTGGATGATTATGATGTGATGTCGGCTTTAAAATCGTGGCAATTTCACGATGATTTTGTGTTGAGTCATCTCTCAGAAATGATCTTAAACAGAACCTTATTAAAAATAAAATTCAAAAACAATCGGATTGCTGATTCCAAAGTGGAATCCATCAAACAAGACCTTATGTTAGAATATACATTAGATGCTCATGAAGCCTCTTATTTTGTGTTTAATGGGCATGTAGAAAACTTAGCATACAACCCACAGCAGGGGGGACTTAAGATTTTATATAAAAATGGAAAAATCAAAGATATCATAAAAGCATCGGACCACCTCTCTTCAAAAGTACTGTCTAAAACAGTTACAAAGCATTATATATGCTTTCCAAAGGATATTCTTTGATAATTTTTTTTACTTTTGCAAGTAATGAAATTTACAGCCACACAAATAGCAGAGATATTAAACGGAGAAATTATTGGAAACCCGGATGTTGAAGTCCATACACTTTCCAAAATTGAAGAAGCAGCTGAAGGCTCCCTTACTTTTTTAGCAAATCCAAAATACACTCCTTATATATACACGACTCATGCTTCAATAGCCATCGTCGGTCAGGACTTTGTTTCTGAACAGAAAATAGAAGCCACACTCATCAAAGTTGAAAATGCGTACAGTTCATTTTCTAAATTATTGGAGTATTACAACCATATAAAAAACAATAAATTAGGGGTTGAATCTCCTATATTTATTTCAGATTCAGCCACTTATGGCGAAGCTGTTTATATTGGTGCATTTTCTCATATTGGTGAAAATGTAGTGATAGGCGATCACGTGAAAATTTATCCAAATACTTTTATTGGAGATAATGTTACCATCGGATCACATACGACCTTGTTTTCTGGTGTTAAAATTTATTCTGATTGTGTGATTGGTGCGCATTGTTTTATCAATTCTGCGGCGGTGATTGGAGCTGACGGATTTGGATTTTCCCCCGATGAAACTGGCGCGTATCAAAAAGTACCACAAATTGGAAATGTCATTATTGAAGACCATGTAGATATCGGAGCTGCCACGACTATTGACCGCGCTACGCTTGGATCGACCCTCATAAAAAAAGGCGTAAAACTTGACAATCACATTCAAGTAGCACATAATGTGGTGATTGGAGAGAATACAGTGATTGCTGCCCAAACAGGCATTGCGGGATCTGCCAAAATTGGTACGAACTGTCAAATTGGTGGACAGGTCGGAGTTGCAGGGCATATCGTCATTGGAAACAATGTGAAAATCCAAGCACAGTCAGGCATCGGACATAATATTAAAGACAACGAAGTCTTGCAAGGATCTCCAGCATTTTCTTTTAGAGATTATTATAAATCATACATTCATTTCAAGAACCTACCAAATATTGTAAAGACCGTTAATACATTAGAAAAAACCCTTAAATCATGATTATTAAATCTGAATCGAAACAAACAACGATTTCCAAAAAAGTATCTTTAAAAGGTGTGGGACTTCATACTGGTTTAGAAGTCGAAATAAACTTCCTTCCTGCTGATATTAATAATGGATATACTTTTAGGAGAATTGACCTAGAAGGTCTGCCCATGATTAAAGCAGATGCCAATCTTGTAACGAATACCCAACGTGGGACTTGCTTAGAAAGAAATGGGGTCACGATACAAACATGTGAACACGTGCTCGCTGCACTTGTGGGACTTGAGATTGATAATGTTGTCATAGAGTTAAGCACTTCAGAACCTCCAATTATGGATGGGTCTTCGAAGTATTTTATAGAAGCTTTAGAAACTGCGGGGACTAAAGAGCAAGAAGCTTACAGAGAAGTGTTTGTGGTTAAAGATGTTATTTCTTACTCCGATGAAGAAACGGGTAGTGAAATTACGATCATCCCGTCTGATGAATATCAGGTCACAACAATGGTCGATTTTGGAACCAAAGTATTGGGAACTCAAAATGCAACCCTACAGCATTTATCAAATTTCAAAAAAGAAATTTCAGAATCACGTACTTTTAGTTTTTTACATGAATTAGAAATGCTCCTTGAGAATGGATTGATTAAAGGCGGTGACTTAAACAATGCCATTGTTTATGTGGATAAGCCCATTTCAACAGAAACGATGGAGCGTTTAAAAATAGCCTTCAATAAAGATTCTATTTCAGTGAAGCCCAATGGGATTTTGGACAACCTTACATTGCATTCTCCTAATGAAGCTGCACGTCATAAACTTTTGGATGTTATAGGGGATTTAGCCCTTATTGGGACGCGTATTCAAGGGAAGGTTATTGCGAATAAACCAGGTCATTTTGTAAATACTCAATTTGCGAAAAAAATATCTAAAATCATTAAAATGGAACGTCGTAATAATGTTCCTAATATCGATTTAAATCAACCCCCATTAATGGATGTAAATGCCATTATGGATATGTTGCCACACCGTCCACCTTTTTTACTTTTAGATAAGGTCTATGAATTATCTCAAAACCATGTGATTGGATGTAAGAATGTGACAATGAATGAATCGTTCTTTGTGGGACACTTTCCTGGAGCTCCCGTAATGCCCGGTGTTTTAATTATTGAAGCGATGGCGCAAACAGGTGGAATACTGGTTTTAAATACCGTTCCTGATCCAGAAAATTACCTTACTTTTTTCATGAAAATGGACAATGTGAAGTTCAAACAAAAAGTGGTACCAGGAGACACGCTTATATTCAATTGTACACTAATCACTCCTATAAGAAGAGGGATTTGTCACATGCAAGGCTATGCCTATGCCAATGGAAAATTATGTGCTGAGGCCGAATTAATGGCTCAAATAACGAAAGTTAAATAAATCTGTTTTACATCAAAAAACGAACAACATGAATCAACCTTTAGCATACGTACACCCTGGAGCAAAAATTGCCAAAAATGTGGTGATAGAACCTTTTACCACGATCAATAACAATGTTGTGATAGGAGAGGGGACTTGGATCGGATCAAACGTTACAATTATGGAAGGTGCGCGCATCGGAAAAAATTGTAGTATTTTCCCTGGCTCTGTCATTTCTGCAATGCCACAAGATCTTAAATATGACGATGAAGACACCACTGTTGTTATTGGAAATAATGTTACCATAAGAGAATGTGTCACCATCAATCGTGGAACTACAGATAAAATGAAAACCGTCATCGGAGATAATTGTTTGATTATGGCCTATTGCCATATTGCGCATGATTGTACCGTTGGAAATAACTGTATATTTTCAAATAATAGTACACTCGCTGGACACACCACAGTTGGCGACTCTGTTGTATTGGCCGGAATGACTGCTGTACATCAGTTCTGTTCTATTGGAAATCACGCCTTTGTTACAGGAGGATCTTTGGTTCGTAAAGATGTGCCCCCTTATGTAAAGGCCGCAAGAGAGCCTTTGTCTTATGTTGGAATCAATTCGGTAGGACTCAGACGTCGCGGATTTACTTCGGATAAGATTAAAGAAATACAGAATATATACCGATTACTCTATCAAAAAAATTATAACAATTCTCAAGCTTCCGAAATTATTGAAGCTGAAATGGAAGCCACTCCAGAGCGTGATGAAATTTTACAATTCATCAAAAATTCTCATCGTGGAATTATGAAAGGATATTTTAAATCTAATTAAACACACATATGGCAAGTACATCAGATATTAGAAATGGATTATGCATACGATATAGTCACGATATTTTTAAAGTGATTGAATTTTTACACGTGAAACCTGGAAAAGGGCCAGCGTTTGTAAGAACCAAAATGAAGAGTGTCACCAATGGAAAAGTGATAGACAATACCTTTTCAGCAGGACACAAGATTGAGGAAGTCAGAGTGGAAACGCATAAATTTCAATTTTTATACAATGATGGGGAAACGTTTCATTTCATGAATACAGCCGATTACTCCCAAATAGAACTCCAAAAAGCAGTTTTAGACAGTCCCGATTTAATGAAAGAAGGCGAAGTTGTAACGGTGCTCATCAATACAGAAGATAGCTCTCCACTTTCGGTAGATTTACCAGCGAGTGTTATTCTTGAAGTGACTTCAACAGAACCAGGCATCAAAGGCAATACAGCGACCAATGCGACTAAACCCGCCACAGTAGAAACTGGTGCAACGGTGATGGTTCCTTTATTTATTAATGAAGGTGATAAAATTAAAGTAGAGACTGCCAAAGGATCGTACAAAGAACGTATTAAAGAATAGTATGAACTTTCTTCAGCCACAGGCCTTAAAAGAAATTGCATCCCTGATTGAGTGTGAATATGTAGGGGATCCAAACTTTGAAGTATTGGGTATGAATGAAATTCACGTGGTATCTGCTGGTGACATCGTCTTTGTGGACCATCCAAAATATTACGATAAAGCCCTTGCTTCTAAAGCAACGGTGGTACTTATCAATAAAAAAGTGGAATGTCCAGAAGGAAAAGTACTCCTAATTTCTGACGATCCATTTAGAGATTTCAACAAACTCACGGCGCATTTTAAACCCTTTCAAGCATCTCATAAACCGATTTCAGACTCCGCAAAAATTGGAACTGGCACAACCCTTCAACCCAACTGTTTTATTGGAAACAATGTGGTGATTGGAGACCATTGTACAATCCATTCTAACGTAAGTATATATGATGGAACTATTATTGGAGATAATGTCATTATTCATGCAAATACAGTTTTAGGAGCTAGCGCTTTCTATTATAAGAAACGTCCCGAAGGTTACGATCAATTACAATCGTGTGGTCGTGTCATCATTGAAAATGAGGTTCATATTGGTGCTTCTTGTACCATTGATCGTGGCGTTACTGGCGACACAACTATCGGAGCAGGCTCTAAACTGGACAATTTGATTCAGGTGGGGCATGACACTCTGATCGGAAAAAACTGCTTAATTGCGTCTCAAACGGGCATTGCTGGCTGTTGTGTTATTGAAGATGATGTCACTATTTGGGGACAAGTGGGCACCACGAGTGGAATCACTATTGGCGCTAAAGCGGTTGTCTTGGGCCAAACAGGCGTTTCAAAATCAATTGAAGGCGGCAAAACATACTTTGGAACACCCATTGAAGAGGCGCGAACCAAACTAAAAGAATTGGCATTACTTCGTAAATTACCAGAGATCATTCAAGAATTAAAACAAAATAAAAATGGATAGAATTTTAAATGCTAAAACCTTTAAAATTTCCATTCAAAAAATTACATTTGCAGCAGTTAAAAAACTAATAAAAACAAAACCAGATGAGTGTTTTAGTAAATAAAGATTCAAAAATAATAGTTCAAGGATTTACGGGGAGTGAAGGCACATTTCATGCTTCACAAATGATTGACTACGGAACGAACGTTGTGGGTGGTGTAACGCCCGGAAAAGGTGGACAAACACATTTAGATAAACCTGTTTTTAATACCGTTCAAGAAGCGGTAGAGAAAGTAGGAGCGGATACAACCATTATTTTTGTACCACCCGCTTTTGCAGCCGATGCTATTATGGAAGCAGCCGATGCTGGTATTAAAGTGATTATTACAATTACCGAAGGAATTCCCGTAGCCGATATGATCAAGGCTTCTAACTATATTAGTGGAAAAGACTGCCGTTTGGTAGGTCCTAACTGCCCTGGGGTGATTACACCCGGAGAAGCAAAAGTAGGCATCATGCCTGGATTTGTTTTCAAAAAAGGAACAGTTGGTGTTGTTTCTAAATCAGGAACTTTAACTTATGAAGCAGCGGATCAAGTAGTGAAACAAGGGTTAGGAATTACCACTGCGATTGGAATTGGTGGCGACCCAATTATTGGAACCACAACCAAAGAAGCTTTAGAAATGCTTATCAACGATTCAGAAACCGAATGTGTGGTGATGATTGGTGAAATTGGTGGGCAACTTGAAGGAGATGCTGCCAAATGGTATAAAGAAAGCGGTAGCAAAAAACCAGTAGTTGGATTTATTGCTGGTGAAACGGCACCTGCCGGACGTACGATGGGACATGCTGGTGCTATTGTTGGTGGAAGTGATGACACTGCCCAAGCTAAAAAGCAAATCATGAGAGAATGTGGTATCCACGTTGTGGAATCTCCTGCAGAAATTGGGAAGAAAGTAGCAGAAGTGCTGGCTTAGAAAATTCTTTTTTATATAATATCTAACCTCCTAATTTTATTGGGAGGTTTTTTGTGTGATATATTTCAATTGTATGTTACCGAATTGTTAAAATTTAAGACAACCATTTTTTTAAATTAACTTTTCGTTATAACTTTAGAGTTCCTAAATCTATTATTATTATTATGAAACTTAAAATTCTCATTTTAC
>Ga0209094_1000194_pt1 | contig 50213 bp, 54 predicted proteins | sample COGITO_mtgs_1004_2_FD_184790 | JGI IMG/M metagenome (GOLD analysis project Ga0209094, IMG submission 184790) | Pelagic marine microbial communities from North Sea - COGITO_mtgs_100430 (SPAdes) (version 2) | ecosystem: Environmental > Aquatic > Marine > Epipelagic ... | reverse complement strand
CGGATCATCACCGACCTGGCCGTGATCGACGTACGGCCCCCGACCGAGGGTGGCGGGCTGGTCCTGGTCGAGCTCGCCCCGGGGGTGTCCGAGGACGAGGTCCGCGCCAAGACCGAGCCCGCCCTGCTCAGCTGACCGTCTCTGACGGTCCCCTGCACATCATCCACATCACTTCTTGGAGGTAGGTATGTCCAGCATCACCCTCGCACCCACCCTGGTGCGCACCACGTCGGTCTGGCGTGAGGTCGCCCTCGTGTCCGTCGGTGTCGTCGCCATCGCGCTCGCGGCCCAGGTCGTCATCCCCTTGCCGTTCACGCCCGTGCCCCTGACCGGCCAGACCTTCGCCGTCCTGCTCGTCGGAGGTGCCTACGGCGCCTCCCGAGGCGCCCTGACCGTCCTGGCCTACGTGACGATCGGGGCCCTCGGTGCGGGAGTCTTCGCCGACGGTGCGCACGGAGTCGACGTCCTCCTCTCCGCCACGGGCGGCTACCTCGTGGGCATGCTGCTCGCGGCAGCGATCGTCGGCTGGGCGGCGGAGCGAGGCTGGGACCGGCGACTCCTCCCGTCCGTGCTGGCCATGCTCGTGGGCAGCGTGGTGGTGTACGCCGTCGGCGCCTCCTGGCTGGCCGTCAGTCTGGAGCTGTCACCCGGCACCGCGTTCCAGCTGGGCGTCGAGCCGTTCCTGGTCGGCGACCTGATCAAGCTCGCACTCGCCGGTGCTCTGCTTCCCGGAGCCTGGTTGGGTCTGGCGCGACTCGGCGGGCGGAGTGACGCGTGACTCGCTCCGCCTTCGTCCGAGCAGCCGCGCGCACCCCCTTCGGCCGCTTCGGTGGCGCCCTCGCCGGGGTGCGTCCCGACGACCTGGCGACGACGGCGCTCGAGGGTGCCCTCGCCCGCGTGCCCGAGCTCGACGCGGCGATGATCGACGACGTGGTCTGGGGATGCGCCAACCAGGCAGGTGAGGACAACCGCAACGTGGGCCGGATGGCCGTCCTGCTGGCCGGCCTGCCGACGTCGGTCCCGGCCACGACGGTCAACCGCCTGTGCGGGTCGTCCCTCGACGCCACGATGATGGGTTCGCGTGCCATCGAGACCGGCGACGCCGACGTGGTCGTGGTGGGTGGAGTCGAGTCGATGACCCGGGCGCCCTGGGTCCTGCCCAAGCCGGCCCGTGGCTTCCCGGCCGGCAACGCCGAGCTGGCCTCGACGACCCTTGGCTGGCGGCTGGTCAACGAGCGGATGCCGACGGAGTGGACGGCGTCTCTCGGAGCCTGCAACGAGGCTCTGGCCGAGCGTCTCTCGATCTCCCGCGAGCGCCAGGACGACTTCGCCGCCGGGTCGCACCGTCGGGCGGCAGCGGCGTGGGAGGCCGGCCACTACGCCGATCTCGTCGTACCGGTGGCCGGTGTGGAGCTGGCGACCGACGAGTCCATTCGGCCGGGGACGACGGCGGAAGCGCTCGCTGGACTCAAGCCGGCCTTCAGCAGGACCGGCACCATCACGGCCGGCAATGCCTCACCCCTCAACGACGGTGCCGCTGCGCTGGTGCTCTCCTCGGAGGACGCGGACTGCGGCGTCGAACCCCTCGCCCGCGTGGCCGGCCGCGGCACGCACGCGCTGGCCCCCCAGGACTTCGGGCTTGCTCCGGTGGAGGCCGCCGAGAAGGCGCTCGCCCGCGCCGGCATCTCCTGGTCCGACGTCGGCGCCGTCGAGCTCAACGAGGCCTTCGCGGTGCAGTCGCTCGCCTGCCTCGACGCCTGGCGGATCGACCCCGACATCGTCAACGCCTGGGGTGGCGCAATCGCGCTCGGCCACCCCCTGGGCGCCTCGGGCGCCCGAATCGTCGGCACGCTGGCGCACCTGCTGCGCAGCACTGGGGAACGCTGGGGAGTGGCCGCGATCTGCATCGGGGTGGGCCAAGGTCTGGCAGTGGTCCTCGAGAACGTCGCCGTCGAGCCGCGATGACGCAGCCACAGGAGTCGGGCAGGGGCCTTGTGATGAGACGCAGATCACTCTAGGATCCAACCAAACGCACGGTAGATAATCGAGTCGTGTGAAGCCAGCCTGGCGCGAAGGGAACGGCCGGTGAGGATCACGATCGATCGAGCGTCATGCGTGGGCTACGGCATGTGCCACATCCATGCCGGGGAGCTCTTCGGGCTGGACGAGGAGGGGCGCGGCGTCGTCCGGTTCGGTGAGGTTCCGGAGGAGCTTCGAGACGAGGCGCGCGACGGTGCGGACGCCTGTCCGCAACGGGCCATCACGGTGGAGGACTGACATGAGCACCACGACCAAGCGACAGGTCGCGCTGGACATCAACGGCGAGGACTATCAGCAGCGACCGCTCGAGCAGGAGGCGAAGGCTCGGGAGGCCGGCGCGGTCGCGTGGGCCGAGTCCAACGGGGGCCACTGGATGGTCAGTCGGCACAGCGAGGTGCTCGAAGGACTTCGTGAGGCCGAGAACTACTCGACGGAGAAGTTCATCAAGGAGGACGGCGAGCTAGGGGGAGGCATCATGATCCCCACGGTGCCCTTCTACCGATACCTGCCCAACGAGGCCGACCCGCCGTCCTGGAACGTCTATCGCAGGAGCATCGCACCGCACCTGTCCCCGGGGTCGGTGGAAAGGCTCGGTCCCGCGATCGACCTCCATGCCACGGAGACCATCGACGCCATGATCGAGGACGGCGAGTGTGACTTCGTGATGCAGGTGGGGAGTCCCATCACCGCCAAGGTGACGCTGCACATCCTGGGGTTGCCGACGGAGGACTGGCACTTCTACGCCTCCGCGGTCCATCGGCTGTTCGCGGACTCCGAGGCTGCGGGGCCCGGCATCGCCGCAGTCCAGGAACGCCTGGCATCGACGATCGCCGAGCGCCGGGCCCACCCGCAGACGGGCATGATCGACGACTTGATCGCCACCCAGGTCGACGGAGCTCCGATGTCGGACGAGGACGTCAAGGACCTCGTCTTCGACGTGATCGTGGGCGGCTTCGACACGGTGGCGGGGCTCTTGGCCGGCGCGCTGCAGTGGCTGCAGGACCGCCCCGAGGAGAAGGCGCAGATGCTCGAGGACGACCGCTACCTGCAGACGGCGACCGAGGAGTTCCTGCGGTTCGTCAGCCCCGCGGTGGGGCTGAGCCGGACGGCCGCGCGCGACTATCTCATCGGTGACCAGAGCGTCGCGAAGGGGGATCGCATCTACTTCATGTACCGGTCGGCCAACCGCGACCCCGAGGAGTTCGCCGACCCGGAGCAGGTCGATCTCGAACGGCGCCCCAACCGACACGTGGCCTTCGGCGCCGGAATCCACCGCTGTGTCGGGTCGAACCTGGCCCGGGCCATCTTCCAACGGGTGGTGCGGCAGTTCCTGGCCCGTGTGCCCGACTACGAGGTCGCGGAGGCGGAGCAGTACAAGCTCACGAACAACAACGCCGGATTCGCTCGCATGCTCATGCGCTACACACCGGGTCGACCCAGCGCGGTCTGAGCAACGGTGTCCATCGTCGAGACCGAGCAGGGCGTCGGCCTGCTGTGGGGCCTTCGGGACTCTTTCCTCTCGTATGCGCGACGCGTGGGTGCGCGGGTCGAGCTCGGTGGCGGAGCGGGCCTGGTCGCCGACGGTGACGCCTTCTACTTCCCCCTCGCCGACCAGTCCGGCTTCGAGGTGACGGCGTTGTCGGGGGTCCTCCGGTTCGACGGACGGGTGCGCATCCTCGCTCATCATGGAGCGTTGGACGTGCGCGTCGTCGCGCCGTTCCTCACGGTCTCCCCAGGTCTCGGGGTGCTGAGCGCCCGGACGCGATCGGGAGAGGGTGCCCGGCGCTTCGACCTGGTCGAGGCGGACCTGCCGGTCCCCACCTGTGACGGGTCGACCCTGATGTGGAGCGCCTGCGAGACGGTGCTGTCGTCAGGAGGAGTCGGTCTCTTCCAGGCCCGATATGGCGCGGGCGAGCCCTTCGCCCCGATCGCGGCGCGCATCCACTGGCCCGAGTCGCAGCCTGTCGTCGCCGGTTGACCCGGGGGCCAGGAGCAGCCTCCAGCTATCCGGCGTGCTCGTCGGTGATCCGGAAGTGGTGTTCGATGTCGTTGAGGTGATCGACCTGGATCCGCTTCGAGGTGAAGCGCCAGACGTCCGCGATTCGCTCGAACTCGTCGTGGTACTGACCGCCGACGACCACGTGGTAGGCGATCCCCGGGGGCCGTTGCAGGACGGTGAAGTAGCAGCGCGACGACGCCGTACGTCGCTCGTCGTCGATCGCGATCACCTGGTTGGTGATCAGGTGCCGGGTCATCGGACGTCCGCGCGAGTACGTGATCACCTGGGCCCGGTAGAACGCCTCGACGCCGTCGCGTCCGTGGATCTTCTCCCCGACGACGCCCGGCATGTCCGGCTGCAGCGTCGCGTGCTCGAGGAGTGCGCCGACGCCGGCGAAGTCACCGTCGTCCAGGCAGAAGGTGTAGGCGAAGCAGAGGTCGCGGATCGCGTCGCGGTCATCCATGAGGCTGGTCCTCCGTGTGGTCGGTCTGGTGTGTCGTTCCCGGGCCGAGTGCGTCGATGATGTGTCGGCAGTTGGTGGCCACCTCGTCGTCGTGGAGCCCCGCGCCGACGGTCTGGAAGCCGATCTCGGTGATGCCCTGCTCCTCGAGGCGTCGTTCCAGCTGCTGAAGTCGTTCGCGGGCCTGGCCCGGAGTCGCGGTGAGGGTGAACTCGTCGACCATGTCCTCGGGGATCCCCGCACCGATCTCCTGCCACTGAGGCGTGCCATCCGATGCGGCGAACCTCTCGCGGATCGTGGCCGGGACGTCCTCCCAGGGCGTGTCGGCGACGACGGGTGCATAGCTGGGAGTCGAGAAGTAGAAGGCCAGCTGACCCCGCGCATTGCGCCGGGCGGTCTCCTCGTCCGCGTCGATCGAGGTGACTCGCCAAGCGACCAGGTCCGGTGGGTGCTCGCGGTGTTGGGCGCCCGTCCGCATCGCTGGCAGCACGCGCTCGGTGAGGTGCACCTCGCCCGCGGCGAGCGGGTGGAGGAGGAGCCCGTCACACACCCGGGCCGCGTGCCGCGTCATGATCGGGTTGAAGGCAGGCGCGAAGAGCGGTGCGCCGGCGTACGACGCATCGGCCTCCCAGATCGTGCGCAACTGCTCGACATACTGCACCAGCCTGGGTGCGGGCGGGTCGAACTCGGCGTCGTACCACCGGCGGACCCCTCGGGTTCCCGGGCTGATGCCGAGGGAAAGCCGTCCTCCAGCGATCTTCTGGATGTCAGAGACGAGTGCCGCCATGGCAAGGGGCAGTCGCGTGAAAGCGTAGGCCACGCCGGTGCCGACCTCGATGGACGAGGTGCGCATTGCCACTGCCAGCGCCCGGGCGCAAGCGTCGCGACCAACGTATTCAGTGGTCCAGATGCGATCGAACCCGGAAGCCTCTGCACGCACGGCCAGGTCGAGCGTCGCGTCGAGAGCATCGGTGGCGAACACGATCGATCGTCGTACGGCCATGCGTCAATCAAACAGTCGATTGGTAGATATTGCAACCGGCTCAGGATCTGGGCGCGCACGTGCGATCGGAGTATGGAAATGATGCGGTGCCCTGGCCAGCCCGCCCCGGCGTCGGTGTCTGGCGATCAAGCGACCTCGAACAGCCCCGCCGCACCCATGCCACCCCCGACGCACATGGTGACGACGACATGCTGCACGCCGCGGCGCCGGCCCTCGATGAGCGCGTGGCCGACCAGGCGCGATCCGGTCATGCCGTAGGGATGGCCGAGCGCGACAGCGCCGCCGTTCACATTGACGACGTCAGGGTCGATGCCGAGGTGCTCGACGCACGGCACTGCCTGTGCCGCGAAGGCTTCGTTGAGCTCCCACAGGCCCACGTCGGCCGCGGTGAGCCCGTGCTGGCGCAGGAGGCGAGGTACGGCTGTCAGTGGTCCGATCCCCATGACCTCCGGGGCGCAGCCGGTGACGGTGGCGCCGACGAACCAGCCCAGTGGACCCAGGCCGAGGGCTGCAGCGCGTTCGGCGGCCATCACGACACACGCGGATGCCCCATCGGACAGCTGGGAGGCGTTGCCCGCGGTGACGGTGGGCGCATCGGTCGCCGGTCCGGCCTCGAGCACCGTGCTGAGGCCGGCGAGTGCTTCGGCGGTCGTGTGTCGCACGCCTTCGTCGCGGGTGAGGGTGACCTCGCGTCGCGTTCTCTCTCCTGTCGTGCGGTCGACCTCGACCTTGACCGTGGTGATCGGCACGATCTCGTCGTCGAAGGCGCCAGAGGCCTGTGCTGCTGCCGCGCGCTGCTGCGACCTCAGTGCAAAGACGTCCTGATGGGCGCGACCGACGCCGTAGCGCGCGGCGACCACCTCCGCCGTGTGCAGCATCGGCAGATAGAGCCCGGGCACGGAATCCACGAGGGCTGGGTCCTCTGCTCGGTACGTGTTGGCTTGCTCGCCCTGCACCAGTGACACGGACTCGACGCCACCCGCGACGACTATCGATGCCTCGCCGCAGGTGATCTGCCGCGCCGCTGCCGCGATTGCCATCAGGCCCGAGGAGCACTGGCGGTCGATCGTCATGCCAGGGACGTCGTGCGGCAGGCCGGCACGCAGGGCTGCCTGGCGGCCGATGTTGTAGCCCGTTGCGCCTTCTGGGACTGCACATCCCATCACGACGTCCTCTACCTCGTCGGGACGGATCCCGACTCGTGCCACCGCCGACGCGACCGCGTGACCGGCCAGCGTGGCCCCGGCAGTGTCGTTGAAGGCGCCGCGGTAGGCCTTGGCGACCGGGGTGCGTGCCGTTGAGACGATTGCGGCGCGGGGCATCGGGTTCTCCTGCAAATCGAGATTCAACCAATCGGACGGTTGGTAAGGGTAGCAAGTGAGCAGGTGCAGAAGATGACCACCAAGCGCGTGCACACGGCACCGTCCCGTGCCGAGAGCCCCAGGACTTCAGTCTTGCGTAGCGGCGAGGCGAGTGCGACAGTGAATTACTGACCGATTGTTCTGTTAATCACCTCATTGTCCAGGAGCAAGCCGATGACGGTCCCGTCCCACTCGTCGCGCCTGGCAACGATGCGCGACGAGTCAGACCTGCAGGCCGCCTTCGACCACACCATCGAGCGGCATGATCGCATCGAGCCCCGCGACTGGATGCCGGAGAGGTACCGCTCGACGGTGGTGCGCCAGGTCGCCCAGCACGCGCACTCGGAGATCATCGGGATGCAGCCGGAGGGCAACTGGCTGACCCGGGCGCCGTCGCTGCGCCGCAAGGCGATCCTGCTCGCCAAGGTGCAGGACGAGGCCGGGCACGGCCTCTACCTCTACTCCGCCTGCGAGACGCTCGGGGTCTCGCGCAACGAGCTCACCGAGAAGCTGATCGACGGCAAGCAGAAGTACTCCTCGATCTTCAACTATCCGACATTGTCCTACGCCGACGTCGGCACGATCGGGTGGTTGGTCGATGGGGCCGCGATCTGCAACCAGGTCCCGTTGTGCCGTACGTCGTACGGGCCCTACGGGCGGGCGATGATCCGCATCTGCAAGGAGGAGTCGTTCCACCAGCGCCAGGGCTTCGAGCTGCTGTCGACGATGATGCGCGGCACCGAGGAGCAGCGCGCGATGGTGCAGGAGTCGGTCGACCGGTTCTGGTGGCCGGCGCTGATGATGTTCGGTCCACCGGACGCCGACTCTCCCAACACCGAGCAGTCGATGGCGTGGGGGATCAAGCGCGACACCAACGACGAGCTGCGCCAGAAGTTCGTGGACATGTCGGTGCCGCAGGCCGAGGCCCTGGGAGTCACGTTGCCGGACCCGGACCTGGTGTGGAACGAGGAGCGGGGTCATCACGACTTCGGCCAGCCCGACTGGGAGGAGTTCATGACCGTGGTCAAGGGCGGGGGGCCGTGCAACGCCCAGCGCGTCGCGCACCGGCGCCGCGCCTGGGAGGACGGTGCCTGGGTCCGCGAGGCCGCGACGGCTTTCGCTGCGCAGCACGAGGGGGAGCGGTCATGAGCGACGTGCGAGCCGAGTGGCCGCTCTACGAGGTCTTCGTGCGGGGCAAGCGCGGTCTCAACCACGTCCATGTCGGCTCGCTGCACGCCGCCGACGATGCGATGGCCCTGCGTCATGCGCGCGACGTCTACACGCGCCGCAACGAGGGCGTGAGCATCTGGGCCGTGCGTGCCGACGCGATCGCGGCCTCCAGCCCCGACGAGAAGGACCCGCTCTTCGCGCCTGCCGGCGACAAGGTCTATCGGCACCCGACCTTCTACGCCATCCCCGACGACGTCCCGCACATGTGAGGCAGGTAGAGATGACCCATCACGACAGCGTGTACGACGGCCTGCTCGGCGAGGACACCTCGCAGTGGGCGTTCGGGACCGACTTCGAGGACCCGCTTGCCGGGGTCGACACGACGCTTCCCGATGACGTCGACGCACCGGCACTGGCGGCGTACTGCCTGATGCTCGGGGACGACGCCTTGATCTACAGCCACCGGTTGAGCCAGTGGGCGAGCAATGCCCCCGACCTCGAGGACGACATCGCGCTGTCCAACATCGCCCTCGACCTCCTGGGTCAGGCCCGGTTGCTGCTGGCTCGCGCCGCGGCCGCCGACCCAGCGTGTGTGCCGGTGCTGCCCGAGGGTTCGCCGGTGCCGCCCGAGGACGCGCTCGCGTTCTTCCGCGACGAGGCCGCGTTCCGCAACGTGCGGCTGGTCGAGGCCGACGATGTCGGCGGTGATGAGGGCGACTTCGCCGTCACCATCGCGCGGCTGCTCCTCTTCTCGTCCTACCGCCTTGCTCTGGTGGAGCGCCTGCGGTCCAGCCGCGACCCGGTGCTGGCGGCGGTCGCGGTCAAGGCGGTCAAGGAGCTGGCCTACCACCGCGACTACGCGGGCCGCTGGTTCCTCACCCTGGCCCGCGGGACGGAGGAGTCGCGGCGCCGCCTCCTCGCGGGCCTGGCACTGGTGTGGCCGCTGCACGACGAGCTCTTCCGTACCCATCCGGTCGAGGCGAGCGTCGCGGAGCAGGGCGTCGGGGTCGATCCGGCGACGCTGGGCGCCGAGGTCGACGTGGTCCTCGAACAGGTGCTCTCGACCAGCGGGGTGGCGCGGCCCGACGTGGCGCAGGTCGGCCCGGTCGCCGGTGGCGCCGGCCGCGACGGACGCCACGGCGAGCAGATGGGACGGCTGCTGGCGGAGCTGCAGGTCGTCGCCCGGGCGCACCCGATGGGGCTGTGGTGACGAGCACGGCGTACGACGTCGCGGCGACCGTCACCGATCCCGAGCTGCCGATGCTGACGCTCGAGGACCTCGGCGTCCTGCGCAGCGTCGAGGAGCACGACGGACCGGAGGGTCCAGAGGGCCCTGGCGGCTGGGTCGACGTGGCGATCACCCCGACGTACAGCGGGTGCCCGGCGATGGCCTCGATGCGCGACGACCTCGCCCACCGCCTTCGCGACGCCGGGTACGACGACGTGCGCGTGCGCGTCGAGCTGACTCCCGCGTGGTCGAGCGACTGGATCACCGCGCGCGGCCGGCGCGCCTTGGCCGAGGCCGGGTACTCGACGCCCGGACCGGCACCCCGCCACGCGGCCGACGCCCCGGTCACCCTCAACCTGTCGCCGACACGACGCGCGATCGCCTGCCCACGGTGCGGTTCCGCCGACGTCGAGCTGACCTCGGAGTTCGGGGCCACCGCGTGCAAGGCGCTCTACCGGTGCGCGGCCTGCCTCGAGCCGTTCGAGCACGTCAAGGAGATCTGATGACCCCCAGTTCCGCCGCCGCAGACATCGCCCCCGCCCGCTCGTCGCGGCGTGCCTTCCATCCGCTCACGGTCGCCGAGGTCGAGCACCTGACCGACGATTCCGCCGCGATCACGTTCGTCGTGCCCGACGAGCTGCGCGACGATTTCGCCTTCGCCGCCGGGCAGGCGCTGACCCTGCGCCGGACGGTCGACGGCCAGGACCACCGTCGCACCTACTCCATCTGCGCACCCGCCGGAGCGAGCCCCCGGGTGGGCGTGCGCGAGATCCCTGGTGGCTTCTTCTCGTCGTGGCTCGTGCGCGAGGTGCGCACCGGTGACGTGATCGAGGTGCAGGCGCCGACGGGCAGCTTCCGCGCCGACCCGGAGGCCGGCGGGCGCCACCTGTGCATCGCCGCGGGCTCGGGTATCACGCCGATGCTCTCCATCGCGTCCTCGGTCCTGACGCACCCCGACTCGGACGTCACCCTGCTGTACGGCAACCGCACCAGCCGCAGCGTGATGTTCGCCGAGGAGCTCGCCGACCTCAAGAACCGCTACCCGGCACGCCTCGACCTGGTCCACGTGCTCTCGCGCGAGCCGCGCGACGTCGAGCTCTTCTCCGGTCGCCTCGACGCCGACCGGCTGCGTCGGCTGCTGACGGCCCTCGTGCCGCTCCAGGGCGTGGACCACGTGTGGTTGTGTGGTCCGTTCGGACTGATCGCCGATGCCCGCGAGGTCCTCGCCGAGCTCGGCGTGGCCGAGGACCGGGTGCACTTCGAGCTGTTCTACGTCGACGAGCCGCCGCCCGAGGTCGTCCGCCCGGACCCCACGGACACGCCGGCCGCGGCCGACGCGAGTGCGGTCACGGTCGTGCTCGACGGTCGCACCACGACGACGCCGATGTCACGGGCCCAGAGCATCCTCGACGGCGCCGCCGCGACTCGGAGCGACCTGCCCTTCGCCTGCAAGGGCGGGGTGTGCGGCACCTGCCGGGCGCTGGTCACCGACGGAGCGACCGACATGCGCCGCAACTACGCCCTGGGTGACGACGAGGTCGAGCGCGGGTTCGTCCTCACCTGTCAGACCCACCCGGTGAGCGACAGCGTCACCGTCGACTTCGACGCCTGACCCCGACCACCCACCCCCGAACCGAGGAGCCTCACCGTGCCCGAAGCCTTCATCGTCGACGGAGCTCGCACTCCGATCGGCCGCTACGGCGGGGCGCTGGCCCACCACCGTCCCGACGACCTCGCCGCGCTCGTCGTCGGGGAGGCGGTACGCCGTGCCGGGGTCGACCCGGCCCTGATCGACGAGGTCGTCCTCGGCGGCGCCAACCAGGCCGGCGAGGACAATCGCAACGTCGCCCGGATGGCGGTGCTCCTGGCGGGACTGCCGGTGAGCGTGCCCGGCTTCACCGTCAATCGGCTCTGCGCCTCGGGGCTCACGGCCATCGCGACCGGGCGGCAGATGATCGCCGCCGGCGACGCCGACGTCGTGGTCGCCGGGGGTGTCGAGTCGATGACGCGCGCGCCCTGGGTGAGCGAGAAGCCCTCCAAGGCATGGGCCAAGCCGGGAGCGTCCTTCGACACCTCGATCGGGTGGCGCTTCGCCAATCCCGCCTTCGACGCGGACACGACGCTGTCGATGCCCCAGACCGCCGAACGCGTCGCCCAGGAGTGGGGACTGACCCGCGAGGAGCTCGACGCCTTCGCGCTGCGCTCCCACGAGCGGGCCGTCGCCGCGATCGCGGCCGGTCGGTTCGCCGACGAGATCGTCGCGGTGCCGGCGGCCTCGGCGCGAGCCGCCGAGGTCAGCGTCGACGAGGGTCCGCGCGCCGAGTCCAGCATGGAGGCCCTGGCGCGGTTGCGCCCGGTCAACGGTCCCGACGGGCTGGTCACCGCCGGCAACTCCAGCAGCCTCAACGACGGCGCGGCGGCCGTCGTGCTGGTCAGCGAGCGGTTCCTCGAGCAGCACGGGCTGACCCCACGGGCGCGTGTCGTGGCCGCAGCCAATGCGGGCGTTCCACCCGCCGTCATGGGGATCGGTCCGGTCCCGGCCACGCGCAAGGTGCTCGAGCGGGTGGGCTGGAAGGTCGACGACCTCGAGGCGGTCGAGCTCAACGAGGCATTCGCGTCGCAGTCGCTGGCGTGCGTGCGCGACCTCGGACTCGACGAGGACCTCGTCAACGCCGACGGCGGCGCGATCGCCCTCGGCCATCCGCTCGGTGCCTCCGGTACCCGGCTGGTCGTGACCCTGCTCGGGCGCCTCGAGCGCACGGGTGCCCGTCGTGGGCTCGCCACGATGTGCGTCGGCGTCGGACAGGGCTCCGCACTCCTGCTGGAGCGACCTTGAGTGAGGAGTCGGCGGCGGGGTCGACTCCCGGGTCGGTGGTGGTCGAGGAGCACGCCGACCGAGTCGTCGTACGCCTGAACCGGCCCGAGCGCCGCAACGCTATCGATGCGCAGATGGTCGAGGAGCTGCACGACGTGTGCGCCCGGCTCGAGGCCGGCCACCGGATCGCGCTGCTGGTGGGGGAGGGCGGCACGTTCGCGGCCGGCGCCGACATCGCCCAGCTGCGTGAGCGGCGCCGGGCGGACGCCCTGCGCGGCATCAACTCGGCCATCTTCGACCGTGTGCGGCGGCTGCCGATGCCCACCATCGCCCTGGTGGCGGGCCATGCCCTCGGTGGCGGTGCCGAGCTCGCCTACGCCTGCGACTTCCGGATCGGCACTGCCACGACCCGGATCGGGAACCCTGAGCCTGGACTCGGGATCCTGGCAGCGGCGGGAGCATCGTGGCGACTGGCCGAGCTGGTCGGGGAGCCCCTGGCGAAGGAGGTGCTGCTCGCCGGCCGGGTCCTGAGCGCCGAGGACGCGCTTGCTGCGCGGCTCCTCAACGAGGTCGTGGAGGCCGATGATCTGCTGGCTGCCGGCCACCGCTGGGCCGATCGGATCGCCCGGCAGTCGCCGCTCGCGATCCGCCTGACCAAGACGGTGTTCCATGCCCCGCGTGACGCGCACCCGGCCATCGACGACCTGGCCCAGGCGATCCTCTTCGAGACCGACGACAAGCAGGAGCGGATGACTGCGTTCCTCGACAAGGTGGTGGACCGATGAGCACGACAGCGGACGAGAGGGTCTCGCTCCCTGACCACGTCGGTGTGTACGGCGGAGGCAGGATGGGTGCCGGCATCGCGCACGCCTTCCTCGTCGCCGGGGCCACCGTCACCATCGTCGAGACCGGCGCCGAGGCGGCCTCGGCCGCCGACGCCCGGGTGCAGCGCAGCGTCGCGAAGGCCGCCGAGCGCGGCCTCCTCCGTGAGCCCGCTGCGGCGGTGCTGTCCCGGGTGAGCGTGACCTCGAACCCGACGGACCTCGGTGGGGCCGGCCTCGTGGTGGAGGCCGTGCCCGAGGACGTCGCACTGAAGGTGGAGGTGCTCGCCACGATCGCGCAGGCTGTTCCGGAGGCCGTGCTCGCCAGCAACACCAGCTCCCTCTCCGTCGCCGAGCTGGCGCTGTCCCTGCCCGCGCCGGAACGGTTCCTCGGCCTGCACTTCTTCAACCCGGTCCCCGCCAGCGACGAGGGCGTGGCGAGCGCGACGGACATCGACACCGCGATGACCCTGGGCTACCGCCACCCCGTCGGGCCGCTACGCACCACCGACATCGTCGGGCTCGACGTACGACTGGCGATCGCCGAGCACCTCGCCCGAGAGCTCGGCCCGCGGTTCGAGCCGCCACAGGTGCTGCGAGACCACGTGGCCGCGGGTCGCGTCGGACGCAAGAGCGGGGAGGGATTCTACCAGTGGTGACCGAGGAGGACGTAGTCCGCCCGGATGGGCGACGACGTGGTCGCCAACGCTCGTGAGACCGCGCTGCGTGGTCACTCCGGGCTGTACGACGTCACGGTCACCCGCGAGCACGACGGGGTGGTGCTGGCCGAGTTCCGCGGCCGCAGTCGTGCCCTGGGCCGGGTCAACCCCGCCCTCGAGGCGGAGGCTCTCTGACTAGGCCGGCTGGCCCGGCTGGCCCGGGACGGAAATTCCCTCGAACGTCATCGCCGTGATCGCCTGGGCGATGGCCTCGGTGGCGGCCGCGTCGCCGGGGCGGTACCACTCGATCAGCGAGTTGACCATGCCGAAGAGCAACCTGCTGATCAGCTCCGGTGCGATGTCGGTGCGCACAGCGCCCTCGGCGACCGCGGCGGTGACGAGCGAGGCGAGCTTCTCGTCGAGCACCCGTCGTCGTTCGAGCGCCGCCACCTCGACCGGGCTGTTGCCTCGCACCCGTAGCAACAGGGTGACGGCCGGCAGATGGTCGATGAGGATCCGCACCGACTCGTGCACCAGCAGGCGCAGGCGACTGGCGGCGGTCGCTTCCGCGGCGGGGTCGACGGCCGCGTCGACGACCGCACTGAGCTCGTCGAGGGCCTCGTCGAGAGCAGCCGACAGCAGCTGCTCGCGACCCTCGACATGGTGGTAGATCGCCGACTTCGTCAGGCCGAGCTCCTTGGCCAGGTCGGCCATGCTCGTGCCCTCGTAGCCCTGGCGGTTGAAGAGCTCGATGGCCCGCCGCAGCACCGTGGCCTGGTCGTAGCCCGGCCTTCCCCGCCGTGGGGCGGGGGTGTCGTCGCTCTGGTCGGGCACGCCTGATCTTCCCACGACGCGCGGGCTCGGGACCCCTTGGTGGGCGGGAGGACACTCGTGGCATGGATGCAGCGGCCCGGCTCGACGCCGAGCGCGCCCGCACGCTGCGACGCCTCGCGAGCCTCTCCGACGACTACGCAGAGGTCGTCGCAGCCTCACGCGACACCAACGCGGACGACGAGCACGATCCCGAGGGCGCCACCATCGCGTTCGAGCGCTCCCAGGTGGGCGCACTCGTCGCCGCTGCCCGCACCCAGCTGGGGGAGATCGTCGCGGCTGAGCAGCGCCTCGTGTCCGGGACGTACGGCGTGTGCGAGCGCTGTGGGGAGACGATCGGCGGCGAGCGGCTCGCCGTACGACCAGCGGCGCGGCGATGTGTCGGGTGCGCCGGACGGCGCTGAGGCGGCCGGGCACGCCCGGGGCGGTAGTGTGAACCTGAGTCTCGTCCAGATGAAACCGAGTACCAGGGAGTAACAATGAGCACCGAGGTCGACGACACGGTCCCCACGAGCGGCATCACCAGCGGCATCACCAGCGGCATCGAGAAGGTCGGAGTCGTGGGCTGCGGGCTCATGGGTGCCGGGATCGCGGAGGTCTGCGCTCGTGCGGGTCAGGACGTGGTGGTGGTGGAGTCGAGCGACGAGGCCGCCAAGGCGGGTCGTGGCAGGTTGGAGACGTCGCTGAGACGGGCCGCCGAGCGGGGCAAGATCCCCGACGCGGACGTCGTGCTGGAGCGGATCCGGGTGGAGAGCGACCTCGCGCAGCTTGCTGACCGTGACCTGGTCGTCGAGGCGATCGTGGAGGACGAGGACGCCAAGACGGCGTTGTTCCGCGCGCTCGACGAGATCGTCACGAGCCCGGAGGCGATCCTGGCGTCGAACACGTCTTCGATCCCCATCATGAAGCTGGCCGTGGTGACGCATCGACCCGCGCAGGTGATGGGGATCCACTTCTTCAACCCGGTGCCCGTGCTGTCGCTGGTCGAGCTGGTGCCGAGTCTGCTCACCGGCGAGGACACCACCGCGCGCGCTCGGGCCTACGTCCAGGACGCCCTCGGGAAGCGCGCCATCGACTGTCAGGATCGGGCCGGGTTCGTGGTCAACGCGCTGCTGATCCCGTTCGTGCTCTCGGCGATCCGGATGATGGAGTCGGGCTTCGCCACGGCCGAGGACATCGACGAGGGCCTGGTGCGGGGTGCTGCGCACCCGCAGGGGCCCCTTGCCCTGGCCGACCTGATCGGCCTCGACACGACCAAGGCCGTCGCGGAGTCGCTCTACGAGGAGTTCAAGGAGCCGCTCTACGCGCCGCCGCCGCTGCTCGCGAGGATGGTCGACGCGGGGCTGCTGGGGCGCAAGACGGGTCGCGGCTTCTACACCTACCCGCGCTGACTCGCGGGCGGCGCGACCTCGGCCGACCAGCGCCGGCGCCGCGCCCCCTCGTCCTGCTCCCACCACGGGGGCGTGCCCCGCTCACCGAGCGCGACCTTGGCCAGCTGCACCCCGGCCCGAGCAGCGGCCTCCTCGTCGGTGCCGCGCGTCCGCCTGACCTCACGCCGCCACGCCATCAGCACGTCGACCAGCTCCTGGCGGCGGGCATCCGGGATCGCCGGGTCGGTGGCTCGCCAGCGACGACCGTGGACCACGATGTGGTGGCCGTCGTCGGTCGACAGAGGGTCGGAGTCGTGCGCGTCACCCGTCACTGCGGCCCGTTCTGGTCCCTCGGCTCGCGCGGCGCGAGCCCACAGGTGGCGACGACCTCGAGCACCTCGCCGTCGGCGTCGAAGCGCGAGCCGTGCAGCGGGCAGTCCCAGCTGCGCTCGGCGTCGTTCCACGCCACCACGCCACCGAGGTGCGTGCACACGCCCGAGACCCGGCGCAGCACCCCGTCGGTCGTGGACGCGGCCTCGGGCAGCAGCCCGGAGCGTCGTACCCGTCCCTCGCCCTCGGCCGGCGTCGACCCGCCACCCCCCAGCAGTGGTCGGAGCCAGCCGGCGGTCATCGCGAGCCCGACCTCCGCGTTGGCGCGAGCGGCGGACGGCAGACCCTTGGCCTCACGCGGGGACCACGTCCCGAAGGCGCGGGACCAGTGCGGCACCTCGCCCTCCTCGCCCTCCTCGCCCTCCAGGGAGGCGGCCAGCACGTGCGCTGCCGCGATCCCGTTGGTCATGCCCCACTTGGAGTAGCCGCCGGCGAACAGCACGTCGCTGCGCCCCGGCAGCAGCGGACCGGCGTACGGCAGGGCATGGTGTGGCTGGTAGTCCTGTGCCGACCAGGCGTGGGTCTCGACCAGCTCCCCGAACTGGTCGCGGGTCCACTCGCGGATCTCGTCCAGCCGCCCCCGCGGCGAGGCCGCCCGTCCGGTGACGTGGCCGTTGCCCCCGACGAGCAGGAGGGGCTCCTCGTCCTGACCGACGGCGTCGCGCAGGGACCGCGACGGTTCGTCGGTCGAGAGGTACATCCCGGCGACCCGGGGCGCCTCGGTTCGGAAGGCGAGGCTGTAGGAGCGCTGGGCGGTGACGCGTGCGAAGTAGCCACCACGATCCAGGATCGGGGTGTTGGTCGCGATGATGACCCGGTCTGCCTCGGCGGTGCCGGCGCTGGTCGACACGGTCACGGGCTCGTGCCCGTGCACCCGCTCCACACGCGCTCCCTCGACGATGCGGACACCGAGGGTGGTCGCCTCCGCGGCGAGCGCGTTCAGCAGCTCGACCGGATCGACCTGGTGCTGCTCGGGCAGGTGCGCCGCACCGCGCGTGGGAAAGGGGAGGTCGACCTGGTCGGTCCAGCTCGCCGCCAGTCCTGCCCGGAGGGCGTGCTCGAGCTCGATACGGGCGGCGCGCTCGCCGGAGGCGGTCGTTGCGTACGTGTAGGCGGACCGGAGCTGGAGCTCGACGCCCCGCGAGGCGCAGAAGCCGCGCACCCAGGTCTGGGCCTCCAGGTTGGCCGCCACGTAGTCGCGCAGCAGGCCCGCCGAGTGGTGCCGGGCGATCCGGGTGAGCTGGGTGCCCTGCAGCAGGCTGAGCTTGGCGGTGCTCCGCCCCGTGGTGCCGCTACCGATCCGCCGAGCCTCCGTGACCAGCACCCGACGTCCGGCGCGGCCCAGCAGTACGGCGGTGGTGAGGCCGGTGATCCCCGCTCCCACGACCACCACGTCCCACGAGCCCCCGACGTCCCGCGCCGCACTCGAGTCGTCGACGCTTCCGGATCGGTCGTGCCACAGCGAACGAAGAACCATCGGGTGTCCCTCCAGGGAAGTAGGCCTGACGTCGGCCGGGGCAGAGCCTTCGCGCCCCCACGCTGCCGTGCCCTGAGGGTGCGAAGCGACACCCGGGAGGGTGGTCGCCCCCGGTCCTCGCCCCGGGCGCGCTCGGGGGTGGCGACGGCGCGGGACCGGACCACCCGTGCAGGGGATGACGCGCTCCAGTCGCACCCGTCAGGCTCGGGGCATGACCGGCACGACGTCCAACGCCCCCTTGACCTGCGACTTCGAAGGTCTGGCGATCGCCTACGACGAGCGCGTCCTCGAGCCGCGGCCCTGGACGGCCCTGCAGTCGCGCTGGGCGGCCGAGCTCGTGGGCGAGGCGTCGGAGTCCCGCATGCTCGAGCTGTGTGCCGGCGCCGGCCACATCGGGTTGCTGGCCGCACGCCTGTCGGGTGCTCATCTGGTGTGCGTCGACGTCAACCCCGACGCGTGCGACTTCGCGCGAGCCAATGCCGAGACCGCCGGACTGGCGGATCGGGTGGAGGTCCGCTGCGCGTCTCTGGACGAGGCCGTCGCGCAGGAGGATGCGCTGTTCGACGTGGTCATCGCGGACCCTCCCTGGGTGCGCCGGCGCGACATCGGGCGCTTCCCCGAGGACCCGGAGCTCGCCATCGACGGCGGGGACGACGGGCTCGACGTGGCCCGCGCCTGTCTGGTCCACGCCCGGCGCGCCGTGGACGTCGGCGCCGGCCTGCTGCTGCAGCTGGGCGGCTCACCCCAGGCGGACCAGCTCGCCCGTGAGGCGGTGGATCTGGGGTGGCGTCCCGGCGAGCTGCGTCAGGGCGAGCGCGGCGTCGTGCTCCACCTGGTCGCCGGTTGACGTGGCCCCCCCGCCGAGGCGGTGCGCCGCTCAGCTCGACTCAGTCGAGCGGATTCACCCCGCGCCGGCTGAGCACCTTGTGGGTGCCGTCGCACCACGGGCGCAGGGCGCTGGCACCGCACCGGCACACCGCCGAGACCGGGCGCGTGGTGTCGTGCCACGTGTCGTCGTCGGTGCTCACCTGAGCGGCTCCCCGCACCAGCAACGGCCCACCGGGGCACGGCCGTACGTCGAGCGGGACCTCGCCGCGGGGTCGGACGCGCGGTTCCTCCCCCGGCGTCATGCCGCGACCTCCCAGAGCGACAGCAGGTCGCGAGCCGTGCGTGCCTCGAGCTCGAGGCACGCCCAGGCACCGAAGACGACGTCCTCGCGAAGGTGGGGCTCGTCGGTGACGAGTGCAGCGCACACGTCTCGCAGCGCCAGCTGTTCGTGCACGGCGTCGGCCTCGACGTGCTCGTCGTAGTAGGCGGCGATCTCCTCGGGGAGCCCCAGGCGCCGCAGGGCTCGTGCCAGCGTGCGCGAGGGCAGGGAGCTCGTGGCCTCGAAGGCGGCCAGGTGGCCCAGGGCCGCTCCCCGGAGGCGACGGTGCAGACCGAACAGGGAGACGCTGTTGTTCTGCTCCAGCACCGGCAGCCGGGCCTCCCCGACGTAGTGCCCGTAGTCGGCGCACAACCCCGCCGCCGACAGGCCGAGCGAGAAGAGGTCCTGGTGCACCCGGTCGCGACGCCCGGCGCCGTACTCGTCGAACTGGATCTCCATCAACGCGGCCTTGGCGCCGCCGGTGACGCGGGGCACGACCCACGCTGTGGGATCGGCCTCCTTGAGGTGGTAGATCGAGCGTTGCCGGAGGAGCTGACCCGCATGCTCGGTGGTGCCGTCGGCCAGCAGATGCTCGGCCAGGGACGGACCGTCGTGCGCCTCGACGAGCGCGAGCAACACGTCGACCAGATCATCGCCGCCGACGCCCGTGACCCTCCCGCCGAGGTCCATCTCCGTCAACGACCGGGCGAAGTCGGCGCGCAGCCGAGCCTCGAGCTCCTCCTCGAGGTGCTGGCGCACCGACGACAGAGCCGGTGCCCACTCCCACCGCTCATCCACGTCCTCGAAGCCGCGATAGTGCAGCTCGTGCAGGATCCACAGGGTCAATGCGTCGTCGGCGGGGTCGCGGTCGGGCGTCCGTTTCAGGTGCACGTGCGAGCGCGGTGGGCGACTGAGGGCGTTGACCACTCGCTCGCTGAGCGGGCCGCGCGGGGAGGGGAGCTTCACTCTTGCGACTCTGGCCGCAGTGCAGCTTCGCGCCCAACCCCCGCACGGGTGACTGGCCCCCACGAAGGGGTGACCTACGGCACGAGCCCCGACGCCGGAGCCGGCCCCAGCCACCCTCCGGGGTGGCGAGGGTCGATCCGCGCCTTGGCAGCATGGCTGCGTGAGTACTCGCCGACGCATCGTGAACGCAGATCCGCAGCAGGTGTGGAAGGTCCTTGCCGACGGGTGGCTCTACCCGCTGTTCGTGGTCGGCGCCTCGCGGATGCGCGAGGTGGACGAGTCCTGGCCGGCCCCCGGCAGCAGGCTGCACCACTCGGTCGGCGCCTGGCCCGCGTTGCTCGACGACAAGACCGAGGTGCTCGCCTGCGATCCCGGCAGGTCCCTGCGTCTACGTGCGCATGCCTGGCCCGCCGGCCGCGCCGAGGTCGAGCTCACGGTGGTGCCCTGTCCCGAGGGCTCCGAGGTCACCATCGTCGAGGACGTCACCAGTGGTCCCGGCCGTCTGGTCCCCAAGCCCCTCCGCGATCCTCAGATCAGCTGGCGCAACGTCGAGACCCTGCGCCGCCTGGCCTTCCTGGCCGAGCGGCGGGAGTGAAACGGCGCGGGTCCGGCCCCGAGTCGCCGCCGGCGTCGTACCGCGCTCCGCTGTGGTCGCGGCTCGACGACGTCGACCGCGCCGAGGCAGTCTCCTGGGCCCTGGAGCGGCAGCTCTGCGGCGTCGGCGGGCGACTCGAGGTCGCGCCGCGCGACCTGGACGAGGCGGTGTCGCTGGTCGCGCTCTCCTGGGACGCGCGGGTGGCCGCGCGGCTGCGGAGGTTCGCGGAGGTCGAGAGCGGGGCGACGGTCTGGACCCGAGACGGCGAGGGCCTCTTCTACGTGGGCGAGCTGGTCGGCCCGTGGCGCTACGACCCCCGGCGGACGGCGTACGAGGTCGACCTCGCTCACGTGCGCCCGTGCAGGTGGAGTGCCGGATCTGTCGAGCCGCCGCCCACGGTGCTCGCGAGCTTCGGGCGCGGCGGTCGCAACTTCCAGCGGATCCATCCCTGAACCGGTCCCTACCCGGGTCGAGACTGCCCGGGACGCCATTCCCAGGGGTGGTGCCGAGCGACGTTGCGGTGTCTAGTTTCGGTCGCGTGACCACCATGTTCTCTCTGCAGCCATGACGGGCCCGGCTCCCCAGCACCGGCGTCCGCCCGACGTCGACGATGCCACGGTCGAGGCGCTCGGCAAGGTGAGCGAGGCGCTCGAGACAGTGGAGGCCGCCCGCGGCCACCTCTATGCCTTCCACCGTCTCTGCGGCACCGCCGACCTCACGCTCGGGGAAGGAGTCGACCTGCTGCGCGAGGCCGGTCACGAGCAGCACGCGGCCCGCCTCGGCGACGAGATGGTCGGGCGCAACATCCTCGAGGGGCGCTGGAGCTTCCAGGTCGTCGAGGAGTACGACGACTCCTACTACGGCCCGTTCAAGCAGCTCGAGGCCGACCTGCGCGAAGCGCTGGTCGAGGGCAAGCGGCACCTCTTCGAGGCGGAGATGAAGGAGAGCCGCCGCACGGCCGACCACCCCCACCACACCGCCGTGCCCGGCGAGGTGAGGGCCGCCGGGTCCGACTAGCGGACCGCCGTTCTCGGCGATTGACAGGTCGACGCCGCCGAGTCGACCCTGGTGCGGACACCCAGCAGCACCGAGGAGGCAGCCACCGTGATCCGTGCCCAGCTCCGTCAGATCGGTGCCCGGACGACAGGCGCCGTGGCGAGTCTCGCGCTCCTCGGTGCCGGACTCGCCGCCGCACCATCCCCGGCCGTCGCCACGAGTGACCCCGCGACATCGGCGGCGGACGCGCCGGTCGCGCGCGCGGCCGGGCCGGGCACGTCCGCGCGCGCCGACGCCTTCCGGCGGTACGACGGCGAGAAGCCGTTGCGCAAGGTCGAGCCCGGCACGGTGCTGAAGACCCGCGAGATCACCTACTCGTTGCAGGGCATCCCGCTGCCGATCAACGTCGTGCAGATCCTCTACCGCACCGAGGACGCCCTCGAGCGGCCCACCGTCAACGTCACCTCGGTCCTGCAGCCGCCGCTGCTGGCGAAACCTCGCCGGCTGATCGCCTACGGGTCCTTCTACGACTCCCTCAACCCGCAGGACGGCCCGTCGTTCGCCATCAACGGCGGACGCAGCCTCGGCGGGGCCGCGGTGCATGCCGAGACCGCCCTGGTGGCGGCCTTCCTGCTCGACGGCATGAGCGTGGTGATGGCCGACACCCAGGGTCGTACGGCGGACTTCGCCGCCGGGCCCGAGTACGGCCGGACCAGCCTCGACTCCATCCGGGCGGTGCTCTCCTCCCGTCGCACGGGCGTGGCCCCGAAGGCGAAGGTCGGCCTCTTCGGCTACTCCGGCGGGGCGATCGCCACCAACTGGGCCGCGGCCCTCGCGCCGTCGTACGCCCCCGACGTCAACCGCCGACTGGTGGGCGCCGCCGAGGGTGGCGTGCTGGTGGCTCCCGCGCGCAACCTGCGCTACATCCAGGGCAGCCAGGTCTGGGCCGGCGTGCTCGCGATGGCACTGGTCGGGGCGTCGCGAGGCTTCGAGCTCAACCTGAAGCGCTACCTCAACCGCTACGGCAAACGCGTCTTCGGTGAGATGGAGAAGGCCTCGATCGTCGAGGTGCTCGGCTCCTACCCCGGACTCACGTGGAAGAGGATCGCCAGGAAGAAGTTCCCCGACCCCGAGCAGATCCCGGCCTACGTGCGCACGGTCAACCAGCTCAACCTCGGCCGGGCGGCGACGCCGACGATCCCGATGTTCATCGGGCAGGGGGCTCGCGGCGAGATCGAGGGGACGGGCGGCACGACCCGCGGGATCGGCCCGGGCGATGGCGTGATGATCGCCGGCGACGTCCGCTCGCTCGCGCGTCGCTACTGCCGCCAGGGCACCAAGGTCCGCTACCAGCAGTACGACGCCACGAGCCACTTCACGACGGTCCCGCTGTGGATCGTCGACGCCTACGCCTGGCTGGGTCGCCGGCTCGCGGGGCAGAAGCCGGCGGCCAACTGTCGCTCGATCGAGCCGGGCACGTCACTGGCGCCGGTGCCGCTGCCCTGACGTGCCCAGGGGGACCTGCGCCGGACACGTCAGCGCGGCGCCATCCGCAGCGCACCGTCCATGCGGATGGTCTCGCCGTTCATGTAGTCGTGGCGGATCAGGTCGAGGGCGAGCTCGGCGTACTCGTCGGGGCGGCCGAGGCGGGCGGGGAAGGGGACCCCGGCGGCGAGACCGGCGCGGAACTCGTCGGAGACGGTGGCCAGCATCGGTGTCTCGACGATGCCGGGACAGATCGTGTTGACCCGGATGCCGTGCTGGGCGAGGTCACGGGCGGCGGGCAGGGTGAGGCCGACGACGCCGCCCTTGGAGGAGGCGTACGCCGCCTGGCCGACCTGACCGTCGAAGGCCGCGACGCTGGCGGTGTTGATCACGACGCCGCGCGCGCCGTCCTCGAGAGGGTCGGTGGCCGCGATCTTCTCGGCAGCCAGGGTCATCACGTTGAACGTGCCCAGGAGGTTGACCTGGACGACCTTGGCGTAGAAGGCGAGGTCGTGGGGGCCCTTCTTGCCCAGGATCCGCATGGACGGCCCGATCCCGGCGCAGCTGACGACGGTGCGCAGCGGCCCGGGGAAGGACGAGGCCTGCTCGACCGCAGCAGCCACCTGGTCGGGGTCGGTGATGTCGGCGGCGACGAAGGTGATGCCGTCACGCGAGGGTGCGTCGTCGACCTGGCCCTGCAGGTCGATGCCGACCACGTGGGCGCCGGCCTCGACCAGGGCGGCGGCGGTGGCGGCGCCGAGGCCGGAGGCGGCGCCGGTGACGATGGCGGTGGTGTCGCGGATGTCCATGAGGGGTGTCCTTCTCGGTCCGGGGTGGGGGCCAGTGGTGGGGGCCAGTGGTGGGGGTCAGTGAGCAGGCGCGTGGTGGCTGATGTCGCCGGCGGGGCCCTTGTCGAGGTGGCGGCCGATGACCATGCGCTGGATCTGGTTGGTGCCCTCGAAGATCTGCATCACCTTGGCCTCGCGCATGTAGCGCTCGACCGGGAAGTCACGGGTGTAGCCGGCGCCGCCGAGGACCTGGACGGCGTCGGTGGTGACCTTCATGGCGTTGTCGGTCGCGGTGAGCTTGGCGATCGAGGCCTCGCGTCCGAACGGGAGTCCGGCGTCCTTGAGGCGCGCCGCGTGCAGGGTGGTCTCCCGGGCCTGGTGCACGGCGGCCTCCATGTCGGCCAGCACGAACGCGAGGCCCTGGTGGTCCAGGATCCGCTGCCCGAACGCCGTGCGCTCGCGGGCGTACGCCAGTGCGTGGTCGAGTGCGCCCTGCGCGAGTCCGGTGGCGACGGCGGCGATCCCGAGCCGGCCCGAGTCGAGGCCGGCCAGCGCGATCTTGAGGCCCTGGCCCTCCTCGCCGAGCCGCCGTTCGGCAGGGATGCGTAGGTCGTCGAAGCGCATGGTGGTCGTGTGGGAGCCGGTCAGGCCCATCTTCTTCTCGGGCGGGTCGGAGGTCAGGCCGGCGACGTCGGCGGGCACCAGGAAGCAGGAGATGCCCTTCGCGCCGTCGTCGGAGGTGCGCGCCATCACCTTGTAGAAGTCGGCGTTGCCGCCGTGCGTCGTCCAGGCCTTGGCGCCGTTGAGGACGTACTCGTCCCCGTCCGCCCCCGACGAGCGTCTAGCCGTGGTGCGCATCGCGGCCGGGTCGGAGCCGGCGTGCGCCTCGGAGAGGCAGTAGGCCCCCAGCAGGTCACCGGCGAGCATGTCGGGCAGCCACGTCCGGCGCTGCTCCTCGGTGCCCGCCGTGGCGAGGCCGAAGCAGGACAGGGCGTGCACCGACACCCCGACGCCCACCGACGACCAGACGCTCGCGATCTCCTCGAGGACCTGGAGGTAGGTCTCGTAGGGCAGCCCGCCCCCGCCGTACTCCTCGGGGTAGGGGAGACCCAGCAGCCCGGTCCTGCCCAGCATCCGGAACACCTCGCGCGGGAAGTCCTCCTCGGCCTCGGCCCGAGCGACCAGCGGGAGGAGCTCCTCGGTCGCGATCTGGCGGACCAGCCGCAGCAGGTCGGCGGCCTCCTCGGTGGGCAGGACGCGACGTGCGGGCATGGGACCTCCTCGTGAGAACAAGAACTTGAGCGATACTACAGTACTTGTTCTGGTACTCTCGGGCGATGCCCGATTCTTTTCCGCTCCCACCCGTGCGCGGGTCTCGGCGCGAGCAGGTGCTGGACGGGCTGGCCGACCTGTTCCTGACCGAGGGCTTCCTCAGCTTCGGGATCGGCGATCTCGCGGCGGCGCTCAGGTGCTCGCGCACGACGATCTACGCGGTCGCCGAGAGCAAGGAGCAGATCGTGCTCGCCGCCGTGCGCCACTACTTCCGCCGTGCTGCTGCTCGGATCGAGGAGCGTGTGGCAGGAGAGGCGCGACCCCGGGCACGGCTGGGGGTCTACCTCACCGCCGTGGCCCAGGAGCTGGAGCCGGCGTCGCCGCGCTTCCACGCCGACCTCGCGGCGTACCGCCCGGCGGGTGACATCTATCGCGACAACACCCAGCGAGCAGCCCGCCGGGTGCAGGAGCTCGTCACCGACGGCGCCGTGGACGGCGGCTGGCGCGCCGTGGACGCGGCCTTCGTCGGCGCCGTGGTCGCCGAGGTGATGTCCGCGATCCAGAGCGGCTCCCTGGAGGAGACGACCGGGCTGGACAACGCGGCTGCCTACCGCGCGCTGGCCGACCTGGTGCTCAACGGGCTGCGGGGATCGGCCGGCACCCACTGAGCCGAGGTCCGGACCCGACTCAGCGTGTGACGCCCAGGACCTCGGCGACCTGCTGGTCGCCGTCGTTGAACTCCAGCGTCAGACCGGCCGTCGCCTGCGGCGCCGCCACCACGGCAGCGATGACATCGGCCACGGTCGCGCGTGACACCTGCGAGGCGGAGACGCCCTCCCCGGTCTCGACGCCGCCGGTCCCGTCCTCGTCGGTCAGGGCACTGGGCCGCAGGATGGTCCAGCCCAGGGCCGAGTCGGCCAGGTGGGCATCGGCGGCGATCTTGGCCTCGGCGTAGGCGAAGAACGAGTTGTCCTCGGGCACGCCGTGGTCCGGGCCGGCTCCGAAGTAGGACACCATCACGAGACGCCCTGCGCCGGCCTTCTGGGCGGCGTCGATGGTGCGGATCGCGGCGTCGCGATCGACCGAGTAGGTGCGCTCCGGCGAACCGCCGCCGGCCCCAGCGGACCAGACGACCGTGTCGTGGTCGCCGATGACCTCCGCGATCTCCTCGACGGAGACGTGCTCGATGTCAGCCACGACGGGTTCGGCCCCGACCGCGCGGACATCGTCGGACTGCTCCGCCTTGCGAATCACTCCCGACACCTCATCGGGGTCGTGCCGGCCCAAGAGGCCAGGAGGCCTGTTGTGGGAAACCGGGTCATGTCAGCACCGGTCTCGACGATGATGACGTCGGCGGTCAGGGTACTGATCCCGGGAATGGTGCTCACCAGGTCGCGGAAACCCTGAAAGGGCTCGATCACCACCTCGATCCGGGCGGTGATCTCGGCGATCGCCTTGCTGTGGCGATCGATGAGGTCGAAGTGGATGCGGGCCAGGAACGCGTGGTGCTCGTTGAACCGCTGACAGGCACTACAGAGGATTCGTCGGGGACGACCACGACGGACCCGACAAGTGTGATCCCAGACTCGCCCCGCCCGCTACGTACCCGCCGAATCTTCGCGCACCACTGTGCGCCAAGGAACGACGGCGCCGCAATGCTGACCTGCGGAAACGCAGCCGGGGGCTGTTGTAATTCGTCTCCAAGGCTTGCCGAGTCAACATTCGTGCGGAGGAGTGAGCTGGGACGCGTCAGCGATGGCGAGATCCCTCGAAGCTGTTGCCGACGAACGAGGTCAACAGCATCAAGCCGGCCCACGAGGGTGGCCGAGCCCGGTGGCCGTGCCGCACGCCGTGCCCTTGGGCCGGTCGGTGCAGCCGAAGCCCAGGACCTCGGGTGTGCGATCACCACGATCGCGCCGGCGGCCGGCTCGGCACCATGCTCCCTCCTCGTGCGACTGGGCAGCTCAGACAAAGCCGTGCAGCAAACTTGTGCTCCACGCCCAGAGAGATCGACGTCACATCATTGGAGGCTGGAGGCCGCTCGTGCAGACCACCGGAATCGATCCAGGATGGAGGTGAGGTTGTGACTGATCAAGCCGGTGACACCACCGTCACCCCAGTGCCAGACAAGACGGGACTGACCGCGCCCGCTGTCGGCCCCGACACCGCGTTGCCGACCGCCCCGAAGAAGCGGAGGCGCAACAATCCGATCGCGGGTGCACTGAACGAGACCGGCGACATGATGGCCCTCGCCGGCGTCGTCGTGGCATCCGCGGTACGACACCCCCGAGGGTACTGGGGTGACGTCCGCGACCAGATGTTCGCCATCCTCCGGCTGTGCATGATCCCGATGGCGATCTCGTGCATCGCCTTCGGGCTGGGTGCGCCGGGGCTGCAAGGCGGAAACATCTACAGCCTGTTCGGCATCCCGGAGCGCCTGGGGTCCTTCTTCATCATGGCGAGCGTCCGGGAGTTCGCGCCATGGATCAACGCCATGGTCGTTGCTGGTGTGGTCGGCACCGCCTTCACCGCAGACCTCGGGGCGCGACGGATCCGCGAGGAGATCGACGCACTCGAAGTCCTGGGCATCGACCCCATCCGGACCCTGGTGGTTCCTCGAGTCATCGCAGTGACGTTCATGACCGGACTGCTCAACATCTTCGCTCTCTGCTGCGGCGTCATCGGTGGCTTCATCGCGGCGGTGCCCATCTTGCAGGCCACGCCCGGAGCCTTCATCGCCAGCTTCTTCTCCAACGCCTCGACCCAGGACCTGGTGGGAAGCATGCTGAAGACCACACTCTTCGGCTTCTTCATCGGTGTCATCTGCTGCTACAAGGGCCTCAAGGCCAAAGGCGGTGCCATCGGCGTCGGACGGGCCGTCAACCAAGCAGTGGTCATCAGCTTCGCGGTGATCTGGATCTTCAACTACGTGTTCACTGCGATTCTTCTCGGGCTGTACCCCGGGATCCAGGTAGCGAGGTGATGGCGCGATGACCGTTGCAGATCGACCGAGCCTCGACAACGAGGACGCTCCGGCCCACGACCGGTCCACCAAGCAGAAGAGCCCCGCCTACGAGTCCGACGGCGTGGACATCACCTTCACCAGCATCCGGCAACAGGCCAGCGGGATCTTCGAGACCTTCGGAGAAATCGCGAAGTTCTCGATGGCCACGTTCCGTGCCATGCCCGGGCTGCGTCTGTACCCGACCGAAGTCTTCCGCCAGGCCGCCATCCTGGTGCTCTCCAGCGGCCTCGTGATCTTCTTGATGGAGTTCGTCATCGGTGCCCAGTGCGGCATCGAGGGCAGCTACACCCTCAAGCAGATCGGGGCCCCGCTCTACTCCGGCATCTTCACCGCGTGGTGCGGCCTTCGGGAGATGGGTCCCTACATGTGGGGCTACATCCTGGCCGCGAAGGTCGGCTGTGGACTCGTGGCCGAGCTCGGGTCGATGCGCATCTCCGAGGAGATCGACGCCGTCGAGGTCATGGGGATCGACTCGATGACCTTCCTCGTGGCGACTCGCGTCGTGGCTGGCTGGATCGCGATGCCGTTCCTCTACATCATCGGCCTGTCGCTCATGTTCCTCGCCGAGAAGCTCGTCGTCGTCGACCAGCTCGCGAGCGTCTCGCCAGGTGGCTACTCCTTCATCTTCTGGCTATATCAATCCCCAGGCGACTTGTTGTTCTCGCTGATCAAGATCATGGCGATGGGCACCGTGATCATCTTCGTCGGCTGCTACTTCGGCTACACGGCCAAGGGTGGACCGGTCGGCGTAGGACGTGCCACCGCTCGCTCGATGATCATCAACATGGTGCTGATCCACATCATCGGCCTGCTCGGCACCCAGTTGTTCTGGGGCCTGTCACCCAACGCCCCCATCGCGAACTAGCTCCCCGACAAAGGAAACAACTGTGACTGCGCTAACGCACGACCCCTCCGCCGGTACGCACGCGTCCTCTGCCAATGCCGTCGAGGTGCAGGGCGTCGAGAAGGCATTTGGTGACTTCAAGGTCCTGCAGGGCCTGGACCTCAACTTCAAGCAGGGGTCGATCACCACGGTGCTCGGCCCATCCGGTACCGGAAAGTCAGTGCTCCTCAAGCACATGGTGGCGCTGCTGGAGCCGGACGCCGGTGAGATTGTGTTCTTCGGCAACAAGGTCTCGCAGATGACTCGCGCCGAGAAGTACGCGATGCGTCAGCGCTACGGGGTCCTCTTCCAGGACGGCGCACTCTTCGGGTCGATGAACATGTACGACAACGTCGCCTTCCCGCTGCGCAAGCACACGGACAAGAGCGAGGAAGAAGTCCGCGACATCGTGCTGAAGCGCCTGGGCGAAGTGGGCCTGGACTCGGCGCTCGGCAAGTTCCCCAGCGAGGTGTCGGGCGGCATGCGCAAGCGCGCCGGCTTCGCTCGGGCACTGGTGCTCAACCCCGACGTGGTGCTCTTCGACGAGCCGGACTCAGGCCTGGACCCGGTCCGTACCTCGCTCCTCAACGACCTCATCCTCGACGTGCACGCCGAGCACGGTGGCACCTACGTGCTGGTCACCCACAACATCCCGACTGCACGCGCGGTGAGCGACTACGTGGGTCTCGTCTGGCAGGGCAAGCGGATCCACTACGGTCCCACCGAGGAAGCGTTCAGCTCCGAGGACCCATTCGTGCGGCAGTTTCTCGCGGGCGACTCGGCCGGTCCACTCGGGATGGACTGATGGCCTCCGTTCCCACCGGCCTCAGAGCCGGTCGCCCTGTCGCGCTCGTCATCGTGGCGCTGGTGATGGCCGTCCTGGCACTCTTCGCCTTCCGCGGCGTCGGCGGCGACGGCTATCAGCTCAAGCTGATCTTTCCGTCGGCCCCCGACATCGTGAAGGGGCTCAAGGTCCAGGTGCAAGGCTTCGATGTCGGCAAGGTGACGGACCTCGAGGCCAGAGATGGCCAGGCGATCATCACGGTGACCCTGGAAGACTCCCACGACGACATCCCCGAGGGCTCGACGGCGCGCATCGAGTGGCAGGCCACTCTGGGTGAGCGGGTGATCCAGCTCGACCTGGGCCCGTCCGAGGCGGCGACGTTGCCGGACGGCGCGATGGTCCGAGGCGACGACCGGGTCGAGATCGACCAGGTCCTGGCCGCGCTCGACGTCGACACCCGCTCCCGACTGGCGTCCACGATCACAGCCCTGGACAGCGCCGTGACGGGCAGGGGTGAGGACTACAACGCAACGCTGGAGGAGATCGGCCCAGCGATCAGGTCACTGGCCACGGTCCTCGGCGGCATCGGCGCAGACGGGCCGGCCATCAAGGACGTGGTGACGCGAACGACGCGACTGGTCGAGATCCTCGACGACCACAGCTCCGACATCCGCGCGACCATCTCCAACTTGGACGCGCAGCAGTCCGACCTCGCACGCAACGACGAGGCCATCTCCGAGGCGTTGTCGCTGCTGCCCTCCACGCTCCAGCAGGCTGAGGAGACCTTGGACAAGGTGCCCGACACCGTGGATGCAGCCAGCCCGCTGCTGAACGATCTCACCTCGGCGGCCAACGAGCTCCCGGCCTTCACGAAGTCGGTCTCGCCGCTGCTCACCGACCTCAACCCGACGCTGCGACGCACCCGGACGACGGTGGATCACGTCTCCGAGCTGCTGGGTGTCACACCCGAGCTGTTGATGTCGTCCACGCAGCTGCTCCCGGAGGTCGATGACGTCACTGGACGGTTGCTTCCCGCCCTGTCCTTCCTGCGTCCGTACACGCCCGAGGTGACCGGCTTCTTCACCAACTGGGCTTCTGCCGGGCAGCAGTTCATGGGCCGTTACCACGTGGCTCGCATCAAGGCGCAGGAAGGCACCACGACGCCGATCGGCGTCCTGAGCAGCCTGCCGCCGGGCGTCACACGCAATGACCGCCCGGTGCCGGGCAGCAACGTCGGCCAGGCCTGGACCGACGCAACCGGGGAGAGGATCCGATGAACGAGTCGATGAGAGGAGCGCGCCGCTTCCTCGCCGCGCGCAAGAGCTCGGCCGTCGGCATCGTCGGTGTCGTGGTCCTCGTGATGATCGCCACGATGGCGACGACCTCCGCGTCCGACACGGGGAGGTCGGGAGAGTCGATCACTCTCTACGCCGAGTCAGAGGACGCCGGCGCACTCATCAAGGGCAACGACGTGCGCATGTACGGCGTGAAGATCGGCGTCATCGGCGACCTCGAGGTCGTGCGCAACGACACGGCCAAGATGACGTTGGAGCTGACGAGCGCGCAGACCCCGATCCACACCGACGCGACCCTGCGGGTCCGGCCCGTGAGCCTTCTCGGAGAGCGGTACCTCGAGCTGGACCCGGGTTCGGCCGACGCCCCCCGTGCCGAGGACGGGTTCATCTTCCCCGCAGAGCAGGTCTCCCGGTCCGTCGACCTGGACGAGGTGCTCGACACGGTCGACGACCCGACCGGGACCGCACTCTCGGCTCTCGTGCAGACGCTCGGCGACGGTCTTGCCGGCAACGGCGACAGCACGGCCGAGGCGATCAGCGCGATGGGCCCTTCCATGAAGCAGGCCAATGAGCTGGTGACCTTGCTGAGTGGTCAGACGGCCACGCTGCAGCAGCTGATCGACGCTCTCGACCCCGTGGTGGCCGCCGTGGGCACCAAGGACGGCGCATCGGTCGACTCGCTGATCGACTCGGCCGACCGGCTGCTGTCCGCGACCTCCGGCCAGCAAGCTGCGTTGCGCGCGACTCTCGAGGAGCTTCCGTCGACGCTGGTCACTGCGCAGAAGACCCTGGCGCGTCTGTCGGGACTCGCGGACGAGGCCACTCCTGCCTTGAAGTCTGCTCGCCCCTTCACCGACGACCTGGACCAGATCGCCGACGAGGCCATCGACTTCACCGATGCCGCGTCGCCCGCGATCGCGACGCTCAAGCCGGTGCTGGCGAAGGGCCGAGATCTCGTCGAGCAAGCCACACCGCTCGTCGCCCAGCTCAACAGCAGTCGCCAAGCCATGGCAGCCGACGCGGCCAACGGGTCACGTTTCCTCAACGACCTCTCCGACCACCTCGGCGGCCTTCTGGACTTCATCACCTTCTGGTCGCTGACCACCAACGGCAAGGATGGTCTGTCGCACTACTTCCGCGTGCAGGTGATCGTGGACGGCGACACCGTTACCTCGCTCATCCCTCCGGTTCTCAACGATGAGCCCGAGGCCCCGCTTCCGGGCCTGCCGGACCTCAACCTGCCGGACCTCCTGCCGGACCTGAACCTGCCCGACCTGGGGCTCTCCGACCTGACGAGCGGCCTTCCGTCGCTCGGCGGCCTCGGCGGCCTTCTCGGGCGCGAGGGACAGGACAACGGCGCCAGCAAGCGCAACAGCCGGCACGAGGCCGACGACAAGCGCGACAGCGCCACCGGCCTCACGATCAAGCAAGAGTCGGACTTGCTCAACATGTTGATGGGAGACGCCTCGTGAGCACCTCACGGAGTCCGTGGCTGGAGAGGAACACACTCGCAGGGGGAGCTCTGCTGTTGGTGTTCGTGGTCGCGCTCCTGGTGGCCTTCACCGTCCAGAAGGGAGTGCCGTTCAAGAACTACACGTACGTCGACGTGGAGTTCTCCGACGCCGGCTCTCTGCGTGAGGGCGACGACGTGCGGATTCACAGCGTCCGCCAAGGTCAGGTCAGCAAGATCACGGTCGGTGACGAGCGTGCTGTCGTACAGCTCCAGCTCCCCGGTGACGCGTCCGTCTACCGGGACGCATCGGCCTCGATCCGGGCTCGTTCGGCTCTGGGGCAGGCCTACGTCGACCTCGAGCCGGGGTCGACCGGCGCCGGAGATCTCGGCGCCGAGACGGTGGTGCTGAGCCGCACCAGGAGTCAGGAGCAGCTCGACACGCTCCTCGACGTGTTCGACGAGCGGACCCGCGAGCGGGCGGCGCAGGCTGCACGCAGCACCGGGGTCGGACTGTCCGGTCACGGCCAACGGCTGTCCAGGTTCCTCGACTCGGCTCCCGAGACCTTGACGGACCTGGGGATCATCTCGGAGCGACTGTCGTCTGACGAGGCCGACCTCCCGACCACGTTGGACACGGCCGCCACGCTCTCGCGGCACATCGCCGCTCAGAGTCCGGCTCTGGCCGGACTCGTCGAGTCGAGCGACTACGTGCTGGACGCCTTCGCGGTGGATCAGGGGGCGCCCTTGCGTGAGGTGCTGCTCAAGGCGCCCGGAACGCTCACCGATGCTCGAGCGGCACTCAGCGAGCTGCAGCAGCCGCTCCAGGACGCGACGGGTGCCGTGCGGGTGTTGCGGCCGGGTGTCGCAGACCTCGCCCGCCAGACGCCAGACCTGCGCAAGACCCTGACGAGGGGTACGACGACCCTGGGGCAGGTGCCGGATGTGGCCCGGCTTGCGGAGCCGGCCGTGAGGAGTCTCACCGGAACCGCTTCCGACCTGCGCCCACTCGCGCCCCAGCTGTCGACTGCCTTCGTCCGTGGGCAGCGGCCGCTCGAGGCCATCCGCGACTACGGGAACAACGCCGGCCTCTTCTTCGAGTGGTTCGCGGACGCGCTCTCCCAGCAGCTACCGAACGGCAACCACTACCTTCGCCTCGACCTCGTCACGGGTCCGGCGGCGGTCTCCGGGACGCTCCCCATCCCGGCGCCGCTGACCGGCCGCAACCCGTATCCGGGTCCACTCGAGGTCTATAACGAGGGAGGGAACTGACATGGCAATCGGACTTCCGAAACGACACCTGTCGACGCGTCAGATCGGCGTGATCTTCCTCTCCCTGTGCGTGGTCGGCGGTGCGGTGCTGTTCATGAAGACCTCGATCTCGGCGGACCTGCGATCAGGCGAGACCGTCAAGGTTGAGTTCAGCCGCGACTACAAGCTCCGCGCCGACGTCACGAAGGTGAAGGTGGCAGGAGTGCCGATCGGCATCGTCACCTCCGTCGAGCCTGCGCCGGACTCTGGTGGTGCCTTGGTCGAGCTCAAGGTGGATGAAGGCATCCGGGAGACGCTCGGCAGCGCTCCGTCCGCAGCCATCCGACCCACGACCATCCTCGGTGGCAACTACTACGTGGACCTGGTCCCGGGTGGCGACCGGGGTGTCGCTTCCGAGGAGCCGATCCCCGTCGACCGGACGCTGGTCCCTGTCGAGCTCGACTCGGCGATCGAGATGTTGTCCGGATCGGCTCGTGACGCCATTCGCGGAGACGTCAAGTCACTCGACGCCACGTTCAACGGACCCGCCACGCCTGCACTCCGGCAGCTGGCGAGAACGTCACCGGAGGCACTCGAGAGCTCGGCCAAGATGCTCAGCGCACTGTCGGGCACCCAGCCGTCGACCGACCTCACCCAGGTGATCACGGGCCTTAAGTCCATCGCTCGACAGCTGTCGGAGAATCCCGTCGCCCTGTCCGACGACCTGGACGGTGTGGACAGTCTCGCTCGCACCTTGGCACGTCAGAAGTCGGCTATCAGCGAGACCGTCCGAAACGCTCCCTCCACCCTGCGCAACACTCGCTCGGGGCTCGCGGAGCTCAGCACGGTGCTCGACAAGACCACTCGTGTCGGCGAGTCCGCTCGTCCGAGTGTGAGGGCTCTGACGACGCTGCTGCGCGAGGGACGGCCCGACGTAGACGCCATCCGACCCGTGGTGGTCGACCTGCGGCCGCTGATGGAGGATCTCGACCCGACGGTTCGGTCGCTGGTCCCGACGAGCAAGAACCTGAAGGCCGTGGTCGACGATGTGCGTTCCCCGGTCATCGACCGGATCAGTGGTCCGGTTCTCAAGACGCTCAACTCTCCGACGGCCGGCAAGGGCTCGCCACTCGGCTACCAGCAGATCGCGTACTTCTTCACCACCCTGAACCTCAACTCGATGACGACCGATTCCAACGGGGCCATGATCAACTTCCAACCTGGTGTCGGACCTGACACGCTGACCGAGTTCACTCCTTCGAGGATCATGAAGACCTGGCGCAGCATGCTCGGGCAGGTCACGGGGGGTGCACGATGACGGGTCGGATCTCCCGCACCTGGGGTCGCCTGCGTCACACCCCGGGTCTGGGGCGTGATGTCCTGACCCTCACTGCCACGGTGGTCGTAGGGCTCATCGTCGCGGGCTACCTGCTGGCGCATCAGCGGGCCGCTTGGCCGTGGAAGGACGATCAGACCGTCCACGCTCAGCTGACCAACGCTCCGGCGATCAGCCCGGGCAACGGGCAGGAGGTCCGCATCGCCGGCGTTCCCGTGGGCACCATCGTGAGTGCCTCGGTGACCGAGGATGGTGAGGCGGACCTGACTCTGGAGATCGATCGGGAGTACGAGGTCTACCAGGACGCACGACTGGTCCTGCGGCCGAAGAGCCCACTGAACGAGATCTACATCGAGCTCTATCCCGGCACCGAGGCGGCCGGTCGCCTGGACGACGGTGGAACGATCACGTCGAGCCAGACGGCAGCCCCGATTCAGCAGGACGCCGTGCTCGAGCACCTCGACGACAAGACCCGGGCAGCGTTCACGTCGCTGCTCGCCGAGTCGGACAACGCCTTGGCCACGGCTCCCGCAGACTTGGCACCGGGCCTGCGCGCCACCAACACAACGCTGCAGAGCCTTGGGCAGGTCAGCGACGCGCTCGACTCGCGCCGCGAAGCGCTCGCGACGCTGGTCACCAACCTCGGTGTGGTGGTGCAGGCCGTAGGCCACGACGACACCAGGCTGGCCGGTCTCGCGACGAAGGCGCAGTCGACGCTGAACGTCCTCGACGAGAAGAACGCAGAACTCAATGCGTCGCTCGCCGCGCTGCCCGGGTTCGAGGACAGCCTCAACAGCTCGACGGCGAAGATCACCGAGCTCAGCGCCCAGCTGAAGCCCACCCTCGACAACGTCCAGCGTGCCACTGACTCGCTGCCGACCGCCTTGACCAAGCTGACGGGCACCCTCGACGAGCTCGCCGACCTGTCCACGGTCGCCGGCCCGCTGGTGACCGAGGCGCGACCCTTGGCTCGCGACCTGCGTCCGTTCGTGAAGTCCGCCGACGAGAGCCTGGTGTCCCTGAGGCCCTTCACGACGCGACTCGACTCGATCACCCAGCGATTGGTCAGCTCCCTGGACTATCGAAAGAACGGTCAGCTCGGCTACCTGCAGGACTTCCTCTACAACACCACCAGCGTCGGTTCGCTCAATGACGGGAACGGCGGAATCTTCCGCGCCGAGTTCGTCGAAAGCTTTGACGCGCTGATTCCCACGTTGGGACGTGCCCAGTGAAGGTCTCCAATGCCGCCCTGCCCCGGTTGCGCCTGGGCACCCTGATCGCGTTCAGCGCCGCCAGTGCCGTCGTCCTCGCCTACCTGTGGACCCACTCCGGTGGGACGCTCCCCCTCCAGAGGGACGGTTACGAGGTGACGGTGCAATCCGACGACATGCAGAATCTCGTCGCCAACTCGGACGTGATGATCGCAGGCGTCAAGGTGGGATCGGTCAAGTCCATCACCGGTCCCGGCGACCACGCCAAGGCGGTTCTCTCGCTCGACTCGGACGTGACCCCGCTGCACGAAGGAGCGACGTTCGCTCTGCGCAGCAAGACCCTGGTCGAGGAGACCTACCTCGACATCACGGACGGCACCGGGGAGAGCCTTGACAGCGGGGAGACCCTGCCGATCTCGGCCATGACCTCGTCGGTCCACCTCGACCAGGTGCTCAACGAGCTCACGCCGGAGTCGCGCAACGCTCTCACCGACCTGATCCGGACCAGCGGTCAGGCGACCAAGGGCCGCTCCGACGACATCGACTCACTGATGAGGGGGCTGGGGGCCATCGGCGGTCCGGGGAGCGACGCGCTGGCGGCCCTGGCCGACCAGCAGGAAGACCTGGATCAGCTCTCCCGCACCAGTGCCCGGGTGCTCGCAGCCTTCGACGAGCGCCAGGGCCAGGCAGCGCACCTGGTCGGCGTCGCCCAGCAGAACATGAAGGCCACGGCGGATCAACGCATTCAGGTCGTCCGTACGATGACGCAGCTTCCCGGACTGCTCGACACCGCGCGGTCGGCCGCGCCGGCACTGGAGACACTTGCCACCGACCTGCGTCCACTCGCGGCATCGCTCAAGACGGCAGCGCCGGCGCTCAACGAGGTTCTCGCCAAGCTCCCGGAGACGACGAGGGAGTTGCGGGCGACGTTCCCAACCCTGTCGACAGTGCTGCGCAAGGCGCCGGCAACCCTGACCCGGGTGCGGCCTCTTGGCGACGCGATCACCTCGGTGGTCCCAGAGGCGCAAGCGGCCTTGGCCGAGATCAATCCCATGATCGCCTACGTGAGCCCCTACGGCATGGACCTTGCAGCGTTCTTCGCCAACGACTCCTCGGCGTTCGGGCTTCAGGACGAGACGAGCCGCTTCGTGCGAGTATTCGCTGTGCTCAACTCCACCAGCCTCGTCGGCAACCCCATCCCCACCACGGGCATCGGTGGCGTGGGCCAGAACCCCTACCCGGGTGCTGGGAGCGCTGGGAACCCGAAGATCAACTTCTCCGGCGACTATCCGAGGGTGCAACGAGAGAAGCCGTGACAAGGCGGAACGCGACGAGCTCGGGTGCGACGACGGCGCGATGGCCTCGCGTCGTCGCCGCGCTCGTGCTGCTTGCCTTGGCGGCAGCAACAGCAGGAGGACTGCGTCAGCTCCAGTTCAACACGTCAGTAGCCACATTCTTGGACGAGAACGATCCTGTCCGGGTCGACTACCAGGCCAACGAACAGGTCTTCGGCTCCGATCCGGTGACGGTGGTGATCCGGCGTACCGACGATGCGCCCCTGCTTACCACCGACCTGCTGCCGCGTCTCATCGGGCTTGAGGGTGAGCTCGCCCAGCTTCCGAACGTGGCTGTCGTCTACGGCCCCGGAACGGCCCTGAACCAGCTGGCCGCGAGCGCTCAGAACATCTTGAGCGACATCTCCTTCAAGCGGCAGGCGGTGGCGGTCGAGGCCGAGCAGCAGGCGCGAGCGGCTGGTAGGACGGACCAGCAGGTTGCGCAGGCCAAGAAGGCCGCGGTGGAACGCTTCGACCTTCGGTACGGGGTCCTGCTCACCAAGGCGCTCCCGGCGGGACTCCCGACCTTGTCCAACCAGGGCTTCATCGATGCCGTGGCGTTCGAGGACGGCCAGACCCGGCCGAACCTCAGGTTCGTCGCTCCGGACGACCACACCGTCGCGATCGTGGTCCGCCCGGAGCCCGAGGTGCAGCAGGAGGACATCGCCGAGCTCGTCTCGTCGGTGCGTAGCACGGTCGCGACGGATGATCTGGGGCCGGTCGACGTCAAGGTGAGCGGGTCACCGGTCGTGCTGGCCGCACTCGTCGGCCAGACCCGCGAGGAGATCCCCCTCCTGACCATCGCGTCCGTGATCGTCGTCGGGATACTGCTCGGGATCGGCGTCCTGCGTGAGCGCCGACGTCGGCGGTGGCTCGGGGTCCTCGTCCCTCTCGTAGCGGCCGGGGGCGCGGTTCTCTTCGATCTGGCGATCCTCGGTTGGCTCGGCTCGCCGGCTTCACTCGTGCTGGTGGCGGTTCTTCCGGCGCTGATCGGGATCGGCAGTGACGTCCCCATCTACCTCGGCTCGTTCGGGCCAAGTCGTCGGGTCCTGGCTGTCGCCGCGGCCAGCGCAGCGGGCTTCGCGATGACCGCCCTCTCCTCGATCCCGTTCTTGCGTCAGCTGGGCGGACTGCTGGCCATTGGGGTGCTGGTGGCCTGTGCCATCGGCTACCTCCTGCGAGTGGTGCTGCAGGCCGACTTCCCGCGACGACCAGGTGCCAGCACTGTCGAGGTGGCGTCAGCAGCGGGCGCGAGTGACCAGCCTTCGCCTGCGTCCAGCGCGCGCAGGCGCGTCACCACCGCCCGGTCGGGGCTGGTCGTCGTGACCGCTCTCGCCGCGCTCGGTTGGGCGGTTCTGCCGACGATCGCCCTCAACGCGGACCTCGCGGGACTGGCGGACGGTCTCCCCGTCGAACAGGAGGCGCAGGAGAGCGAAGAGGCGCTGGGGGCATCAGGGGAGCTCGATGTGCTGCTGGTCGGTTCCGGCACCTCGGCCGAGGCACTTGCCTGGTCGCGTGACGCGCGAGCGGCCGTGATCGCCGCTCATGGAGACGAGGTGCGACCCATCCTGTCTCCCACTCAACTGTTGGGATTCCTCGGAGACAACCCCACCAACACCCAGGTCAGTGCTGCCCTGGCCATCGTGCCGGCCTACCTCCTCGGGGCGGCGTTGAGCGACGACGGATCAACCGCCTCGTTGTCCTTCGGAGTCGTCCCCAGCAGCATCGGCGCGCAGCGAGCCCTGATCGACTCCATTCGTGATCAGCTACCTCCTCCACCTGAGGGGTCGCGCGTCGTCGTGACCGGCGTGCCGGCCGTCGCGGCCCGAGAGTTCGTGCTGCTGGACGAGTCACGGCTGTGGTCCAACGTGCTGGGCGTCCTGGCGCCGGCTTCGGTGCTGTTGCTCGCTCTGGGGTGGCGGCGCCGGACCGAGGCAGGGCAGGCACTCCTCTCCGCTGCCATCGCAACGGGACTGGGTCTCCTCGCACTCCGCCTGAGCGGGGCCTCGTTGACGCCGCTCACCTGTGCCCTGGGCTCGCTGACCGCCGCGGTCGGGTGCGAGTTCACGGTCATGCTTCGAAACCACACCAGTGCGTGGCGGAGCGTTCTCGTCGCGGGGTCGACATCGATCGCCGGCTACCTCGTGCTCCTGGGATCCCAGCTCGACATCATGCGCAACTTCGCGCTCGTGCTGGCCCTGTCGGTGGTGTGGGCGGGTCTGGCTTCGGTCATCGTGGCCCTGGCGTTCCCCGGCAGGGTCACCACCCGGGACGACAGCCGGTCCTCCTCCATCCCGGTTGACGCAGACCGCGGGCTCGCGGAGCGAGTGCCATGACGATAGGACAAGACGACGAGAACGGGGACGAGATCGTGACGACCGACCCCGTCGGTGAGGGGCCGTCGCGCACGCGGCGCTACCTGATCGGCGCCGTTGTCGCACTTCTGGTCGTCGGTGGTGTCGGGTTCGGCGTGCAAAGCCAGGGTCGTCTGCCGGACGACGCAGTCTTCCGCCACGACGACCGCGTCTATCGAGAGAGTGACCTCGACCGCTTCCTCCACCAGCAGCAGGCTCTCTACGGTGCCCAGCCGCCCGAGCTGTCCCAGGATGTCGTACGTCGTGCGGCAGCGCAGTCCTTCGCCGTCTCGCTGGTGGTCGACCAGGCAGCCCAGGATGCCGGCGTCTCGGTGTCCGATGCCGAGGTGGCCTCCGCGGAGCAGGACTTCATCGCGCGCACCTACCCCTCAGGGCGTGAGTCGTTCATCGAGGCTTTGGCGTCCGAGGGCGTCAGTGAGCAGGATGTGCTCGGCGAGCTGCGCCGGCAGCTGCTGGTGGCCGAGCTCTATGAGGAGGTCACCGAGGACGCTGCCGTGTCCCCGTCCGCGGTTGCCGAGACCTATCGGACGAGCAAGGCAGACTTCGCACAACCCGAGTCCAGACTCGTGTCCGAGATCGTGGCGCCAACCTGTCGTGCCGCTCGGGTGCTCGCAACCCAGATCAGCGACGCACGCTCGTTCGCTCGCCTCGCACGCAATCGTTCCTTGGACTCCACGACGGCGGGGGACGGTGGATCCCTGGGATACGTCGTGCAGAGTCAGCTGGAGGCGCCCTTCGGTGCCGCGGCCTTCGCAGCAGAAACCGGGGTGGTGTTCGGACCGGTGCGCGCCCAGAGTCGCGCGTACTGCTACCTGGGCCTCGTGCTCAAGGTCCGCCCCGGTCGGACGCCTTCCTTCGACGAGATCCGCGACGACCTGACCGCCGAGCTCACCGCCGCACGTGGCCTCGAGATGTGGAAGGGCTACTTGGGGGACAGGATCCAGGAGGCCGCAGTGGAGTACGCCGACCGGTACCGTCCGCGCGATCCAGACGCCGCGCCTGACGACGAGCTGCCCTCCAGCAAGCCGACCGCGCCGACGACTCCGAGCGCGAGCAGCGGTCCGTGACCGGCGAGGTCTTCACGGCCGTGGGCCTGCCCGTGATCGGTGTGGTGCTGTTCGCTGTGGGATGGTGGGGTCGTCGTCAGCTTGAGGTCCTGGTCGGCACCCTCGGTTCGCCCGACCTGCTCGAACGTCGACGGGAGACGATGGGCCGCGGCGCGCTGGCCTGCATGGTGGGCGGCGCGATCCTGCTGGTGGGCGGAGTCGCTCTGGGGATCGTCGCCATCCTCTGACGGACCGCTCACGTGGGGATGGGCCCTGCGCGCAGGCAGCGGATCACGTCTGATGCGACCGGCTGCGGGCCAGGCCGGCACCGCGTCCTGCGATGGCTCCCACGATGATGCTGAACACGGCGCTGACGGCGAGTCGGTACCATCCGGCGCCGGAGTCGATGCCGACGAGCAGGCGGAGCGGCACGGTCAGCAGGAACGCCGCCAGTGCCGTGATGGCGCCCTGGAGCCAGGGATTGCTTGCGACTCCGATCCGACTTCCCGCGACGACGAAACCTGCGGCCCCCACCATGGAGACCCACAAGAGTCCGAGAGTGGTGTTGAGCTGCGCAGCCAGCGGCGCCAACAGCTCCCCGAGGATCAGGACCGTGAAGCCGGTGGATGCGCCCCGAACCATCGCCACTTCGTCGAATCGGGTCGGCTCAGGCTGATTCTTCGTCATCGAGCCACCCAGGTCAGAACGCTGCGGATGTCGGGGTCCACGGCCTGGCGCAGCGCGGCCACGGTGTCCTGGGCCAGAACACGGCCACCGTGCACCAGAGCCACGCGGTCTGCCCGAGCGACGCGTGCGTCGGCGACGCAGGAGGTGAGCAGGAGGCTCCGCACGTGGGGGATCGTGTCGATCACGTCGGTCAACAGCGCTCCGATCGTGGGGTCGAGGTCGCCGTCGATCACCAGGAGTGGTTTGCCTCGGCTCAGGGCCCGAGCCAGACTGACGCGACGACGGTCCGAGATCGAGAGCGCAGCGGTCTGAGCTGCCGTCCGTTCTGAGAGCCCGACGAGGTCCAGGTAGTCGCGGGCCTGCTGCTCGGGGACGGAGGGGGCGTGAGCGCTGGGATGGGTCACGTTGTCGAGGACCGTAGCGTCAAGGAAGACCCCGTCGGACTGTGGCACGTAGGCGCACCTGTCGGACAGCGGGCTACCACGTCGGCGGAGGGGGTTCCCGTGCACTCCGAGAAGCCGCTTGATGATGACTGTCTTGCCGCTGCCGGAGGGTCCGAGGAGGACCACGTGCTCGTTGTCGAGCACCTCGAGTGACCCCGTCTCCTTGTCGTGGAGCTCTGCCAGCTTCGACATCTCGGCGCCCTCGCTCACTCGGCGGGGGGTGTCGGGGCCGAGGGGGAGTCGGACTCGGGTGCCGCGGGGACGCTTCCGGGGACCTCGGTCGGGGACGACTCGTCATCGGCGGAGGGTTGGTAGTCCGGCGCATACGTGATCGAGGCCTCGGCGGTGGTCTGCGCAACGTAGTCGGTCCACAGGCGCAGCGCGCGGTCGCTCGACAGCCCATCGACGATGCTCTTGCGGAGGGCGCCATAGCTCGATCTGGCAGCGATGACGCGCTGGACCTGACCCACGTACCAGCCCTGGCCCGTCTGCACCGGGCCGAACAGAGCACCCTTGGCAGCCTCGAACGCCCGACGCGCGAACGCCGGGTCGAGCTGGTCGGCCGTCACCAGGCCGAGCTCACCCCCGGTATCCCTCGTGCTGGCATCCGCGCTCTGACGACGGGCGACAGTGGCGAAGTCACCGCCGCGTCGCAGGGTCGTGAGGACTCGCTGGGCGGCCACGCGATCGGGGAGGGCGATGTAGCGAAGCTGGCGCTGCTCAGGTTGCGCCCAGGACCTGGGATCGTCCCGGTAGGCCTCACGCGCCTCGCTCTCGGTGACGTCGATGTCCGCGGTGACGTCGAGGAAGAGCTGTTGCCCGTTGAGCTGCCGCGAGATCTCGTCGCGCACGTTCTGCTCGGTGATGCCCTTGGCGCCCAGCTCCTGGGAAAAGGCCTCCAGACGATTGTCCGCGTAGCGCGACTGCAGGTAGCGGTCGAGGGTCGCGTCGACGTCGTCCACGCTCACGGCGAGACCTTGCTCGCGGGCTGCTTGATCGATGACGATGCTCGAGGCGAGCGACTCGGCGGTGTCACGACGGAATGCGTCGAGCTCGTCGGAATCAGTGGGCACCTCGACTCCGTACAGGACACTCAGCACCTGCACGCGGTTGGCGAGCTCGGCCTCGGACACGCGGGTCCCGTCGACGCGCAGTGCGACATCCTCGCCAAGGTCGGCGGCTCCTGCAGTGGACGTCTCCTCGTCCGCACCTCGGAGGAGGACACCGACCACCACCGCAACGACGACCACAACGACGAACGTGGCGAACGAGATCCACACCATCCGACGGCGGCCGAGCGCCGAAGAGCTGTTGCCAGCCTCGGTCCCCGATGACTTCCCCGACAAGCCATCGGCGTCGTCGGTATCCGCCGAGGACTCGGTGCCTGCCTCCGACGCGGTGTCCTGGTCGTCAGAAGGGAGCATGATCGGGGAGACGGGCGTCGATGAGACGCGCTCGACGTCGTCGGCTTCGCCGTCGGGGGCCCGGTCCGGGTCGGTCGGCTCCTCGACCCGAGCCCGACGTTCGGCGTCTGCCTTCGCCAGTCGCAAGCGGGCCGCGGCCACCTTCATCTCGGCCTCGGCCTGGGCCACCTCGGCGCGCGCGACGTCGAGCTCGGACGCGGGCTCGTTGCGCTCGTCGGTGCCGATGGTGCTCACCCTCCTCTTTGGCGGCAGTGCACACTCCGACTGCCTGTTCTGGTGCAGCTGGAGCGTGTGCGACGTCACACGCTATGCCACCGCATGTGCCTTCCCCAGCCTGCGATCCACAGATTCCTCGGCTCAACGTGTGCGATCAGCACAAACCAGCCACGGGAAGCAGGCTCACTGAAGCGCTCAGGGCAACCGGGCGTCGTGACCGGCGCGTGATCTCACCGCCATCTCACGGCCGTTCGCCGGCTAGACCGTGGTACGACGCGGACATGGGTGTTGCGCACAAATCGGGGGCCAACTTCTGTTCAACCCACCCGAGAGGGGATGACGTCACTCGCGTTCACTGGTTCCGAACGTGTGGTGCGTCACTCGGTGACGCTTGGAAACGCACTTCGTCGCACGAATCAACCTCGAGCAGTGCAACTGCTCACCTGCCGCGGTCGATGACAACCGCCCCCACCAAGGAGGAACCCCATGGCCACCGTCACCTTCGTCGAGTACGACGGCACCTCCCACGACGTCGACCTCGTCGAGGGAGAGTCGCTGATGGAGCTCGCCACGGGCAATGCAGTCCCGGGCATCGATGGGGACTGCGGGGGAGACGCAGCCTGCGGTACCTGTCACGTCATCGTCGACGACGAGTGGATCTCCTCCACCGGGCGCCGCAGCGACGCCGAGAGCCAGATGCTCGACATGTCGTCGGAGTGTGAGTCGAACTCGCGACTGGCGTGTCAGGTGAAGGCGTCCGCGTCGCTGGACGGACTGAAGGTACGCCTTCCCGAATACCAGATGTAGTGCACCAGCACTCACCTCACAACAGCCGGACGAAAGGATCATGAACGCCGTGGACAACGTGCTCGACAAGGCCAAGCTCAAGGTACAGAACAAGGTGCAGGCGACGATCCCAGTCGACCGGCAGGTCCAGGCGGCCCACATGGTCGAGAAGGCGAAGCGGCTTGTCGGCGGGGGCAAGCCGCTCGTCTTCACCGAGCGCCCCATTCCCGACGCTGCCGACGTGCCGCTCACCGAGCTGGACGTCAGCAACCCCTTCCTCTTCCGACAGGGCAAGTGGCACTCCTACTTCAAGCGACTTCGCGACGAAGCCCCGGTGCACTACCTCGCCAACAGCCCGTTCGGGGCGTTCTGGTCGCTCACCCGCTACGAGGACATCCGCGCCGCCGACATCAACTCCGAGGTCTTCTCGGCGGAGCCCTACATCGTCCTGGGACCGCCGCCGCTCGACATCGAGATGTTCATCGCGATGGACCCGCCGAGGCACGACGTCCAGCGCAAGGCGGTGCAGGGGGTCGTCGCGCCCCGCAACCTGAAGGAGATGGAGTCACTCATCCGCGAGCGGGTCGAGGAAGTGCTCGACGGGCTCCCCCTCGACGAGCCGTTCGACTGGGTCGATCGGGTCTCAAAGGAGGTCACGGGCCGGATGCTTGCGACCCTGCTCGACTTCCCCTACGAGCAGCGTCGCAAGCTCACCTACTGGGGCGACACGATTAGCAGCACAGCCGAGGGCACCGGTGGCACCACGCACCAGGACGACTTCTTCGAGGCTGCGGGGGAGCTGGCCCGAGCCTTCATGGCGCACTGGTACGACAAGGAGGCACGCAGAGAGCGGGGAGAGGAGCCGGGCTTCGACCTGATCACGCTGATGCAGACCTCCGAGGACACCAAGGACATGATCAAGCGTCCGCTGGAGTTCCTCGGCAACCTCACCTTGCTGATCGTCGGTGGCAACGACACCACCCGCAACTCCATGTCGGGGGGCGTCCTGGCGCTGCACCAGAACCCGGAGCAGTTCACGAAGCTGAAGGCCGATCCCTCGTTGATCAAGAACATGGTCTCGGAGATCATCCGGTGGCAGACCCCGCTGGCCTACATGCGTCGTATCGCCAAGAAGGACGTCCACTTCGGCGGCCAGTTCATCCGCAAGGGCGACCAGGTCGTCATGTGGTACGCCTCCGGCAACCGTGACGAGCGCCAGTTCGAGGACCCGGACGCCTTCATCATCGACCGCAAGAACGCCCGCAACCACATCTCGTTCGGCTTCGGTACGCACCGCTGCATGGGCAACCGACTGGCCGAGATGCAGCTGCGCATCTTGTGGGAGGAGCTCCTGGCTCGGTTCGACAAGATCGAGGTGGTCGGTGAGCCGACGCACGTGCAGTCCAACTTCGTGAAGGGCTACGAGAAGATGATGGTCAAGCTCACGGCCAAGGTGGAGACCGAGAGCGCGGACGAGGCGCCGGTCGCGTCGCCCGTCGCGACGACGGTCTGAGTCGAGTGGCTACGGCGGGCCGGGAGGGCATCGTGGAGGACGACGATCGTGTGCTCATCGTCGGCGCCAGTCACGCCAGCGCTCAGCTGTGTGCGAGCCTGCGGCAGGAGGGGTGGAACGGCGCGATCCTGCTGATCGGCGACGAGCCCTCGCTGCCCTACCACCGCCCTCCGCTCTCCAAGACCTACTTGGCCGGTGAGTCCAGCCTCGAGGACCTCCTGATCCGGAAGCCGGCCTTCTACGAGAAGCACCGGATCGACTTTCGCCAGGGCCGGGTGGCGAGCATCGACCGTGAGGCAGGCACGGTCACCCTCGCCGACGGTGAGGTGCTCGCCTACGCCAAGCTTGTCCTGTGCCTGGGCGCGCGTCCCCGTCGCTTGAGCATGCCGGGCTCGGCCCTTGCCGGAGTCCACTACCTGCGTGACGCATCCGACATCACGGGCATCCGTGATGGGCTCGCCTCGACCGGCCACGCTGTGATCATCGGTGGCGGCTACATCGGGTTGGAGACCGCTGCGTCTCTGCGGAAGCTGGGGACCACCGTGTCGGTGCTCGAGAGCGCCGACCGAGTGCTCGCGCGCGTGACGGCGCCACAGGTGTCCGCGTTCTACGACCGGATCCACCGCGAGGAAGGGGTCGAGCTCCTGCTCGAGTCGGGGGTGACCGCCTTCGAGGGTCAGGGGCGCGTCGAGCGTGTCCGCCTCGCGGACGATCGCGTCATCGATGCCGACATGGTGATCATCGGCGTCGGGGTGGTGCCCAACGTCGAGCTCGCGGTGGAGGCCGGCCTGTCGGTTGACAACGGCATCACCATCGACTCGCACGGACGCACCAGTGATCCGAACGTCTTCGCCGCCGGTGACTGCGCCAACTACTTCGACACTCGCTACGGCTGCCGTCTTCGTCTCGAGTCCGTGCCCAACGCGGGCGAGCAGGCAAAGGTCGTCGCTGCCACAATCTGCGGCAAGGAGAAGCACATCTCCGCCGTGCCGTGGTTCTGGTCTGATCAGTACGACCTCAAGCTCCAGATCGTCGGCCTCAGCGCCGGCTACGACGACGTAGTCCTTCGCGGCGATCCGGAGGCGGGTCGAGACTTCGCCTGCTTCTACTTCGCTCGCGATGAGCTGATCGCGGCAGACTGCGTGAATCGGCCGCAGGAGTTCATGTTCGGCAAGAAGGTGATCGCGCAGGGACTGTCGCCCGACCGTCTCCTTCTGGCAGACCCCGACGTCCCGCTCGCCTCGCTCATGCAGGGTTCGTCGCCCACAGCCGCGAGATAGACGGCGCGGCCGGCCATCCGTGGATCCGTGGGTCGAGGGTGGCCGCCTGGCCGCCTCTAGGGCCGCAGGAGGAATGCCGAGACGACCGGGCCCAGCTCGTCGGCGCTGGTCACGAGGCCGAGATGGCCGTCGTTGTAGATGTGCAGCCGCGAGCGGGGGATCAGGGTGCTCATCACCCGCCCGTTGGCCAAGGGGATGATGGGGTCGTCGTCACCGGCGAGGATCAGGGTGCGCTGCCGGATGAACGGGAGGAGCGGCAGGCTGGTCCATCCCCACCCGGCGAGCAGCTGGCAGGCGTAGCCCCAGCTGCTGCCCAGGCCCGGCCGTGCGGCCAACAGGCTGCCCGCCACCTCGGGCTCTTGGCGCATGGATCCGCCGTACAGCTCGGCGGCGACCTGGCGGGCGTACTCGGGATCCCGATAGCGCTGAGGCGTGATCATCTTCGACAACACCTGCGGCCCGGCCGGGAACATCAGAGCACCTGTCGCCGTCGCGCACAGCACCACCCGGCGACAGAAGCGCGGGCTCTGCCAGGCCAGCTGCTGGGCGAGCCCGCCACCCCAGGAGATGCCGAGGACGTCTGCCCGGTCATAACCCAGCCGCTTGACGAGCCGTCGGACCAGGGCCGCCATTCCCGAGAATCGGTACGGCGTGAGGGGCGCGGGAGATTCGCCGACCCCGGGGACGTCGAACCGAATCACCGGGATCCGCTCATCGAGGTGGTCGACGAAGGGGGCAAGTAGCTCGAGTCGCGCCCCGATACCGTTGAGCAGCACCAACGGAACCCGGCTAACGGGACTCCCATCCTCCCCCGAACGTCCCTCGCGGTGGACGACGCGCACGCGGTGTGCGAACACCGTCAGGTCGAAGCTCTCCACGCCACCGCGGTCCGAGGCGGTCGCAGCGTCCGGTGTCGGGGGCCTCATCGGTCGAGCACGTACGTGCCGGGCGCTTCGCAGAGCGCGGGATGCTCGGGTGAGCCCGGTGCCTCGGGCGCCGGGATCCGCTCGCCGCTGCGACTGTCGAGCCACGTCGCAAAGGCCGGCCACCAGGACCCGGAGTGCCTCTCTGCGCTGCTCTTGAAGTCCTCGGGATCCGGGGGTGTGTGGCTGGCGTGCTGGTAGGAGGCCTTCGGATTGCTCGGTGGGTTCACCATGGCGGCGACGTGACCACTGTTGGAGAGCACGAACTCGCACTTCCCGCCCAGCAGCTGGGTGGTGCGGTAGCACGACTGCCACGGCGTGATGTGGTCGGCGACCGCCCCGATGACGAAGGCGTCGACTGTGATGAGGCCCAGGTCCACGGGAACTCCGTGGCACACGAGCGCCCCGGACTCGACGAGCTGGTTCTCGAGCGCCACCTCGACGAAGTCCCGGTGCAGTGCCGCAGGCATGCGGGTCGAGTCTGCGTTCCAGTACAGGAGGTCGAAGGCGGGGGGCTGCTTGCCGAGCAGGTAGTTGCTCACCCAGTAGTTCCAGATCAGGTCGTCGGGGCGGAGCCACGCGAAGAGCTCGGCGAGGGAGGCGCCGTCCAAGTATCCCTTGCGGGCTGACCGGGCGACCGCTCTGCGGGCGAGGCTCGGATCCAGCAGCGCTCCCGAGGTACCGCTGATCCGCTGGTCGAGCAGAGTCACGGGCAGTGCCAATGACGCGACCTCGGACTCCCGGTCGGTCGCGGCCAGATGAGCCACCGCGACCGCCGTCACGATCCCACCAGAGCAGGTGCCCCACAAGGACGTGCTCGCCGCACCGGAGATCGTCCGGGTCGTGGCGAGCGCCGTGAGGACAGCGTGGACGTAGGCGTCGAGCCCCCAGGCCGCGTGCCGGGCCGTCGGGTTGCGCCACGAGATGGCGAAGACCCGGAACCCCTGAGCCACCATGAACTCGACCACGCTGCGTTCGGGCGCCAGGTCGAGGGCGTAGTACTTGTTGATCGTGGGAGGGACCAGGAGCAGGGGGATCTCGCGCACCTGCTCCGTGGCGGCGCGGTACTCGATCAGCTCGAACATCGGCGTCCGATGGATCACCTGGCCGGGGGTGACGGCAATGTTCTTGCCCAGCTCGAAGGCCGCATGGTCGACCATGTTCGGGATCCGTGGCGCGCTGCACACGTCGCTCAGAAAGTTGCGAAATCCTCGGACGAACGACGCGCCGCCGGAATCGATCGCCTCCTTGAGCGCGGCGGGGTTGAGCGGGCTGTTCGACGGGGCCACAGCACTCGCGACGTTGTCGATGAACAGTCGCAGCTTGCTCTCGACACGATCGTCGAGCTCGGCGTCGCGCAACAGCTGGTGAGCGGTCTCGTGAGCCGCGAAGTGCAGCTGCACCCACCGCCGATAAGCGCCGTTCTCCTCCCAGGCCCGGTCGGAGAAACGGCGATCACGAGGCGCCGGCGTCGCAGTCCCCATGCCGATCCGACCCGCCTCTCTGGCCAGGTCCGCGAACCGTCCAGCGGTCCGGCCCGGGATCCGCGCCAGTCGACCACCCCAGCGCAGGACGTCTCGCGCGGGCACGGTGCGATGGATGCCGGAGCCCAGGCCCGCACGGACGAGCATCTTGTCCAGCGGCAGGCTCTGCTCGACCCGGATGTCGGTCGCGTTGTCCTGCGTAGACGATGGGGTCGATGCGGGCATGCTCTGGCTCCTCTGGGTGGTCGGTCAGACTGGGGAGGCGCGCATCGGCTCAGAGGCCGAGGTCGCGGCCGATGAGCTCCTTCATGATCTCGTTGGAGCCGGCCCAGATCTTCGAGACGCGGGCGTCGCGCCAGGCGCGGGCGACGCGGTACTCGTTCATGAACCCGTAGCCGCCGTGGAGCTGGACGCAGTGGTCCAGGACGTCGTTCTGGACCTGCGAGGTCCACCACTTGGCCTTGGCCGCGTCGACCGGGGTCAGCTCGCCCTTGGCGTGCGCGATCACGCACTGGTCGACGTAGGCCTGGGTGACCTCGATCTGGGTGACCAGCTCGGCGAGGAGGAACTTGTTGTGCTGGAAGGAGCCGATGC
>Ga0209094_1000187_pt1 | contig 51498 bp, 47 predicted proteins | sample COGITO_mtgs_1004_2_FD_184790 | JGI IMG/M metagenome (GOLD analysis project Ga0209094, IMG submission 184790) | Pelagic marine microbial communities from North Sea - COGITO_mtgs_100430 (SPAdes) (version 2) | ecosystem: Environmental > Aquatic > Marine > Epipelagic ... | reverse complement strand
TGCCCTGTCGACCTCTACACCCGGCTTTCACCTGGTTGATGAGTAGCCGATAAATAGTTGAGTAACAAACAGTTACGTTTGCCGCGCGGCAAAAGCCTCCAACTGTGCCTCTGTAGCTGGTGGTTGGTGATTTTCCTTCCACTGGCTGTAGGGCATACCATAAATAGCCTCACGGGCCTGATCGTAATCCATTTCAACGGCGCGCTCTTCAGCGGCAGCCAGATACCATTTGCTGAGACAGTTGCGACAAAAGTCTGCCAGTATCATCAGATCAATATTCTGCACATCTTTGTTGTCGTCGAGATGTTTTAGCAGACGGCGAAAAGCAGCAGCTTCAAGTTCAACAGAGGATTCGGGTGTCATAGGTAGCGCCTTAGAGAGTTAATTCAGGCGTAGATTATAGGCGGTTATCCCAGACGCATAAAAGGATTCTTCCAGCGTCTGAGATAACAGCGTTATTGATAACAGATTTTGCCTATGGATTAACGACATATCTAAACAGTCAGACAGTTTGAGGGTGTTAGGCCTCTGTGTCAGATTTCCAGCGAACCACGTTTTTCAGCTTCATTCTATTCATAAACAGCTTGTATTTACTCTGCTCTTCTTTCCACTCAGCTAACCACTGATCACCAGTACGCTCCGCATCAATGAATACGGCATTAGTAATCATAATGGGTATTAAGATCGTCAAGTGAACAACGACACTAATCGCCGTACTGTAACCCAACCAGCCTATGTAATAGGTCGCAATAAAACCAAAGGTGATGCTCCAGATGGTAAATAGTACTAACATAAAGTATGACTGCAGGGTGTTGTCTGGGATAAATCTCAATGGATTAAATTTCACATCCATCACCTTTCGCCAAAGGTTAACCACCTGCATTATTGATCGTTTAAAAATATTTGGCTTATCCATTTCGGTCTCCATTATTGTTGCTTTTATACGGCCTTAGCCCCTGTAGCAAAGTGTATCATCAAATAGCTGGCGGGGTTACTAAGAGCTGAGTTGAGTGTTAAATAACTGGCTAGTTTAGTGGCGTTTCAATCCAATTTTGCAATGCGGTAGTATAAGCCGTATGGCTATTAGCGATCGTTTACTTAAATACTTTAATCGGAAGAAATCAGACTCTACTGATAAAAACCATACGCGTTATAGAAACGACATCTGTAACCATTGGGACCTGGATTATATGTCTGCGGAAGACATTGATAAGCTTCTTGAGGACGGCAATGTCGAGACCACGGTAGTGCGTAGGAAGAAGGATAGATAATCATCGTTGAGACCATTGCCGGGTCTTCTTTGCCGCACCTAGCGTTGCCTCAGTCACCATCAGTTGAGAGAAAAACATTAGCCTTAGACTAAAATGGAAAACCCTGGACATTCAGTTTAGCAGCATAAATCCCCGCGTTTAAGCAGGTAGCATCACCACATTGGCGGGCGTCTTCCCCATCCATAGGGTCCGTTAAGCCCGTTACAAATACGGTTTTTCCATCCTCTCCACCAAAGGCAATATTGGTGACAATATGAATGCCTTGCACCGTTAACTGACCCACCTCTCTATAATTTTTATCGAGTATCACAACGACCTGACCGTCAGTTCTGTTGATTAACGCCCGGGTCGTAGTCACATAAATATTTCCGCTGCAATCTTTCCCCAATCCATCAATGGGCGAGTTTAGTAATTGCTGTGGGTTCGATACTTCGCCTGCTTCTAGGTCAAATGCCCACAGACCCCGTAAGCCGCCGACAATAAGCTGCTGTTGATCCAGTGACAAAATAATCCCATTGGGTTTATCACGGAGAGCGGGCACAAGCTCAGTCACAGCAGTGGTACTGACGTTGCCATCGGCAGTGATCGTATAGATACGTTGCCCAGGGGCTGTTGATCCGGGTTTTCCGCCACCTTGAATACTGTCTACGCTAATATTTGAAGGGGTATTCCAATTTGGATCAGTAAAATAAACCCTATCATCATGGGCAACGGTTAAGTCATTGGGCGCGTTGAACCGTTTGTTATTGTAGCCGGACGCAATGGGCGTTATTTCTTGGGTGGCCCAATCGATAATGGAGAGAGAGCCGTCTAGCTGCCGAGCGACCAATAAATTACCCCTGCTATCTAATGCCAAGCCATTGGTGCCCGCAATACTGTCGTTCATCCAGATCTGTGGCGCTTCCCCCTCAACCCAGCGCCATATTGTGGTTTGGTTGGTCAACACAAAGCCTTGTTTATCTGGCGGGTGTGATCCCATATTCGAGTAATAAAGCGCTCCATCGTGCCAGACCGGACCTTCAATATTGTTATACCCCTGATACATTAATGGAATGTTTGGCACGCGCGTAAGAGTTACGTTGGCTAGATTGAGCGCTAACTCTTCTGAGCCTACAGGGCAATATTTTCCATTCGCATCAGTGATTGATGTCGGATTATCGCTACTAGTGGGCGAGATCGTTCCCGAACATGAAGCCGCTAGAAAACTTAAGCAAGCGATGGCAATAAGCGCTATTTTTTTGAACATTTCAGTGGCTAAAAACAATGGGGGCACCTTGGTAACCTGAGGTTACGATATTAATATTTAATGATATATAGCATGCTAGGGCCTAGGCCTATCGGGTCGAATCACGCATCACTAACTCAAAACCGGTGTTGATATAATTGGGCGATGCCAAGAGCGTATCGTCATCGTGGCGTATTCGGTTAAAAATGAGTTCTATGGCTCTGCTGCCCATTTTGTATCGGTTGACACTCACTGTCGACAAAGCCGGTTGAGCATAGGCGGCCATTTCAATATCGTTAAAGCCACATACGCCAAATTTTTCTGGGACCTTAATCTGCATTTTATTGCATTCATGTAAGACCCCTAGAGCTAAGTCATCGTTGCAACAAAATACCGCGTCGCAGTCGCCCTCGGTTTTTGCCATTAACTCTCTAAACAGTGCTGCGCCCATAGCGACGGAAGATGCCTGAGGGATGGTGATCACACGTTTTTTATCTAAACCATTAATGGCCGATAAAACAGATTCAAATCCTGCTAGTCTTTCGCAGGTTCTGCGGTCCATTCTGGCGCCGATAAAGCCTATTTTTTTGTATGACTGATCCACTAATGACTGAGTGACGGCCGCTCCCGCTTCGAAATGCGAAAATCCAATATTAATATCAATGGGATCCTCTACTTTATCCATTATCTGAGCTATGGGCACGCCAGAGGCTGCGAGCATAGATTTTGCGGCGCCGGTTTGTTCGCCGCCGGTAATAATGACACCCTCAGGAGACTGCCCCAGTAAGGTTCTAATGGCACGCTCTTCCTCAATGGGAGAGTAGTGGGTATTAAACAACAACACCTGATAATTGGCCGGAATAGCAATATCGTAAATACCCCGCAATACGTCGCTAAAGACAACATTGGATAAAGAGGGAATCAATACGCCAATTAACTTCGACTTTGATGAGGCCAGCACACTAGCCGAGCGATTAGGAATATATCCTAGCTCAGTGATGGCGGTGTTTACCCTGTTGCGAACATCAGCACGGACCCCTGCAAACTCATTGACCACTCGAGAGACAGTCATAGGGCTAACCTGGGCTTTCTCTGCTACATCTTTTAGCGTAAGCCGTTTAACACCTTGAGACTTGCCCATGGGGATGGAATTATTATTAAACATATTACCTCTTAAATTGACCTAGAACCCAAATAAGATACCAATAGAGTAAGAGCAATAATTGGTTTGGTTTACAAAAACAGCGATATCAGCAGACAGCTAAGCAACCCCGTCAAAGAGATGATTGTTGTCATTACTGTCCATGTCTTTAAGGTGTCCTTTTCGCTCATGCCAAGGTAGCGACTGACGAGCCAAAATCCAGAATCGTTGACATGAGAAAGAATAGTCGCGCCGGACGAAATCGCAATCACCAACAGACCTAAGCTTGGTGCGGACATAGGCTGTAGTTCCAGAATTGGGGCCATAAGGCCCGCGCCGGTGATCATCGCAACCGTTGAAGACCCCTGTGCGACGCGGGTAATGGCTGCGATCAAGAAACCGAGAATGAACACTGAGAATTGCGCTTCAATAAAGACCGAGGCCAACATCTGACCAACACCAGAGTCAATTAGCACCTGTTTAAATGCGCCGCCGGCACCGGTAATTAAAATCACTATCCCTGCAGGCTCTAACCCTTTATTGGCAATATTTAATAATGCTTCCGAGCTTAGGTCGCATTGAGTATGGCCAATGATTAGGGCCAAAATAGTGGCAATGGTTAAGGCGACAAAGGGGTGACCTAAAAAGCCAATCAGAGCTAACAGCGCACTGTCTGGGGCCAATAAAAATGGCGCGGTAGTTGCCAGCATAATGAGTAATAGGGGCAGTAAAATAATAGAGGTGACCCAGGTAAAGCTAGGCGATGAGGCGTTAGATACTGTGGCTTTATCTCTATGGGCTTCTGGCACCGCAATAAATATTTTGTTGGCGATTACCCTTCCAAACCAAGGCCCTGCGATAATCATGGCGGGGACGCCGGTTATTGCACCAAACAAAATAACCCAGCCTAAGTCGGCTTTGACCAACTCTGCGACGGCAATGGGGCCCGGAGTAGGGGGAATAAAACTATGGGTAATGGCCAGTCCCGCCAAGAGTGGAATTGCATAATATAATAAAGACCGGCCAGAACGATTAGCCAACCCATATAACAGAGGCGCCAAAATAATAAACGCTACATCGAAGAATACGGGGATCGCAACAATAAAACCGGTAACCCCTAGACTCCACTGGATTTTGCTTGGGCCAAACGACTTAATTAGACTATCGGCAATACGCTGAATCCCGCCAGAACTCTCTAATATTTGACCAAGAATAGCCCCCAGACCCACGACAATAGCCACAAAACCTAGGGTTCCGCCCATGCCATTTTTAATGGAATCGATAACCTGTGCCGGTTCCAAACCAGAAGAGAGGCCCACTAATAAGCTGGTGACCAGCAAGGCTAAAAAGGCAGGTACTCGCAACCTGATAACCAAAAACAATAACAGCGCGATACCTGCACCAGCCACAGCAAATAAACTTAAGTTCACTTCAAATCCTTAGAAAGTTTAAATCGAACGATTATTTTTCAACCATTACTGTGGCGACCTTTAAGTGATCACCAATAATAATGTCAAATTCACCGGGCTCAATAATGGACTTCATATGACGGTCCAGTAACGCGAAGTCTTTGTTATCAATCGTAAAGCTCAATGTTTTCTGTTCGCCGCGTTTTAAATGGATACGTTTGAAGGCGACGAGCTTTCTAACCGGAGTAGTTACTGTGCTGACTTTGTCATTAAGATAAATCATCACCACTTCGTCACCGTCCTTTGCACCGGTATTTTTAATATCAATGGTCATGGTTAGGCTATCGTTGGTAGCCATTGTTTTGGGTACGGTTAGGTCTGTGTAATCAAACGTGGTGTAAGAGAGACCGTAGCCAAAGTAGTACAGGGGCTTGCGAGAGCTCAAATAGAAACCACCACGGTGAAATGCGGAGGGTTTGTAGTTATAAAAGCTCTGCAAATGACCCACAGAGCGGGGCACGGTTATGGGTAGTCTGCCGCCAGGATTTATTTTTCCGACTAGGGTTTCTGCAATGGCTCGGCCGCCATACATACCCGGCTCCCAGGCTTCTATAATGGCATCAGCATTTTCAGTTAACCATTCTGAGGCAATCGGGCCACCGTTCACTAGAACCACAATTAATGTTGACCCACTGGCTTTGATGTTTTTTAGCAATTCAATTTGGTTGCCGACTAAATCTAAGGTGGGGCGATCAACATTCTCGGCACTGGTCTTGTTGGGGTCAAAGCGCAGTGAGTTTTCGCCCATCACCGCAATAACGACATCGGCTTTCTTGGCGGACTTACTCACTGCGGATAATTCAGCCTTGGAAATAAGGTCGTGTCGGGCGATGGCTATATGGTCGATTGTTGAGTCAGATGCATATTGCTCATTAATACCTTCTAGCACCGTAATCACATTACTGTCTGGCTGCACACGTGCCCATTCACCTAAAAGTGCCTGATGATCGGCGTTAGGGCCGGTGACTAAAATGCGTTCAACGCCCTGTTTAAGGGGTAATACGCCACTGTTCTTAAGTAATACGATGGACTTTTGTGCGGTTTTTAAGGCCAGATCACGATGAGCCTTTTTGAGCAGCGTAGTATCCACTGTTTCCTGACTGGTATAACGATTTTCAAATAGCCCCAGTTGAAATTTAGCGTAGAGGATTTTGCTCACCGCATCGTCGATTCGACTCTGGGGTATTTCACCCTCCTGCACCAGGGCTTTTACATTGTCGAAAAAGCCAGGGCCTTGCATGTGCACATCCATACCTGCCAACACAGCTACTTTGTCTGCTTGTTTTTCTGAATCAACAATTTTGTGGGCCGTTTCGAGGCGTTGAATGTCCATCCAGTCGCTGACATAAAAGCCTTCGAAGCCCCATTCGCCGCGGATTAAATCGGTTAAATAGCCTTCATGGGCATGGGCGGGAATACCATTGATTTCATTATGCGCAGGCATAATAGTGTAAACACCGTTATCGATTGAACCGATAAACGGGGGAAAGAATATTTCATGTAAAGTGCGTTCTGATACATCCGCCGGTGCGCCGTTGACGCCATTGTAGGGAATGCCGCCAGCGACAAAGTGCTTGGCGGATGCTATTACATTTGACGGAGAGCTAAAGTCTTTGCCCTGATAGCCTCGCACCATGGCATTACCCATCTGTGTGACGAGGTAGGGGTCTTCACCGAAGGTCTCACCAATACGGCCCCATCGAGCATCTCGAACAACTTCAACGTTAGGAGAATAGGCCCAATGGAACCCTGTTGCACGCATTTCTCTGGCAGTGTATTCGGCCATTAACTCGGCTAGTTCAGGTTCAAATGACGCGGCTAAACCAATTTGAGTGGCATAGATAGTGGTGGCGTCCATGTACATGCCGTGCCCGTGTATAGCATCGGTCGCTATAAGTAGTGGAATCTTAAGCCGAGATTCCTCCGCTAAACCTTGTAAAATATTGGCTTCTTCAAAGGTAGATACTTTTAAAAACGAGCCAATTTTTCCTTCTTTGATCAATCCTGCCCTAGCCCCTAAGGCTAAGGTGTAATCTGTTTTGGTGTCTTTACTATCAAAATCGATATCGGATGCTTCACCAACAAACTGGCACATTTGGCCGATTTTCTCATCTAGGGTCATCTCTTGAAGTAACAGATCAACGCGCCTGTCGGAGGACAAGTTCGCGTTTAAATAGGAGTCTGACGCCGCGAGGCTGTTTAATGGGAGCAGTAAAGAGGCTGATAAGATCAGTTTTTGAATACCAGAATTCATAACAATTCCTTAATTATAGGGTTTACCGCTGGCTTTGAGGCCTGTGGCAATAACAATTTGGTTGCGCAATCAGTTTATGTAATACTGAATGATATTGCAATCATAGGGTTGCCTGAGGGCTTAGATAAAAATGATCATTTTTATAGGGTTCGATGATTGCGCAAACACAGACTTAGGGTAGGGTTTATAATGTCGTCATTAGAGAGCAGCACTGAGCATTGGCAGCAGCCCCTATTGGTTGTGGTTATGGGCGTGTCGGGTACCGGGAAGTCTACCCTCGCTAGTGAAATTGCAAGCCTATCTGGCGCCATCTTTTTAGATGCAGATTCTTTACATACTGAGGATGCGAGATTACAGATGTCCCAAGGTATCCCATTAACGGAGGCCCAGAGATCGCCATGGATAAAGCGTATTTACGGGCAACTCTGTCAATATCAGTCGCAAAATAAAAGCTGCGTTCTTGCCTACTCTGGATTGAAACAGCAGCATAGAAAAGTAATATTTAGTGCCTATATAAAGAGGGCGGGTATTGTATTAAATGCAGAGCAATCGCTGATAGCTGAACGCCTAGCGAAGCGGGCTGAGCATTTTATGCCGCCACAGTTGCTCAGTAGCCAAATTGCCGAAATAGAACCCTTTGATGATGAGGTTTCACTGTTAAACCTTGATGTCACCAATAGCGTGCAGGCGTTACTATTACAGGCTGTACATTTCATTGAATTACTCGATACGGAATAGCGAGGTGACGCCCTTTGGTTGGGTTGCGCTGTAAGGGTCGTGATTGATCCTTACCCGGTTGCTGTGCAAAGCCTTCGGGAACGGCAGCCCTAATGACCCTTCTTTTCGAAAAAGAGTGAATCCATCGCTATCCTTTTAAAAGCAGCCGGTTATAGACAGCTAAGGGACTGTTATTCTGGTAAAGTACTCGTCGAAACACGCCCTAGACCTATACTTACCTGATAGGTTCGCTGCACCCAAAACAACATATGAGAATCCCTTTGTCAGAATATGATTTTGCCAGTTTAGACCTAAACGCCGCCTTAGTAGATAACCTTGCAAGCCTTGGTTACACCGAGATGACGCCGATTCAGGCGCAAGCTTTACCCCCTATTTTAGCCAATAAAGACGTCATTGCGAGGGCCAAAACCGGCTCGGGTAAAACCGCAGCCTTTGCACTAGGCTTGTTGAACAAACTTGATGTAAAACGTTTTCGTGTGCAGACAGTAGTGCTGTGCCCAACCCGTGAGTTGGCAGATCAGGTGGCGACAGAAATACGTAAACTGGCCCGTGGCATTCACAATATTAAGGTGCTTACTCTCTGTGGCGGTGTGGCCTTTGGACCTCAGGTGGGCTCTTTGGAACACGGCGCGCACATTATTGTGGGCACGCCCGGGCGGGTTGAAGAGCACCTGCGTAAGGCGAATCTCAACCTAGATAACCTAACGACACTGGTGTTAGATGAAGCGGATAGAATGCTGGATATGGGCTTTCAGCAAGCCCTAGATGATATTGTTGGTTACATGCCTGAGCAGCGGCAAACTATGTTATTTAGTGCCACCTACCCTGAAAAAATTGAAAAAACGGCAGAGCGAATTATGCAGTCCCCAGTGACTGTAGAAGTGCAGGATACCCATAGTAACCAAAGTATTATCGAAACCCTTTACCAGGTTGAAAATGATCAGTCTCGTGTAGAGGCGGTTAGGCTGTTGTTGCAGGAACATCAACCAGAGACCACGCTGATTTTTTGTAATACCAAGGTTGAAACCGACCGAGTAGCCAATGAGTTGCGCGCAGCGGGTTACGAAGCATCGGCCTTACATGGCGATTTAGAGCAAAAAGACAGAGATCAAACCTTAGCCTGTTTTGCCAACCGCAGTATTTCGGTACTGGTTGCCACAGATGTGGCAGCTCGGGGTTTAGATATTGACTCTCTCGATATGGTGATCAATTATCAAGTTGCACAGGAGTTAGAAGTCCACACTCACCGCATTGGCCGCACTGGTCGTGCGGGGGCTCAAGGTATGGCCTGCAGCTTATATACACAGCGAGATAAGCACCGAATTAGCCAGTTAGAAGATTATTTAAAACAGAAGTTTCAACGCGGTGAGTTGCCGCATATAAGATTATTACGTGAGCCTGTTTTTTCTCCGCCCATGGTGACCATTCACATTGGTGGCGGTAAAAAACAGAAGCTTAGAGCAGGGGATATTGTAGGTGCCTTGACGGGTGCTGATGGTATTCCGGGAACAGAGATAGGAAAAATACAGGTGGGCGATCACTGGGCCTACGTTGGGGTAGCCCATAAGCATGGCAAAACGGCGTTTAATAAACTCTCTCAAGGCAAGCTTAAGGGACGGAGTTTTAGGGTTAAGCGTTTGCGAGGTTAGTCTGACGGGTCAATGGGCCAGGATTAACAATTGGACGGTCTTATTAATGGGGCACCCTCATAGTAGGCTGGGATTGTCGCAGGATGTTTTAGACCATAATACCGAGCGTAAAACTAGGCATTGCTACTCGCGTGACTGCAGAGGTTTAGTCAAAATGCTCGGTCGCTATTTGTTTCAATGCCATGCTCTATTAACACGTGGATTCAAAGCAATGCAGATTACTATTGAACCACTCTCAGTCAGCCTTTAAGGCTGGCAATATCGTTTAATTAACGGCAATATAGTCGCGTTTAGGAGAGATTTACTCAGATTGAGGTAGGTAAAATGCATTTACAGCAGATATAAATGAACCTTTCAGGGGATAGCTGTCTTAGTTTATGTGCATGATTCTCCCCCAAGAACATAATCAGCTATATCTCTCGAAGAAGCCCTGTTCACGCAGGGTTTTTTTATGCCTGAGATTTATGTTTGGCCTAAGAACAGTCTTCTCATGTATCTACTGGGGTCCAGAAATAGTGAAGGTGGTGCTAAAAATACAGACCATCAGTACTAACGGTTTCTTTCCTTCGAGCGGTGGCCATAGATGTCAGCTTTATATGCATATTCACTCATGCATAGTCTTGCTGTTATGATGACATAAATGGCTAACAAAGGCGTTATGTTATGGGCCCTATAAAAGTTCTGTTTGTTTGCACGTTTCGGGGTGGTCGAGGAAAAATTGCCGAGATGGTGGGTAATAGCTTTGGCAATGATAATATTGAGTTTTTTTGTAGTGGTTTTGAGGCTGGGTTTCTCAAGGGGCTTTGCTCAGAAGTAATGGAAGATGGTGGCTTTGAGTTCCCTGCTGCGCCATTAAAAACAGTTTTTGAGCGGCATCTCGACAATGAAAAATTCGACTATTTAATTACTATGTGTGACGAATCAACTTTCGAGAATTGTTTTCTATTGCTTGAGAGTGTTGCTAATCTATTTGGGGATACGACTCGGTTTATTCATTGGTCTATTCCTGATTTTATTGGTCTGTCAGGCTCAGAGTTTGAGAAGAAGGAGGGCGCTGAAAATATTAAGCGCCTAATTACAGAGCATGTTGCTAATTTAATAGAGGAAATTGGGGCTTTGGATACCAAGGTTTAGGGGTAGCCTTTAAAGGGTGGTATTGGGGCACTTGATCATCTGTATTCGTCTAAAACTACCTGTTTGTATCTATGCAAATAGCGTAACTGTAAATGACCTTCTATAAATCGACACTCTTATCTAAAAGAGCGGAGTGGTATTTTACTCATGCACTTAATCTATAATCCTGAATCATACTCATCAGCATAAACTTGCCCAACGGACTTCAAAAAACCAACCGCCTAGCTGATGAGTCTTAGCGGCTGTCTACATTGTCATGCCAATGCTGTTTAGGCGTTTAAAAAGCCGGCTGACCTGCGTCACGCAGCTAGTCTTCAGTCGCCTAATAATAGGCAAGCTGGCCGTGCTATTGCTCTAATTCTAACGCATCAGCAAAGTTTCCAGCGCCGCTGCCTCACTAGAGCTAAAGGCAATGTGAAGCGATCAATCACATTAGATTCAGGTGGGCGAAAAACAGGCCCACAAACTCATCTATTAAATTGTTCTGTTCGGTCACAGGCACTCTGGCAACCAATCTTGCTAGTGAATCAATTAACTCCACAATGAGCAAAGAGCGCGTTTTGATTATCGTCGGATCAATCTGCGGAAAATGCTGTGTCAGAAACGTCGAGAGTAGGAGAGCATTCTCGCGACTGTCTTTAAGGTCCAGTTCTGATAGCACTGGGTCTGCAAGGATGGCAGCGCGTAAATTCAAAAAAAACGGGTTGTTGGTGTGCTTATCGCAATAATGGCCTATCCCATCTCTGAGTATTTGCTCAGGCTTTTTATCGACCTGCATTATCGCCTGCATTTCTTCGCGATGTGTTTTGAACGACCGTTCGGCAAGCGCCAAAAGCAATGCCTGTTTATTTGGGAAATATCGATACAGCGAGGCTTTAGATAGGCCCGCCAAATTTGCAATCTGTGTCATGGAGGTTGCGTCTAAGCCGTTCGCTGCAATCAACTTGGCCGATGCATTCATTATGGACTGTAAGGTCGCGCGACTGCGATCTTGCCCGGGTTCTTTGCGTGCTTCTATATTGGTTTTCATCGTTTGACAATACAGGAAACGTGACTTACAGTCATCTTTTAAAACATGACCGTTAGTCATGTAATCTATAGCCATGCCAGATAACTGAGAGCAGCGTAATGAACGATAGATTTGATGCAATAGTCGTCGGTGCAGGCCCTGCCGGTTTAGTCGTTGCAAAACGATTGCAAGAACAGGGCCTTAACTTTGTTGTTGTTGAGCGCAACGACAGCGTTGGAGGCATTTGGAACATTAATGCCCCGAATACACCCATGTACGATTCGGCGCACTTTATCTCGTCTAAAACACTCTCCGCTTTTCCTGGTTATGCCATGCCGGACCACTATCCGGACTACCCAAACCACAAACAGTTGCTGGAATACATTAAAGGCTACGCTCAACAGTTCGGCCTGTTAGAGTCTATTAGGCTTAGCACTGAGGTTGAGTCGGCTGATCAAGATAAAACAGGCGATTGGTCTGTTAGGCTGTCAGGCGGTGAAGTACTAACCGCGAAGTATCTAGTCTGTGCAAACGGCGTTACCTGGGACCCAAATACTGTGTCTTGGCCGGGTGAATTTGACGGTGAGGTTAAGCACTCGGTTAATTATAAATCGAGTAGTGAATTTTCTGGCAAACGTGTGTTGGTTGTTGGCGCGGGTAACTCAGGCGTAGATATCGCTTGCGATGCCTCATTCGCGGCAGATCAAGCATTCCTCAGTGTGCGGCGTGGTTACCACTTTGTACCCAAACATCTATTTGGCAAACCATCCGATGTGTTTTCAGAGGAAGGGCCAAAGTTGCCATTCTTTCTTGAGCAAAAAATATTTAGCGGTCTGCTGAGAGTCATCAATGGCGACCTAACCAATTACGGCTTGCCTAAGCCTGATCATAAAATATTTCAAACTCACCCGATCATGAATACACAAATATTGCATTACCTTGGTCATGGAGATTGCATTGCCAAAGCAGATGTAGAGCGCCTTGATGGTAAAGATGTTGTCTTCAAAGATGGCTCACGCGAGCAAATTGATGTAATTATTACAGCCACCGGTTACAAACATAGCGTACCGTTCTTGAGCGGCGCGACGATACCTACTAAGAACGGTCGACCGGACCTTTACCTTAATATGTTCCCTCGAAACCAGTCAAACATGGCGTTGATTGGGTTTATAGAATTCGCCTCAGCGGCCTATAAAAACTTCGACTTAATGTCTGAGTTAATCGTTGCTGACATTGCAGGCACAGCAGAGGGCTTAGAGGAAATGAAGCAGAGCCACCACCCAGATTTGTCTGGCGGGCACAATTACCTCAATTTACTGTGGATACTCGCGGCTGTATTACCCTCATTAGCGCCGCTTTTTACCAGAGTGTATCGCGTAGCGATGGGGATGGTGGTGGCTGCTTGGACGATAGTATTAGCCTCAATCATTGACCCGTTTTATCCCGATGCTTGAGGCTTGGTCTTCAGCTTTGGAGAAAATTTGCCGAACGATGTGGCTTTCTTTCTATTTTATATAGGGATCGTTATTGTCAGTGTAGTGATTGTAATTATAGCTATTCGTGCCTTTAGATTACCTAAATAGCGCGGTTGGCAGAGGTGTTTAATTTCTGCGAGATACTTTAGAGGTTTTTTTAGAATACTCAGACCAGTTTAGAAATTTGATCAAGCCCAGATATATCAGTGGCGTCAAAAGTAACCAGGGCAACTGACTGCTAAGCCTTATCGTACGATCATTGAGGGCGAAGAGAATCGGATCGAACCATGGCCCTAAGGGTGATAGTGGCGCCCAAGAAAGATTTGTCCCCTCAGCCAGCTGATCATGGTAAAGAAACATTTCTACTAAAATATTTTGACCGATAAAAATACTAAGGAGTAGGGTGAATGCGCTCCAATTCCATTTTCTGTAAATAGTGCCTTGGCGGCCCATCACAAGCCACACAAGCAGCAAAGTGCCACAGCAAATCGTCCCAGCATCCGCCAGCGAATTCATTAAGCCATTGATGTGCAAGGGGATCATGTTATTTAATGCCGCTGACCGCCTAACAGTCACAGTATCGCCAGCAACCAAGCCATAGTTAAACCAAAGTTCCCAGCCCAATGCACAAACAACAAACACTGTTAGATAAAAAGGTAGAACCCAAGCTGGAATGAGCTTTCGTTTATGTAGTAAGGGAATGATAACCGCAGGTAATAAGGCGGATACATAAACCACTATCACAAGACGCAGTTGCTCAAAGGTCAATAGGTCAAAAATAATATATCTCCAAACAAAAAACACGGGTTAAGTGATACTTGATAACTACTGTGGTTAGGGTAACTCAGTTTAATCATATTATGACAGGGGAGTTGGCTCTGCTGTTGTACCCAAATCTATTGGGTAATGCCGTAGCCTAGCATGTATACAGAGTGCATCATCTTTAGCGTATCTAAACGAATTTACCCGTACCCTCTCTATAATTACCAAAGACCCTATTCTTATAGCCAAGGTTTGGCGCCAGCGATTGCTGAAGAAAAGCCTTATTCTGTGTCCGGGATTAGTTGACCACTGCACCGTCATCCCATCGAAGTCACCGTCGTCCCAGCCAAGGCAATCGTCATCCCAGCCAAGGCACCGTCATCCCAGCGAAGGCACCGTCATCCCAGCGAAGGCACCGTCATCCCAGCGAAGGCTGGGACCTCTTGATCCCAACCACCAATCGATAGCGAGGCTTTTCGAAAATTCAATAGTATAAGTCAGTATGTCTAATTCGAGTTTGACTCTAATTATTCACCGCGTTGCGGTAATGCCCCTTCGGGCTGCGTCGCTTTGCTCCTAGTCCAAGATGCATGCATCTTGTCGAACAGGGGTTCTTATCGAGCCTTTGGGAGAGCCAATAAAAAACCCCAGCCGAAGGCTGAGGTTTGTTATTGGTGCACCCGGAGGGATTCGAACCCCCGACCAAGTGGTTCGAAGCCACCTACTCTATCCAGCTGAGCTACGGGTGCGTGATTTCACGCGTTACTTGGTACTGATTACGTCTTAAAGCTTAGTTGCTTATCGCTCTAAGTACTGCAGCTTATTCTCTACGCCATCCCATTCAGCGGCATCGGCCGGTGCGTCTTTCTGGGTGGTTATATTTGGCCATACGTCTGCGAGTTCTGCATTGAGCTCTAGGAAGACTTCTTGGCCTTCTGGGATTTCATCTTCTGCAAAGATAGCACCTACTGGGCACTCTGGTTCGCACAGTGCGCAATCGATACATTCGTCAGGATGAATCACTAAAAAGTTTGGGCCTTCATAAAAACAGTCTACAGGGCATACCTCTACACAGTCTGTGTGTTTGCACTTAATGCAGTTGTCGCCAACGATAAAGGTCATATCTCTGTCTCTTATAGGTAATACGGCTGTGTTCAAGCGCGGCATTATAGCAGGAAGAATTGCTCTGTGAATGCCTTGTTAATGTTATTTATTTCTAATCTATATGGCTTACTTATATAGGGTTCCTTGGATGTTCTATTGGCGATCTGTCGGCGCTCTACAGTAGTGTTTTGAGTTCATAAATTAGATCTAACGCCTGCTTGGGGGACAGCTCATCGGGGCGAAGATTATCCAGACGTTTTTGCAGTTCGGTATTGACTGGGGGCAGAAACAGTTCGCTCTGGCTGGGCTGAGGCTGTGCCGCGGGGCTTATTACGCCATTGCCACCGGCTTCTAATAGAGCGAGTTCCTGCCTTGCGAGTCGTATCACTTCGTCGGGGATACCCGCCAACTTGGCGACTTGAATACCATAGCTCTGGCTGGCTGGGCCGTCTTGTATGCTGTGTAAAAACACTATGCTGTCGTTATACTCGGTGGCGCCTAAATGCACATTGACTGCACCTTCTACTTTGTCTGGTAATGCGGTTAGCTCAAAGTAATGGGTCGCGAACAGGGTAAAGGCTTTGACCTTGCCAGCCAGATGGTAGGCACAGGCCCAGGCCAGAGATAGGCCGTCGAATGTGCTGGTACCTCGGCCAACTTCATCCATTAATACCAGGCTGCGATCACTGGCATTGTGGAGGATGTTGGCGGTCTCGGTCATTTCTACCATAAAGGTTGAGCGACCGCCGGCGAGGTCATCGGATGAACCGATGCGGGTGAAAATACGGTCTACCAGACCAATCTGTGCCGAGCCTGCGGGGACGTAGCTGCCGATTTGTGCCAGTAGAACAATCAATGCTGCCTGACGCATATAGGTCGATTTACCACCCATGTTGGGACCGGTAATCACTAGCATTTTGCGATCGTCGTTCATTATTAAGTCATTGGCTACAAAGGGATCACTTGTGACCTGCTCCACCACTGGGTGACGTCCGCCGCGGATATCAATGCCGGGTTCGGTGTGTAATGTTGGTCTGCAAAAGTTCAGGCTATGGGCGCGTTCGGCAAGGGTAGCCAGCACATCTAATTCGGCAACGGCGGCGGCACAGATTTGCAGTTGCTCTAGATCTTGATTGAGGGTTTCTAGTAAGGCTTCGTAGAGATGCTTTTCGCGGCTCAGGGAGCGGCTCTTGGCACTCAGGGCCTTGTCTTCGAACTCTTTTAGCTCGGGGGTTATAAAACGCTCGGCATTTTTAAGGGTTTGGCGGCGGATATATTCGACGGGTGCTTTGTCGCTCTGACCTCGAGATATTTCAATATAGTAGCCATGGACACGGTTGTAGCCAACCTTGAGGGTGGATATACCGGTGTTGGCTTTTTCACGCTCTTCCATGGCCAGCAAAAATTCGCCGGCATTGGTATTGAGGGCGCGGAGCTCATCTAATTCTTGATCATAGCCATCAGCGATCACACCGCCGTCGCGAATAATTACCGGCGGGTTTTCTTTGATGGCACTGGCCAGTAATTCTACGAGATGGGGCAGGGGCTTTGCGCCTGTTGCCAGCTCGGATAAATGTTCGTGCTGTAAGCTGCTGTTTTCGAGGGCACTGTTCTCGAGGGCACTGTGCTCAAGCGTGCTGGCAATTTGCGGTAAAACGGCTACTGAATCTAACAGTCGGGTTAAATCTCGCGGTCGTGCTGAGCGCAGGGCGACTCTGGTTAGAATCCGTTCCATATCGCCTACCCGTTTAAGATGGCCATTTAAGGATTCATAGAGGTAGTTATCTTGCAGGGCAGCAATACAATGCTGGCGCGCTTCTAATGTAGGCAGATGTTGCAGCGGGCGATTTAGCCAGCGACGCAGCAGGCGGCTGGCCATACTGGTGGCGGTGTTATCCAGCACATCGAAAAGGGTATTTTCCTGACCACCGGTAAGGTTGGTGTCCAGCTCGAGATTTCTGCGGCTGGCAGCATCTAGAGCAACGGTATCTTCCCTGTTTTCGGCGCTGATGCTGCGAATATGGGGTAGCGCGTTGCGCTGAGTGTCTTTGGCATATTGAAGTAGGCAACCTGCAGCACTTATAGCCACAGGCAAATGGTCACAGCCAAAACCACTGAGATCTCGGGTACCAAACTGTTGGTTGAGCAGGCGATGGGCGCTGTCGATGTCGAATTCCCAGGGGGGGCGTCGACGCAGGCCCCTGCGTTGATCAAGCAGTTCTATGTTGGGTAGGTCTTCGGAAATCAGCACTTCAACCGGATTCAGCCGCTGCAGTTCGTTATGCAGTTCATCGGCATTATTGAGCTGCAGTAATTGAAAACGACCACTGCTCATGTCGAGCGTGGCCACACCAAATTGACTGTCGTTTTGACAAATAGCGGCCAGCAGACTGTCACTGCGGTCGTCGAGTAGTGCTTCGTCGGTGAGTGTGCCCGGTGTGAGCACGCGCATTACTGCTCGCTCAACGGGGCCTTTGCTGGTTTCGGGGTCGCCAATCTGCTCACAGATTGCCACTGATACACCCTGCTTAACCAGCTTGGCTAGATAACCCTCGGCCGCATGATAGGGCACGCCACACATGGGGATTGGGTTGCCGTTAGCTTTGCCTCTGGCAGTCAGCGTTATATCCAGCGTCTGGCTGGCGCGCTTGGCATCATCAAAGAAGAGTTCGTAAAAGTCACCCATACGATAGAAGACAATATCATTGGGATGCTCGGCTTTAATGCGCAGATACTGCTGCATCATGGGAGTATGTGGTGCGGGGGTAGATTCCATAGCTGCCTTAATGTGACGATAGTCCGTTGTTATGTCGCGCCTGCATTCCTTGGTGCGCTAAACGGATAATGTTAACGTAAAACGGCCAGCGGCAGTAGCCACAGAGTTGTTATTTGGCTAATCTGTTGCGGCGAATAAGTGATCCATAGAATGCCAGTAGGCTAATAACAATAAATATAGAATTTTTAGAGGCTCCCGAGCAGCCCTCTATTCCCCAAGTCAGTTAATTTTTTCTGCATCATTTATTCTGTATGACCTGAGTGGGTGGTTTAACTATTAAGCGATGTAATAGGGGTTATTTGAATAGACCTCTGGTAATCAATGGTATTTGAGGCAAAAATACTAAGAAGACTCAGTTAGTCGTTGGCTAGTAGCCGGTAGCAACTGGGCATAATAATAAATTATAGATAGAAAGGGCGAACCAATGAGCAATTTAGTAACAGTCACAATCGATAGCGGCGTTGCCACCATCGCCATGGACGACGGCAAAGCCAATGTACTCTCTCACGCTATGTGGGACGAACTGGAAGCGGCGTTTGACCAGGCCGAAGAGGCCAAGGCCATTGTTGTATTAAAAGGCCGTGCCGGTATCTTCTCTGGCGGGTTTGATCTTAAAGAGATGAATAAAGGTGTTGAAAACTCTCTTATCTTAACGTCGCGCGGCTCAAAAATGGCTCGCCGAATTCTGTCTTTCCCAACCCCAGTGATTGCTGTATCTACCGGCCACTGTATTGCCATGGGTGCCTTTTTGATGCTGGCCTGCGATTACAGAATTGGCGCGGCTGGTGAGTTCAAAGTCGGGCTGAATGAAACAATCATTGGTATGACCATGCATAACTTTGGTATTGAGCTTGCTCGTTACCGTCTGCCTTTGAACTACTTCAATCGCTGTGTAATTAATGCCGAGATATGGTCTCCAGAAGATGCGATGCCCGCAGGTTTCTATGATCGGATAGCGCCAGTGGACAGTTTGGACAAGGCTGCTGAAATGGCCGCCCAGGTATTTTCTCAGCTGGACATGAAGGCGTTTAACGGCACCAAGAACAAGTCTCGTAAGGCGTTTCTTGAACTCCTTGATGAATGCATTGAAGCGGATTTGATCGCTCCACCGATGTAGTCTTAGGTTCATTGTAGGTCTATTTGTGGACTGCTCTTTTTGGGCAGTCCTGTTCCATTGTTGTGGGCGTTACGGAATCTGATGGCGGGTAGGCAAAAGACTGGTCAGAATATCCAAAAGAAGTATCGGCACAGGCCAAACCCCGCTACAATTTCGCGATGAATACAACCCTCTATAATCTCTCCGAACAGCTGGGCCATGCTCTGCTAAAAAACAAAGCGACAGTCACCACGGCCGAGTCCTGTACTGGCGGCGGTGTGGCGAGCGCCATTACCGATGTCCCCGGCAGTTCCAAGTGGTTTCATCGCGGCTTTATTACCTATGCCAATCAGGCCAAGCATGAAATGCTCAATGTTTCCGCCGATCTTCTCAAAGCAGAGGGTGCAGTCTGTGAAGCGGTGGTTAGAGCCATGGTGGAAGGTGCAGCACAGGAGGCCGGTGCCGATTATGCCGTTGCCATCAGTGGTGTCGCTGGACCCGGGGGTGGCAGTTCAAACAAACCGGTGGGTACGGTTTGGTTTGCTTGGCTGAGTCCTCAGGGCATTAGTTGCCAGGTGCACAGATTTACTGGCGACCGCGCCTCAGTTCGAGAACAGGCCGTGATAATTTCTCTCCAAGAACTGTTGCATAAGGTTACTGGATGAATTACTGTACAACCATACAGCTACTGAATAGATAAACAGTAGTTCGACATTAACAAAGAATTTATATCGAGGACAGAATAATGGATGCCAACAAATCAAAAGCACTAGAGGCAGCACTGGGTCAAATTGAGCGTCAGTTTGGTAAGGGTACGGTTATGCGTATGGGCGAGAATACTCGTCAAGCCATACCGGCTATCTCTACCGGTTCACTGGGTTTGGATATTGCCCTGGGCATCGGTGGTCTTCCTAAGGGCCGTGTTGTTGAAATCTATGGTCCTGAGTCCTCCGGTAAAACGACCCTAACCCTGCAAGTGATTGCCGAAGCCCAAAAAGCGGGCGGCACCTGTGCCTTTATCGATGCGGAGCATGCGCTCGATCCTGTGTATGCAGAAAAGTTAGGCGTTGTTGTTGACGACCTTATTGTTTCTCAGCCAGATACCGGTGAGCAAGCCCTCGAAGTAACTGACATGTTGGTTCGCTCTGGCGCCTGTGATGTACTGGTTGTTGACTCCGTAGCGGCTCTGACTCCAAGAGCAGAAATTGAAGGCGATATGGGCGACCACCACGTTGGCCTGCAGGCTCGTCTGATGTCTCAGGCACTGCGCAAGCTGACCGGTAACATTAAAAATGCTAACTGCCTGGTTATCTTTATTAACCAGATCCGTATGAAAATTGGCGTTATGTTTGGTAACCCAGAAACCACTACGGGTGGTAATGCACTGAAATTCTACTCATCAGTAAGACTGGATATCCGTCGTATTGGTGCCGTAAAAGATGGCGACGAAATTATTGGTAATGAAACACGCGTGAAGGTGGTTAAAAACAAAGTTGCACCGCCCTTCAAGCAGACTGAATTCCAGATTCTGTATGGCAAAGGCATTAACCGCAATGGCGAATTGGTCGATCTCGGTGTTAAGCATGGTCTTATCGATAAGTCTGGCGCCTGGTATGCCTATCAGGGCAACAAGATTGGCCAGGGTAAAGCCAATGTGGGCATATTCCTGACCGAGAACCCCAAGATAGCGGCTGAGATTGAAGGCTTTATCCGCGACAAAGAACTCGGTGGACCGGCTCCAGCAGTTCAGGCACCAGCGCCCGAGGCTGACGATAACCTTGCTGAAGAGTGAGTCTCTGATTGCAGCTATCTTGATTAAAAAAAGCGCCAAGTGGCGCTTTTTTTATAGCTGTTTGAGCCAGGCTAATCCAAGGCTAGCAGTAAAACTTTACCCTTTCTTATAATCTGTTAATACTTAAGCGATGAAAGATAAAGACCTCGTTATTACCCCCGCGAAAATACGCTTCGCTGCGATGGACCTGCTGACGGGTCGAGAATTATCACGATCGGAGTTAGCTAAAAAGCTCGACAAGCGATTCGATCAGAATCCCGCCATCAAAGAGGTTCTGGACAGGCTCCAAGAACAGGGGCTTCAATGCGACAAGCGCTTCTCGGAAGCCTTTGTGCGCTCGCGGCTGCTTCGAGGTCATGGGATGTCACGCATTCGCCTAGATATGCGCCAAAAAGGTATAGGTGACGAATTGTTTGAGGCCGCGATAGAAAAGGCTGAAATAGACTGGTTTGCCATAGCGAGAGACGTGGCTCAGCGCAAATATGGTGGCGGCCCTGCCGCGGATCAAAAAGAAAAAGCCAAGCGCATGCGCTTCTTACAGTATCGCGGTTTTAACTTTGATCAGATTAAATATGCCTTGCGAGAAAAAGACCTCGACGACTATAACGATTAATAAGTGCGGCACTTTCTCAGTGAAACTATTTGTCAGTGAAACTATTTGTCAGTGAAACTATTTGTCAGTGCAACTATTTGGGTATACCTAACCTTACTTCGCAAGATGGCCATCAAAAATCTGCACCAGCTTAGGCTCTATCCAGCTATGGGCCGCCAAATTCTGAATAAACCCGCAGTGTCCACCATAGCGCTCCACCTCGATACTCAGGTGTGCAGGACAATTGATCTTTTCCAAATCCACCGCGGGAATAATTGGGTCGTCCGATGACGCAATCAAATGTGCCGGCACACTGAGGGCCTTAAGACGATCACCGGTCAAGGTATAAGATGAGAAGTAGCTGTGGGCGTCGGCATAGGGCGTGAACCTGGGGATAAAAGTGATATTCAAATCATCCAGTGTCTTGGCACTCTCAAGCTCAGCCCCAAAGTCGAGTTCAGGGAAGTGCTTAAGTTTCTTGCGCAGAGAGGTCGTCCAGCGATAGAAGAAGTATTTCTCATAGATGATAAGCGTCTTGTCCATAGCGTCCATGGCGCTGGTGGGATCCACCGGCGGGCAGATAGCGACGGCAGCGGTCAGCCCTAGCTCAGGCCCGCGGTCGGTGGCTATGCGCAATGCAAAGCTGGCTCCCAGGGAAAACCCCGCCATAAAAACCGCAGGATAGCTGTGGTCCTTAAGAAATAGGGCAGTAGCGTCCGCAACCTCATCCGTCATGGTTGAGTTAAATACCTCAGGATTCAGATGCTGGGTATCGCCATGATCTCTCATGTTAAGGCGCAGTACATCAAAACCATTATCGAGAAGGTACTTTGCCGTCGTCACGGAATAAGCAGATTTACTCGAACCCTCCCAGCCATGAAGCAAAATAACCAGCGCATTTTTTGACTCAGCGGTGCTGCTGGCGCGATCAAATTCCGCGGCAAGCCTCACACCCTCTGCGGTGGTCAATATCAGCATCTGGCTATCGAGCTTTTTAACTAAGCGCTTGGCGCGAAGCTTTCGTGGACCCACGCTATTAAGAATGCTCTGAATATGCGGGTTTCTCAAAAAATAAGGTGGGGTAAAAGGCTGTTTTACAGTCATATATAAGGCTGGTTATGTTATTTAATTTATTTTTATAGGCACTAGAACCGCTAATGATAACGGTGGTCGAAGATTAAGACCACGCCTTTTGTTAATTATGGATTAGGCGCAATTATTTATCGGGTGCCGATAAGCGTGGTTCAGGGAAAGAATGTATCAAGGAGATCAGGATGATTAAGGTACAAAAGTTAACAGGGTTAGTTACATTAATAGGGTTATCGCTTACGCTTTCGATGCCCGGTTGGGGCGAAGCCGGATCGGTCATTGAATTGGGTGATGGCGACATTCAAGGAGATTTGGCCATGCTAGACAGCACCGCTCAGGGGCAGTTACAACCGGCCAGCTCAAATGAAGGTATGCCGGCAACGCTATCCATTGTTGATCGCATCAAATCCATACAGAGTGTTAATGCCAGAGACTGGGGTATCCGCAAAGGTTGTATCTCTTCGAGTCGCGTAAGAAAAATTAAGTTTCTCGATGATCAGACTGCAATGCTCACTTTGCGCGGTAAGAAGAAAGCAATATTGCGTTTAGGCTCGGCGTGCCCAGGTATCAAGCGCAATGGTTATGCGCGAATAAATGATGGCATTCAGCTGTGCAAAAGATTTGATAGCTTTAGTGTGCTCGGCGGAACCTTTAGCTGTCGAGTGGCGTCTATTGATCCCTATGTAGAGCTTGTAGATCCACCTTCATTGGCTACCTATGACTAAAATTAATTGTGCTTTCTCTTGCGGCTGCTATTGCATCTATAGGTGGTTTTGACGTTTCATAGCCATTGATAAGGAGCAGTTGTCGGGGAAAGGATAATGACGTTAATCAAGCTAGTCTGCTGGATCATGCTGTTTGCCAGTTTCAATAGTAGTGCACTTGAGCACAGTATCGAGGGTGAGTCTTACTGGGGTCTACAAAAAGACGCTGAGGGTTCTCTTTATTCAAAAGACGCTGAGGGCTCCTCACGTAAAGAAGCCGGAGGGTTACCTAGTAAAGAGGCTGAAGGCTCTTTACTCAACCAGGCTGAGGGCTCTCTACACAAGCAGGCTGAGGGCTCTTCATCTGAGGGCGCTAAAGGCTCTGTGAATATTTTAGATAGAATGCATGCGATAGAAGATGTAGATCCCAAGGCCTATGGCGTTCGCCGTGGCTGTGTTTCCCTGAGTAGAATCAAACATATTCGTTTTCAAGACGACCAAAATGCCATCATAGATCTCGGTCGTGGCAAAAAATTATTACTGCGCCTCCATAGAGAGTGCACCGGTATTAAAGATAAGGGTTTTGAGTATGAATCCCGAAGAGGTCAGCTCTGTGCCAAATTTGCTTATTTTAATGTTATTGGAAGATCGATGCACTGCACCTTAGAATCCATTACTCCCTACGTTAATATCGAAGATGTTAAGCCAGAAGAGAAATAATGATGAATAAACGCACCCACAATCAGAGCAGCCGTTTTTGGCTGTCAGCCTTTGTTAGCCTCTTGTTAGGCGCCTGTTCGTTAGTTGCTTCGGCTGAGACATTGCGCCTGCACGGCAGTTTAGAGCAGGGCGCATTATTGTTGGGTGAAATACCGGCGGGCTATCAGGCCAGCTACAATAAGCAGCCTCTTCAGGTGACTCCCCAGGGTCAATTTTTACTGGGTCTAGGACGTGAGGCGCAGCCCAGAATAGAAGTATCACTCACGAGCCCAAGTGGGGTTAAAACCACTGAGCAGTTTGCTGTGCTCAAGCGAGACTATAAGATTCAGCGGGTTGAAGGTGTCCCGCAAAAAACCGTGACCCCCAGAGCTGAAGACACAGCCCGCATTCGCAATGACTCAATGTTAGTAAAGCGTGCTCGCAAAGATATTACCGACAGCCTAGATTTTCTCGATGGCTTTCAACGCCCTCTGGAAGGACCAGTTACTGGCGTGTATGGCAGCCAGCGCTTCTATAATGGTATTCCCAAAAGTCCCCATTACGGCGTTGATTATGCGGCGCCTACAGGAACCCTAGTGATGTCGCCTGCCTCAGGGGTTGTGCGCCTTGCCCACAGGGATCTTTTTTATTCTGGCGGCACATTGATTGTTGATCATGGGCATGGGCTTAGTTCCACCTTTCTTCACCTGAGCGATATTCTTGTGGAAGAGGGCATGCGTGTAGAGCGTGGCAAACCTATTGCCAAAGTGGGTTCGACGGGCCGAGCAACAGGCCCACATTTGGACTGGCGCATGAATTGGCGACAGGTGCGTATCGATCCCGTACTGGTATTAAAGGCGCTTCCTGTTCGTTAGAGCGCCCCTTCAAGAGTAAAAAACGCCTAAACCTTTACAATTTACGCCGCCAAACCACCTCAAATATGGCGGTTTGGCTGGTTTTTGCGTACACTTATGCGGTTTTTTAAAGGACGAATACAGTGGATAAAAAGCTACTAAGCATCTTGGTTTGCCCTGTTAGCAAGGCACCTCTCGAGTATGACGAAGCCAATCAAGAATTGATCTGTCGGGCCAGTGGTCTGGCGTATCCCATTCGCGAGGGGATTCCAGTCATGCTTGAGACTCAGGCACGACAGCTTGAGACCGACGAAAAGCTCAGAGACTCTAAATAATGAGTGACAACAGCCCAACGTTATTTACCCGCATTATTAATCGCGAGATTCCCGCAGAGATTCTCTACGAAGATGATCAATGCATCGTGATAAACGACATTGCACCCCAGGCACCTGTGCATATGCTGGTTATTCCCCGCAAGCCAATCCCGCGCCTAGTAGATGCCACCGAACAAGATAGAGCCATTCTTGGTCACCTACTATTAGTCGCTGGAGACGTTGCCCGCACAGCTGGTGTTGACGAGGCCTTTAGGCTCGTAGTCAATAATGGCGCCGATGCAGGGCAGACCGTCTTCCACCTGCACCTCCATGTTTTGGCCAGCAAAGATGGCACACAGCACTTTAGCGAAGCGAAGCTCTAGGTAAAGAGCGAAGCTGTAAATAAAAAGCCAAGCTGTAAGTAAGAAACAACGCTCTAGACTTAAAAGAGCAGGCCCAAAATTTTAAAGGTATTGGTCAGATCGACGGATGCCAACACTTGGAACTAATTAATGATGAAAAGCGCCGACATTCGTGACGCCTTCCTAAACCATTTTGCCAGCAAACAGCACAAAATTGTGCCCAGCAGTAGCCTGGTCCCGGGTAATGACCCGACCCTGCTGTTTACCAACGCAGGCATGGTGCAGTTTAAAGATGTATTCCTAGGTGACGACAAGCGAGACTACAACCGAGCCGTGTCCTCTCAGCGCTGCGTCCGCGCCGGCGGTAAGCACAATGACCTAGAGAACGTCGGTTACACCGCAAGGCACCATACCTTTTTTGAGATGCTGGGTAATTTCAGTTTTGGCGATTACTTTAAACATGACGCCATTGCCTTTGCCTGGGAATTTTTGACCGTAGTACTAAAGCTACCCAAAGAGCGTCTGTGGATCACCGTGCACATCAGCGATGACGAAGCCGCAGATATCTGGATCAACGATATTGGTATAGACCCCAAACGACTCTCGCGCCTGGATGAAGATAACTTTTGGCAGATGGGTGATACCGGTCCCTGCGGCCCGAGTACTGAAATATTTTGGGACCACGGGGAAGATATTCCCGGTGGCCCTCCAGGCAGTAAAGACGATGATCTCGATCGTTATATCGAAATCTGGAATCTGGTCTTTATGCAGTTTGAGCGAGACAGCAGCGGCAAGATGACGCCATTACCCAAGCCGTCCATTGATACAGGCATGGGCCTTGAGCGCGTTGCAGCAGTCATGCAGGGCGTGCATAACAATTACGACATTGATCTGTTTCAGCACCTGATTAAAGACGCGGCTAAGATTATTGGCGTCACAGACCTGCAAGAAAACTCGCTAAAAGTAGTGGCCGACCATATCCGCTCCTGTGCTTTCTTGGTGGTGGATGGGGTCAAGCCGTCCAACGAAGGGCGTGGCTATGTGCTGCGTCGTATTATTCGTCGTGCCCTTAGGCATGGCCATAGTCTGGGTGCTACAGGCAGCTTCTTTTATAAGCTGGTTGGATCTCTTGGTGAAGTTATGGGTGAAGCCTACCCAGAGCTGATTAGCATGCAACAAGAAATTACCGACACCATCAAAAAAGAAGAAGAGCAATTTGCACGCACCCTGGATAAAGGGATGGGCGTATTGGAAGCCGCATTAGAAAATGTCTCTGGCGACGTACTGCCCGGAGAGCTGATCTTCCAGCTTTACGACACCTTTGGTTTCCCCACAGATCTAACCAACGACGTAGCCCGTGAAAAAGGTTACAGCCTTGATATGCCAGGCTATGAAGCCTGCATGGAAGAGCAGCGCAAACGGGCCCGCTCGGCGAGTCAATTTGGTTTGGATTACAGCGACAGCATTCGTGTGGAAGGCAGCACAGAGTTCTGTGGATACGAACATCTTGATAACAGCGCCATCGTGGTTGCACTCTATGCCGCGGGAGAGTCAGTTGAAAGCGTCAGTGCCGATACCGAAGTCGTCGTGATTTTGGACAGCACTGCGTTTTACGCCGAGTCTGGTGGCCAGGTTGGTGACAGCGGCTATCTGCACAACGACAGCGTTAACATTGAAATAGGCGACTGCCGGAAAGCGGGCGACCACCATATGCATATGGGTCGCGTAATGTCCGGTGAGCTAAAGGTCGGGGATAAGGTAGCGGCCTCAGTCGATGCCAGCGTTCGTAAAGCAACCGCTCTCAATCATTCTGCCACGCACCTATTACATGCTGCCCTGCAGCAGGTCGTTGGTGAGCATGTGCAGCAGAAGGGTTCGCTGGTCAATAGTGAGCGACTGCGTTTTGACTTCTCTAATGACGAAGCTGTGACCCCAGAACAGATTCGTAAGATCGAGCATATTGTTAACGCAGAAATTCTACGCAATACCTCTGTGACCACCGAAGTAATGAGCATGGATGATGCTGTGACCAAAGGTGCCATGGCGCTATTTGGTGAAAAGTATGGCGACGAAGTTCGGGTGCTCAGTATGGGCGGCGACTTCTCAGTAGAACTCTGTGGCGGTACCCATGCATCGCGAACTGGTGATATTGGTCTGGTGCGGGTAACCGGCGAATCCAGCGTTGCCTCAGGCGTGCGCCGCATAGAAGCGGTTACCGGCGAAAAGGCCATTGACTACTGTGACCAGCTTCAGGACACAATTGCAGATGTCACTGCCGTGGTGAGAGCTTCAGGCAGTAATGTCACCGACAAGGTACGTCAGGTATTGGATGATAACCGTCGACTGCAAAAAGAAATTGAAGCCCTAAAAAGTAAGCTAGCCAATGCTTCAGGTACAGATTTGATGGCAGGCCTAAAGCAAATAAATGGCGTTGGTGTACTGGCAACCGTAGTTGAAGGCGCTGATGCAAAGAGTCTTCGTGGCGTTGCCGATCAGGTGCGATCAAAGCTCCAGTCAGGTGTATTCCTGCTCGCTGCAGTAGAGGGTGATAAAGCCGCGCTAGTAGCTGGTGTGACTAACGATCTGACCGATAAGGTTAAAGCAGGGGACCTGCTTAAATTTGTTACAGCTCAGGTTGGCGGTAAAGGTGGTGGTCGCGCCGATATGGCGCAGGGCGCAGCAGGTGACATCACTGCACTGCCAGAGGCTCTAGAATCAGTCTATAACTGGGTACAAGACAACCTAGCGTAAAAACAGAAAGCACTTAACTTTAGGGGCGAATTACGGTTTAATTTGCGCCCTTTTTCCTCCAGGCTTTATTTGAGGCTGGATACCTAAGTCATTAACGATAAAGAGACCATGAGTTTAATAGTCCAAAAATATGGCGGTACCTCAGTAGGTACCGTAGAGCGCATCCAAGCGGTAGCGGTGAAAGTGGCGAAGAGCCACAACAGCGGCAATCAGCTAGTAGTCGCCGTGTCTGCCATGAGTGGAGAGACCAACCGTCTTATCGGCTTGGCCAACGCCATTGATGAGCAGCCAAGCTTGCGTGAAATGGACGTGCTGGTCAGTACAGGCGAGCAGGTCACCATTGCACTGTTATGCATGGCCCTACAGAAACTCGGTATTGAAGCGCGCTCCTATACCGGTGGTCAGGTACGCATTCTTACCGATAATGCTCACGGTAAAGCCCGTATCAGAGAGATCGATGGACATCGCATAGAATCGGACCTGGCTGCAGGCTGTGTTGTCGTAGTCGCAGGCTTTCAGGGATCCGATGAAGACGGCAACATTACCACCCTCGGTCGCGGAGGCTCAGATACCACCGCAGTCGCCCTGGCAGCAGCCTTGAAGGCCGATGAGTGCCAAATCTATACTGATGTTGATGGTGTTTACACTACCGACCCTAGGGTTGTGCCCCAGGCGCGCCGACTCGAAAAAATAACCTTTGAAGAAATGCTAGAAATGGCCAGTCAGGGTTCAAAGATACTGCAGATTCGTTCAGTTGAATTTGCTGGAAAATACAATGTACCACTGCGTGTCATGTCGAGCTTTACAGAGGGCCCTGGCACGTTGATTACTTTTGAGGATGACGATCAGATGGAAAAACCAGTTGTATCAGGCATTGCTTTTAACCGTGATGAAGCAAAACTCACCATCCGCGGCATTCCCGATCAGCCCGGCGTTGCCTACAAGGTATTGGGCGCCATTAGTGCAGCCAATATTGAAATCGACGTTATTGTGCAGAACGTGGCCAAAGACAACTCCGCGACCATCACCTTCACAGTACACCGCGATGAGCTGGCAAAAGCAGAAGCCCTACTCAAAGAGATCGCAGCCGACCTAGGCGCTCAGGAAGTGGATTCTGACAGCAAAATCGCCAAAGTGTCTATTGTTGGTGTGGGTATGCGCTCCCATGCGGGCGTTGCGTCGCAGATGTTTGAAGCCTTAGCCAAAGAGGGCATCAATATTCAGCTGATCACCACATCAGAGATAAAGATCACCGTAGTAATAGAAGAGCGTTACCTTGAATTAGCCGTGCGTGCGTTGCATTCAGGGTTCGGTCTTGAGGGCGAGGGCACAGAAGAGTCCTAAAGCTTGGACAACGCTAAGGAAAGCTGATAAGTTCGAACAGTGTTTTGGTACTCATCGCTGAGTAATCAAGGGGTACAAGCAGGAGTGGCCGTCTTTAAGTGTAGACGGATTATGGATAAAAACTTCCATTAGGAATAATGGGCAGCAGTGTAGGAGCATGCTATGTTAATACTTACAAGAAGAGTTGGAGAAACACTAGTAATAGGCGATGACGTCACAGTTACCGTTTTAGGTGTCCGTGGAAATCAGGTTCGTTTAGGTGTAAATGCACCAAAAGAAATAGCGGTACATCGTGAAGAAATCTATCAGAGAATCCAAATGGAAAAAGGTGGCGAAAATGCACCTATAACTGGAGATTCTGAGTAAATCGGTCTTTGATTTTTCCACTGATGTGCTATTATGCCGCCGCTGTTCAAGGGCGGCATAGTTGTTTCTAAGCCGTCAGGTTTCCGAGGCAGTTAAAGTAAAGATTGATAGTTATACAAGTTTATGGAGAAATGGCCGGTTTTGTGGCTGACAAAATGAGTAGCATTTTGGACGCACGTAGGGCGGTCTCGAAGAGACGAGAAGCGAGAGCTTCGAAGCAACGCGCGACCGGGCGCGGCTACCAGTTTGGTAAGTGAATGCCGGTTATACAAGTTTATGGAGAAATGGCCGAGTGGCTGAAGGCGCGCCCCTGCTAAGGGCGTATACGTTAATAGCGTATCGAGGGTTCGAATCCCTCTTTCTCCGCCAAATAAAAAAGCCCCCTTTTAAGGGGGCTTTTTTATTTGCGAAGAATTCGGGTGAGAACCCTCGCGGGTTCGACAAAATGCGAACGCATTTTGGACGCCGAAGGCGGTCCGCAGGACTCAATAGCAGGCTTCAGCCTGTTATTTATCACTAAATGCGAACGCATTTTGGACGCACGAAGGGCGCCCCGCAGGGGCTGATAAGTCCCTTTAGGGCCTTATCAGTCAATCCCTCTCCATCAGCACCAACCTAACCAATTTACTTATTAAGCCCACTCTCAATAAGGGGGCTTTTTTATTTGCGCAGTAAGATGGTTGAGATCCCTCGCGAGGTTCGACTTTGCTTCAGTAGGCTAACCTAGAGAGAACTTACCAGTCTTAGATAGCAGCGTATTTATCAAAAGGGATTTGACAAATCACCCCTAGCTAATTAATTTTAGGTGATAATAGATTGCAGACACCAAAGCACTGAAGAGAGCCCAAAATGACCGTAATAACTGTTAATGGTACTGAACAAAAACTGCAGGTAGATCCCGCAACACCCTTGCTATGGGTGCTGCGAGAGCAACTTGAGCTTACAGGCACTAAATTTGGTTGTGGTATCGCCCAATGTGGCGCCTGTACGGTGCATGTTAATGGGGTTGCGATACGCGCCTGTATCACTCCCGTCTCAGCGGTCGCTGGGCAGAATATTTCTACGATTGAAGGACTGGCGCCTAGTTCTGATGAGCTTCATCCTCTGCAACAAGCTTGGATCGACGAGCAGGTGCCGCAATGTGGTTATTGCCAGTCGGGCCAGCTCATGTCTGCGGCGGCACTACTCGCGAAAAACCCATCACCCTCAGATACAGATATTGATGATGCTATGTCGGGTAATATTTGCCGCTGTGGCATGTATAGCCGAATACGTAAAGCGATTAAGACGGCTGCCGGTGTTCAGCAGTTCGATCCTGCTCTGGCTGATTTTGTACAGGAGGTGAACAATGGGTAAGTGGACAAGACGCGGATTCATTAGCGCGGGTGTTATAGCCGGTGGTGGCTTAATTGTGGGTGTCGCAATTCGTCCGGGTAATCGTGCTGGCGACTTCTCAGGCTATTTAAAAGATGCTGACGAAACGCTTCTTCATACTTGGGTAAAACTCGACAGTAATAACGTAGTCACTGCCATCGTTCCTCACTCTGAAATGGGTCAAGGGGTTGGTACGGCACTGGCGCAAATGCTCGCAGATGAACTTGATGCTGACTGGGATCTGGTTAAATTTGAGGAAGCTCCGGCCATCAGTGCGTTTGCCAACTATCCAATGGGTAAAGGTATGCTGCTTGGCGGCGTTGATATGCCAGACTTCGTCGTACCTACAGTGGATGGTGTTCTCATTCGTACCGCCCAAGCGCTTGACCTGCAGATTACGGGCGGCAGCCTGAGTGTGCGTACTACAGGCCATTATGGTATGCGTGTCGCCGGAGCTGCAGTTAAGGAGATGCTGCGACTCGCAGCGGCCCAAGCTTGGCAGGTTCCTGTAGATCAAGTGGTCGCGCGCAACAGCCAGCTGATTCACGAAGCGTCGGGGAGAGCTGAGCCCTATTCGGCCTTTGCGGCGGCTGCTGCAGAGATGACGCCCCCGGCGTCACCTACGCTCAAGACCCCCGATCAATTTAAGATTATGGGGCGCCATGTTGAACGCCACGATCTTCCCAGTAAAGTTGATGGCACGGCTATCTTTGCCTTAGATGTGCGGGTGCCTAACATGCTGTATGCCACTGTTAAGCGTGCGCCCACCTTTGGCGGAGGGGTTGAAAATATTGATGACGCCCAAACTCGTGCGATAAAAGGTGTTGTGGACGTTGTTCGGCTTCCGGCTGTTGAAGTCAGTGCGTTGATTGGCGGTTTCTCTTCTGTGGAATCGGTCGCCGTTGTGGCCGAGGGCTACTGGCAAGCAAAGCAAGGCATGGACGCGCTTAATATTCAGTGGGCTGCTACCGAGAATGATGCAGCCTCTAGTAAAGGGATATTCGCGCAATTTGATAAAGACATTACCGCCAGTATTGATCTGCAATCGGATGTTTCACAGGGTGATTTGGCCGGGTCTATGGCTGAGGCCACTCAAGTGATAGAGGCCAACTATCAGGTTCCTTTTCTAGCCCATACCTGCATGGAGCCACTTAATGCCACGGCAGTGGTTGAAGATGGGTTCTGTGAAATTTGGATTGGCTGTCAAAGTCCATTGAGTTTTCGGCAAGCCGTCGCAGACTCTCTGGGTTTTGACGTTGAAAATGTCACCTTGCACAACTGTTTCATGGGCGGTGGTTTTGGTCGAAAATCTCGAGCTGACTACGCCGTTCAGGCCGCGCAACTGGCCGCTAAGGTGGGCCGTCCTGTGCAGCTGATTTGGTCCCGTGAAGAAGATGTGCGACAAGACTTTTACCGGCCAGCTGTTCAGAGTCGCTTCCGTGGAGCACTCGATGAGTCAGGCAATCTCACGGCATGGGAAAACACCTATGCGGGGAAAATGGAGCCTATTGAAGCGCCGCTTATCCCTTATACCGTGGGGGCCCAAGAAATTGGTCATGTTGCTAGTCCAACCCATGTACCTTTAGGGGCATGGCGGAGTGTGGATCATTCCCAGCATGGGTTTTTTACCGAGTCATTTATCGATGAAGTGGCTGTTGCTGCTGGCCAGGATCCCTATGAGTATCGGGCGGCGCGACTTAAACATTTACCACGACAGCTGGCTGTTTTGACCAGGGCGGCTTCCGAAGCGCAATGGAACCTGCCACTGGTGCCAGGTCGTGGACGAGGCATTGCCTTGCAAGAGTGTTTTGGATCGATTGTCGCACAGGTTGTTGAAGTGACGGTTGTTGATGGCAACTTATCGGTTGATCGGGTGGTCGCTGTCATTGATGCGGGGTACGCGATCTCACCGGATGGCATGAAGGCGCAAATTGAATCAGGTATTATTTATGGTCTAAGTGCTGCTCTGTATGGCGAGATTACTATTAAAGATGGGGCGGTGGCAGAGAGTAACTTCCATGATTACCCCTCGGTAAGAATGTCTAAGGCGCCGATCATTGAAACCCATATTATTAACAGCGGCGAAGCCATGGGCGGGGCCGGCGAGCCTGGCACACCACCCATTGCTCCAGCATTGGCCAATGCTATTTTTAATGCGACTGGCACGCGTATCCGTCAGCTACCTGTAAAGAACGCTATTTTTACGGTTTAAGGTTTAAGGGAAGCGTTTTTGCCACCTACCTTGGTGTCAGGCTTTATTAGGCTGCTGTTTACTAGGCTACTGCATTATTAGATGCCTTAGTGAGAGGTCGGAATCTCTTTTAGGCACCAACAATATCCCTCGCATTTCAGATGCGGGGGATTTTTTTGTCTGGGTTGTGGCAAATGAAAAAAAATCCAAACATCAGCAAGCTGATTTCTAGTCTATTCTGAAAGAGGGTCCTTTGAGGAAATGCTCAAGTCAGCCAAGGACCTTTTGCTAAGGATGGCCGTAGAATGTCAGATCTCTACAAGACTATTTATTTAAAAGCCACAGCCGTCCTAAGATACGACATAAATTGATAGGAGATGGGTGATGAAACGAGTAACCATATTCAGTGTATTGTTGGTGATAATGATTTCAGGTTGTGATAATGGCCCTAAATCTGGGCGTGGTTTCACGCTACCGGATGGTGATATGGATCGCGGCCAGGTCGTGTTTGTCGAGCTGGGGTGTAACGCCTGCCATTCTGTTGGGAATGTTAAACAGCTGACTACAGACGAGGCAGAGAATAGTATTTCAGTTAGGTTGGGTGGCAAGGTCACGTTGATCAAAACCTATGGACAACTTGTTACATCGATCGTCAATCCGTCGCATCGGCTGGCAGGTCGTTATTCTGATAGGCCGGTAAGTACGCCTGATGGCCAGTCACTGATGCGCAACTATAACGATGTGATGACGGTGAACCAACTCATTGATCTTGTTGCGTTTCTGCAGGCGAATTACGAACTACAGCCATACCAGCGACCGAGCGTTTATTTAAATTAGCCCGAGGGCTATTGCTAGGCACTTATTCCGAGGCTTTAGGGGCTCCCATCATTGATGGGGGCTGCCTAATAATGAAGGCAGCGGAGTAACGGTATACCGCTATTCAGTAAAATCTAGGTGTTATGCATTGTAACGGTAAAGGGTTTTTATCGAATGATGCTGAGCCAGGTCACTAGAAATCTACTCTGTCGTTCACTACATTTATAGCATTAATTCCGAAAAGGCAGCGCTATGAATAACAGATGGATTTGGATCCTGGTACTCAGTTTACTGGTTACTCTTATTTATTATGTTTCACGACCGCAGCTACCAGAGGTGACTCTTGTTGAACTATCGACGGGGCTGGTGGAGAACAGTGTTTCCAATACTCGCGCTGGAACCGTTGAAGCCTGTCAGCGTTCAAAACTGTCCTTGCCTATCGGCGGGCAGATCGCCGAACTCTATGTAGACGAAGGACAGCAGGTAGCGGAAGGGCAGCTGTTGATGTCACTGTGGAACGACGATCGTGCTGCTCAGGTGGAACAGGCGAAGGCAACGGCCAGATCGATGGACAAAGAGCAGCAGAGTATCTGTATTGCAACGGCCTCAGACTTGCATGAATCTCAGCGTTTAATCGAGCTGGTTGAAAAGCAATTAGTCTCCTCCGAGCGCGCCGATTTGGCTCTGGCCAAATCCAATGCCAGCGCTGCAGCCTGTGAGGCGGCCAAAGCAAGGCAGGGACAGGCCCAAGCCAGTGTTAAATTGGCCGAGGCGGTACTGGCACAAACCTATCTGCACGCTCCCTTCGCCGGACGGGTTGCCGAAGTGACCGGTGAGCTGGGAGAGTTCTCAACCCCTTCACCTCCTGGCGTTCAGACGCCTCCTGCAATCGATTTACTCACCGACGACTGCCATTACATCAGCGCCCCCATCGATGAAGTAGACGCTTCACAGATTGCCATCGGCATGCCTGTTCGCGTCACCATGGATGCCTTTCGCGAGCGCAATTTTCCGGCAACGGTCAGGCGTATTTCCACCTATGTATTGGATCTGGAAAAACAGGCGCGCACGGTTGAGGTCGAGGCCGATCTGGATATAGACAAGCAGATGCCGATTTTATTGGCGGGTTATAGCGCCGATATGGAAATTATTCTGGATGCCAAACCCTCAGCCTTGCGCGTTCCCACAGAGCTACTGGTTGATGAGAAATATGTTTTGCTGGTCAATCAAAATAATCGTATTGAACGCCGTGAGTTGGTCATGGGGCTGTCTAACTGGCACTTTACAGAAGTTATAAGTGGCGCGCGACAGGGGGATAAGATTATTGGCAACATAGGTACTCAAGGGTTGATTGAGGGTGCTGAGGTCAGGGTTGTTGACGCCCTATGATCAAACTAGAGGCTATCAATAAAACCTATCAGGTTGGCGGCTCTCCACTGCGTGCCCTGTGCGATGTGAGCTTGCAGATAGAGCCTGGCGAGTACCTCAGCGTGATGGGTCCCTCGGGTTCAGGTAAGTCGACATTATTAAATATGATTGGGCTGCTTGATCGTCCGGATTCTGGCCGCTACTGGTTTGACCAGGTTGCTACGGAAGAGCTCAACGAAGAACGTCGCGCCCATTTACGTGGTGAAAATATCGGGTTTATTTTTCAATCCTTTCATCTAATTAATCGACTTACTGCGTTTGAAAATGTTGAACTGCCGATGATGCTAGCAGGCCAGCCGGTAAAACAACGTCGCAGTGCGGTGACCGATGTGATGGCGATGGTTGGACTCTCCGACCGTGCCTCCCACAAACCTAATCAGTTATCTGGCGGTCAGTTACAGCGAGTGGCTATTGCCCGAGCCATTGTTATGCGGCCACGGCTACTACTGGCCGATGAGCCCACTGGAAACCTCGATTCTCATTCTGGCGGTGAGGTTATTGATGTTATAGAAAAGCTTAATCAGGACGGCATTACCCTGATTACAGTGACCCATGATCAGCAGCTGGGGGATAGAGCTAGGCGCCATATCCGCATGGTCGATGGGATGATTGACAGTGATCATAACGCTCATATAAAAGGCTCTAATATAAAAAGCTCTCAAACAAAAATCTCTGATATAAAAAGCGTCGACATAGATAGCGCTGATACAGAAGATAAGAAGAGTGACGATGCGACTATTTGATCAGCTTGTATTTAATCGGCAACTCTTTATGCGTCACAGGGTACGCACAGTATTACTGTTGCTGGCAGTATCCATAGGGGTGGCCTCCGTGATTCTGCTCACTAGTTTAGGTGAGGGCGCTCGTGGCTATGTTGATCGAGAGTTTTCAGCACTGGGTAATCGAATCTTAATTGTCCTACCCGGGCGCAAGGAAACCACCGGCGGTGGCCCGCCGATCTATGGTGCTTCGCCGCGGGACCTAACCCTAGAAGATGCCAATGCGTTGGGGCGAATTCCTGGGGTTTTGGCGGTGGCACCAATTATTGCTGGAACCACCACCATTGCGCATTCTAATCGTTCGAGAGAAGTCATAACCCTGGGCAGCACCGATGCTTTTTTTACTGTGCGGCAGCTTAATGTGGGTATGGGTAGGTTGTTGAGTGCGCGGGCTCGTACAGAGCCCTTGGCGGTCTGCGTACTAGGGGTCAAAGTAAAGCGTGAGCTGTTTGGCAGCCGCCGTGCTCTCGGGCAGTGGGTAAGGGTCGGTGATCGGCGCATGCGAGTGATAGGTGTACTTGAAGAGCGCGGTGAATCTCTGGGGCTGGATATGCGCGATATGTTGGTGATTCCGGTGCGCACTGCAGAACAGTTATTTGATTCGCCGGGACTATTTCGCATCCTCTTAGATATTGCGCCCAGTGCCGACAGTGACAAGATTCAAGAACAGACCCTAAGGGTTATCCGCAAGCGTCACGATGGCGAGGAAGATGTCACTGTCATCAGTCAGGATTCGATGCTCGCCGCTTTCGATAATATTCTCGCCACACTGACCATGGCCATAGCCGCAATTTCTTCTATCAGTCTGCTGGTGGCGGGCATTTTGATTATGAATATCAGCTTGATTTCGGTGAGTCAGCGGCGCAAAGAGATCGGCTTATTAAAGGCTATTGGTGCCAGTAGTCGCCAAATTAAACAGCTATTTATCGGCGAATCACTGTTGCTGATTTCTATGGGTTCGGCTCTGGGTATTAGTGTTGCCTTTGCCCTGATCTTTGTATTCGCAGGTCTGTGGCCGAGTTTTCCGTTGCAGCCCCCCACCTGGGCAGTGCCCGCTGCTCTACTGGTGGCTTTTGGCACCGGGTTGGTCTTTTCCATAATGCCGGCTAAACGCGCCGCAGCACTGGATCCGGTGCTGGCTCTGCGAGGGCTCCAACATTGAGAATAAAAGGACTCCAGCAATGAACTTTCGCGATAGCAGCACCTGGGTTTTTCGGGCTCTGTGGATGCAGCGCACCAGAACCTTTCTGACCATTGTCGGGTTCTCTATTGGTATTGCGGCAATGGTGGTGCTCAGTGCCCTAGGTGAAGGCTTGCGAGTGTTTGTGCTCAATGAATTCACTCAATTTGGCAGCCATATTATTGCCGTAAATCCGGGTAAAACCGAAACCTTTGGCATCGGTGGTCTGCTCAATACTACTAGGCCACTGTCACTCAGTGATGCCACGGCCATCAGCCAGATGCCCAATGTGGAAGAAGTGGTGCCCCTGGTGATGGGCAATGCCAAGGTTAAATACAATCAGCGTGCCCGCTACACCGACGTGGCAGGTGTCGGCGGGGCTGCGGATAAAGCTTGGAAGCTGGAGATCGCTCAGGGACGCTTTTTACCCACCGATGATTTGCAGCGCGCCCGGCCCCTCGTCGTATTGGGGAGTAAAGTCAAAGAAGAGCTGTTCGCCGGGATCAATCCAGTGGGCCGCTTTGTGCGCATTGGCAGCGAGCGGTATAGAGTGATTGGCGTGGTTGCGCCGAAGGGCGAATTTCTTGGCACTGATCTCGACGATATGGTGTTTATTCCAGCGGGAAAAGGTATGCAGTTATTTAATCGTCAAAGTCTGATGGAGATCGATATCTTTTTTAACCCCAGGTCTACCAGTGAGGCTATGGCCCACAGGATCAGTCGGCTGTTAATCGAGCGCCATGGTTTTGAGGATTTTACCTTGACCACCCAGGATCAGGTACTGGTCACCATGGACAATATTCTAAGTATTCTCACCTTTGCTGGCGCTGGACTGGGCGCTATTTCGCTGCTGGTTGGCGCTGTGGGTATCACGACTATTTTGATGATCACCGTTACTGAACGCACCGCGGAGGTGGGGCTATTGCGCGCCCTAGGGGGTACCACCCAAACGGTACGCATGCTGTTTTTGGGCGAAGCCTTGGTGCTAGGTTTGATTGGCGGTATCTGTGGTGTTCTGTTGGTGGCGTTCTTGTTGCTACTGATCTATCTGTTTGTACCGGCCCTACCCGTGGCGCTGAGTCCGACCATTGTGGTTGGCGCCCTGGGAATCTCTATGCTGATTGGTCTCCTTGCTGGCAGTCAGCCTGCGGCCAGTGCGGCTAAAATGACACCGATCGATGCTCTGCGGGCTGAATAGTTAGCCTTAGTTATCAGTACTGTTATTGCAGACCGTCTATTGGTCGTTTATCGCTTTTTTAAGCCCGCATTTATTCCCAGCTCATTGCATCGCCAATGTTCTGAATCATCAAAAACGATAGCGAACCTTTGCAATAATAGATTCCACCTGAACCCCATCCCAGCCCTCTCTAATAAGATCTCCTGGCCCAATATCCCCATCATCACTGGCAAAATATCCACCGCGACTATAAACAAGAAAAACATTCGACAGGGGTGCCAGCTCATAGCGATAACGAATCTGCAGTGCCGTATCACTCTGGCTGAAGTCAGAAGCAGTGCTCGCCGATAGGTTTAGATTGCCATCGGAATTAAGCTGGTAACTTTGCACCTCCTCTGCATCGATACCGACCCATTGGAATTTCAACCGTACTTCCTGCTTAGGGGAAGGGTACCAGTCAAAACGTATATCAGCATTGAAACGGTCAGTATCAAAACCGGCTAATTGTGCTGTATCGAAATCCCAGATTAACCATTCCTGTAAGTGTTTATATCTGAAGTCAGCACTTAGAGTCATAGTTTCACTGAGGTACATTTGGGAACTAAACTTGAGGCGTAAAGAGGTTTTCTCAATTTTGTCATAGACAACCTTGGCCTCGACATCATAGGCAAAGTCATCACCTCTCGGGCTGGAGTATCTTGTCTCAAACCAATAGTGAGCTGGGTCTGCAAACATGCCATTGCCACGGGTCAGTCTATCGTCCCAGCTCGAGGCTGAAGTGCCGGCTTTTAGGCCTAGCTTACGAGTCGATTTATAGGTCCAGGTATGGTCCAAGTTTGCGCGTAGTTCCAGTCGATCGCCCTGAGTATTCTCAGTGGTGCCATATTCAAAAACAGTGCTGCTTGAGAGAATATTAGAGCTAGATTCGTACTCGAGCTGATCATGCCGAGTCTTGCCAAAAAATTCTCTGAAGTCATTGCGCTTCATGAAGCCCATATCGTTCATATCAAACTCATCCCCATAATGGGATAGATAGACACTGTGGTACCACTCATCACTGGGTGCATAAGATAGGCTAGCCCAGCCAGCCGTATCCTGGTTGTCGGCAGTATTTTGACCATTGGCACTATTGGCCAGCTGCTGAATGTCGGAGTGCAAAATCTGCCCACGCACCTCTGTGGTTTCATCTTTTCTCCAAATTAGATCAGCGACCTGAACTGTCGCTTCTCTACCCAGAGTAGACCTCTCTACGTAGGTCAGACGGTGGCCAACGCTAAGTCGGCCAATCTTGTGCTGAATTCTGCTGGAGATAAACTCACCACCATAGCTGCCTTCAGCGTCGTCCTCTTTAACCACAAAAAGCCCTAGATCTGTCGCTTCACCGAAATGGGTTACCTTGGCTGCAATATCAATATCTACGAGCCCTCCGCCACTTCCTGAGGGGCCTGCACCGATTCTTCTTGTATAGAGGGCCTGATCGTCGTTAGGGATACCACTGCTGAACAGTGACTGGTTTTCAGTAAAAAAGGGACGCTTTTCAGTAACGAATTTTTCAAAGGCAGAGAAGTTCACCACCAGATCGTCACTTTCCACCTGACCAAAGTCAGGGTTAATGGCACCCGTTAACTGGGTGCTGCTATTGGGTCGCCAGATAAAGTCTAAGCCAGCGTTAAATTCCTCGCTGGAGGAACCCGCTACGCCATCCTGAAGGTCGTTGCTGTAGCTCACATAAGGAAACCAGTCCAATGTTGAGGTTGATACCTGATCGACTTCTAATGGTTGCCAGTCTTCCATAAAGGTGTTTCTGGAGTAATAGGCATTGGGAAAAGCGAATCGCAACGACTCATCAAAGACCACTCGTGAGAACCATAGAGCGATTGTCTTACGTCCGTCACCGGCGTCTGTCATAGGCGCCACTGTCCACGGAATATGGATCTCGCTATACCAGTAATCTTCCGTCGAGGAGGTCTGGGAGTACCAGGTGCCGTCCCAGTCTGCAGAATAGTCGCCGGGAGTCACAATACCGTCCTGCTGTGAATTGGCAGAGCCTACGGTGAAGTCATAACCAGCAAGGGCAGTGCTATCGAAATCGATACTGACAATATTACGGTCGGCTTCAATCTGCGAATCACGGGGAAACTGGCGATTAACACGCTTTACTGAGGCGGGTTGGTAGTTCTTAAAGCCGACAAATATTCCATCGGCATTGGTGATCAAGCGCACTTCAGTCGGGTATTTTGCCTGATCGCCTGTCAGTGGCTCCACTGTTACAAAGTCGCTGTACACCTGCGCGCCAGCCCATTCCTGCTCGTCAAGAACCCCGTCGATAACAATGCCGGCGAAGGCATTAGGTATAGACAACAGACAGGAGCAGAAGAGTACCAAAAGGGAGATTGATGTTTTATTTTGCATATCAGCGACTTTTTATTATTTTTATGGAGAATGCGCAGTATTTTATGGGATTTTACCTAAAGAAGCAGCCGAAATATTGCAATGAAACTCTGCTTAGGTGTTGAGGTTAGAGGGTACTAACTCAATCTGAATGCCATGACTTTTCCCAATATCCAACGGGTGAGTTTGGCTGCCTGAACATGAAACTGTCAGGGAAACTTTACAGGGCATAGGACGTTGTTCAAAACTAACCTTCACAGCGCCCATGCCGAAAGTTGTCGTCTGTTTATCCTGCGCAAAAATGTCAGGGCTAAGAAACTTAGCGGCCAATGCGTTTGATGTAGCCTTTTTGTTAACGCTAAATTGAATCTGCTCTAATGACAAAGCGCCATTCGGATGAGCCCCCTCAGTCAACGGCGGTATACGCATATCAATTGGGGTGATGTCCTCGAGCATAAAAGGCAAATCAAAACTGCGAGTGCCCCCTAAATACCATTGCAGAATCTGGCCATCAACGCGCTCTCTTGAAAATTTTTCAGACTTAAGAACATCCATTTCTGCGTTCTTCCAGCTACCTAATTGAGCCGCAAGATCATCAACACGAACACACCAATCAACGGGGCCCTGTGAACCCGTTACCCAGTTTAGAAGTCGGCAATAGATAGTGCCTTTTCTGTCGGCGAGCCATTGTAAAATGCCGAGTCGATTGATAGACCGCAGCAGCGGGGTATACCAAACAGGCACCCAAGCCAGCAACTCAATATAAACCTGATTTGAGAAAATGATTAAGGCATTTTCAGTCGCGCCATGAGCACCGCCCCGAGAGACCTCAAAGCCGAGATCAGTAAAATCCGTAATCGCCTCTTCGAGGCTCGCGACATAAATCACAAGGTGATCAAACTGGGCGCGCATGGCTGTGTCCTTAGAGTTGTTAGGCTAACCAAGGCCCTTAACGAGTATAGATGTGACTGTGCTGCCTGCATTGCGGTGCTTGGCTATCGCTTGGTATTCGTCAGAAGACATCCAGGTTAGCGCGCTTTTCTGTGAAGGGAACTCAATGATCACTGATCGAGTAGCGTCCCAGTCTCCAGACAGTACCATTGGCTCTTCATCAACGCTTAGCAGCTTGCCATCGAATTTTGCGAACACGTCTGCAAAGCCACTTTCATAAATATCATACTCACTGCGATCATGAATGGTGAACTTTGCAATTATATAAACGGACATAGTATTTTTCTCTGTGTTTTAAACATCAATATTGACGGGTTGATTACGACCCCTTGGACATATCATAAACCCCTATTATTGTCAGATACATTGATATATTAGACTCTCTGGACATCTAAACGGGCACTTAACCCAAGGTAAAGATTGATGCTGCTAAATGGGCTGTGTTAGGGGCAGCGGGGAGGGGGGTCATAGGAAAAGCGTCAGCTTTATTGTCTTTAAGACAATAAAGCTACCCATATAACCCCATTTATCCCTGTGTGAGATGGGGTAATAATGCACTCTGTAATGAACAGGCTGTATCTGCGTCTAGAGCTAATCAGTCTCACTATAAGAATAATAACTAGGTTCAGCCTAGGGGAAAGCAATGACCGCCAGTAACAATCCGATCACCAATTTTCTAAAAACCGCCTCCAATATTGAAGAGCGGGAAGTGAAAGCGGTCCTTAGCTCATTTCTATTCGTGGTTGTGTTGATGTCAGCCTATTACATTCTTCGGCCAGTGCGGGATGCCATGGCCAGTGACTGGACAGACGCCGAGGTTAGCTGGCTCTGGACCCTCAATTTCTTTATTAGTACCGCGGTGGTAGCGGTTTATGGCATCGCCGTTTCACGATTTCGTTTTCGGCTGTTGGTACCGGCTATGTACGGTATTTTTGCGGCATCCTTTGTTATTTTCTATGTGCTGGGATCCGCGGCGACTGACCGCACCCTAATCGACAAAGCATTTTATGTGTGGGTTAGCGTCTTTAGCCTTTTCCATATTTCAGTGTTCTGGAGCTTTATGTCGGATCTGTTCAACAAAGAACAGGCGGGCAGGCTTTTTAGTATTATCGCTGCTGGTGCCAGTGTGGGTGGCCTGATTGGTCCCTCTATTCCGTCATTTTTCTCTGCCTCTCTGGGCACCGATAATTTGATGTTAATTGCCAGTGTGATGCTGTTAATTCCAATACCGATTATATTCTATTTACAGTCATTGAAATCCACCGACTTGCACAATGCAGACCTGGAGTTAACGCCTCCCAGCGAGCCTATTGGTGGCAACCCGTTCGCGGGCTTCAAGCTGTTTTTCTCGAACCCTTATTTACTGGCTATCGGGCTGTTTATTTTTCTGTATACCGGTATCAGCTCGTTTGTTTACTTCGAATTAAAGAATCTACTCAGCGAACTTAGTCGGGCAGAGCGCACGGCCGTTTGGGCGCAAATGGATCTGGCGGTCAACATATTATCAATCGCTACGGGCCTATTCGCGACCAGCCGCATTGTGGGGCGATTTGGTATGCCAGTGACAATTGCACTGGTGCCAGTAATGATCTGTATCGGATTGCTGATACTGGCTGTTTCACCGTTCTTAGGGGCCGTGGTGGCCTTGCAGGTAATACGACGGGCCGGTAATTACGCCGTGACCCGCCCCGCCCGTGAAATGCTCTTTACCCGCGTTGATCGAGAGACTCGCTTTAAGGCAAAACCGGTGATCGATATCGTGGCTTATCGCGGTGGAGATATGTTGATGGCCTGGTTATTCACCGGACTTACTCAGGGCCTAGGCCTGGGTTTAGCGGCTGTGGCTGTCGTGGGTGCTGGCATAGCTGCGCTGTGGTCGTTGGTTGGTATCTATCTGGGTCGTTGGTTTGAACGAGATGATACCGAGAAGCAAGATGCATTAAAAACTATGGGTAGTATGGGACACAAAAATAGCACGGTATAGAAGTCACATTAAAAGCATTATCAACAAGCTGTAATGCCGATTAAATTATCGGTGTTATGTTTACAACAATCAAAATAGGTAACGGATTAACAGTATGAAAAATTTCACTATTATTACAACTCTGGCGCTTTTTTTAGGCGCAACCTCTTTCGCCTTCGCCGGCCACCATGCAAGTGGTGAGCACCAAGACAGGAAAATAAAATATGTCGGGTACAGCCAAATTGGTAACCCAGCCGATGTACTTGAAGTCAAAGAAGAGAGCGCCCGCGCGCTAACCAGTGGCGAAGTTAGAGTTAAGGTATTAGCAGCGCCTATAAATCCCTCCGATGTACTGCAGATTGCCGGCAAATACGGTGTAGACGCTGTGTTACCCGCCAGACCCGGTAGTGAAGGTGTTGGTCGAGTGACAGAGGTATCCGCAGAAGTGAAGAGCTTGCAAGTGGGCCAGCTGGTACTTCTTGCTAGCGGCACTACCTGGGCAGAAGAATTAGTAGGCCCGGCGGCAGGTTTTCTTCCCTTACCTAACCTTGGGCCTATTGGTGCTGACGTGATCGAACAGCTGGCTATGTCAGCGGTTAATCCGTTAACGGCGTTGCTCATGCTGAACTCCTTTGCTGACATTAAAGAAGGTCAGTGGATTGCGCAAAGTGCAGCGAACTCTGCAGTGGGCGGCTATGTTATTCAGCTGGCAAAGCAGCGCGGCATCAAGACAGTGAATATTGTTCGCCGTGAAGGGTTAGCCGAAGATTTGATGGCCAAAGGTGCCGACGTTGTATTGATTGACGGACCAGACCTTGCGGCTCAAATTGCCAAGGCAACAGACAATGCATCTATTATGCTGGCGTTGGATCCAGTAGGTGGTGATACCTTTGGTCGATTGGCCGATAGCATAGGTTATGGCGGCACGTTAGTAACTTACGGCGTACTGTCGGGTAAACCTGCGACCCTGAACACCGGCAAGGTTATATTTAACGACACTCGCCTGCGTGGTTTTTGGCTGTATAAGTGGTATCAGACGGCTACTATGCAAGAGAAGATGGCTGCTTTTGGGCAGGTTATTCCCCTTATTGCCAATGGCACTCTGAAAGCCAATGTTGATTCGCGATTTACCGTTGATCAAATTAAGCAAGCAGTGACTCGCGCTGCCCAACGGGGAAGAAATGGTAAGGTACTTATTGTGCCAAGCCCTCTTTAAATACGAAGCATTGCAATTAGGCTACTCAGCACTCTATACCCAGTACTGAGGCTGAGTAGCCTTTTATTTTTATTGCACTGACGAAAAGCGATCAACCAGAAAATCTACCGCGACCTTTATCTTGGGTACCAGATACTGTTGCTTTTGATATAACAGATAAATCGCCAGGTCGTGATTTTGGCTAACCCGAAGTGTTGGCTCAATCACTAATTCCTGTAATTCCCCGCTATCGAGATAGTCCTGCACATGCCATCGCGGTGCCATCATAATACCTTTTCCGGCAATCGCCTGTTCTCCCAACCACTTGCCATTGTTAGAGATAGCTAGGGGCTGTGCAGATACATCTAACCACTGTCCATCTGACTCACATAACCAAGGTTGTGGGCCGGCTGGTGTGCGAAAAAACAGGCCCTGATGCTGTTTTATTTCAGTGGCGTGCACAGGCGTTCCTGCCGCCGCAAGATAGCTAGATGCCGCCATCAGAATAAACTCATTGTCCATTAGGCGCACAGCCTGCACTCGCTCATTGGGGGCATAGCCGCCGCGTATAGCAATGTCTACTTCATCTCGCGACAGGCTAGACAGCTCATCACTGAGGCTGACATCTAAAATAATGTCTGGGTACAGGGTTTTAAATTCATTAAGCACGGGTAGCAGTAGTCGCTCACCAAAACTGACCAGACTACTAATACGTAGAAACCCTGTTGGCTTAGCCTGATAGCTGCGCACGGTTTCATCACTCTGCTCAAGCTGCGCCAGAATATCCTGTACCTGTTTAAAGTAGATCTGCCCGATCTCAGTCACCTGAACCACACGAGTACTGCGCTTGAGTAAGTTTGCGCCCAGGGTTTTCTCAAGATCGGCAATGCGTCTAGACAGGGAGGAGGCAGGTACCGAAAAGGCTTCGGCGGCTCGGGTAAAGCTGCCGGTTTCTACCACTTTGCTGAAATACCGCAGCGCTTTTAGCTGATCCATGGTGAGATGCCCCTCTAACCTTCAGTTTATTATTGTTTTAAAGGCAATAGAATAGCGCGTTTTACCCTGCAGTTGTTTTAAAACTGTAAGTAAACGCCTCGTTGGAAATACGTTATTCTGCGGCTGTACTCGGCGATTTATTCTTCAAAAAATACACCATCGGCGTCACGGCCAATACAATCCACATCATCAACTTAAAGTCATTGATATAGGCAATGGTCGCAGCCTGTCGATTGATCTCGGCGTCTATCGATAGAAGCATTGCTGCGGTCTCGTTATTAAGTGCCTGTGGGAGTTGTTGCAGCCCAAGCCCGAAGGTGTATGGGGTGATGTTTTCTGCGAGATAAGAATGTTGCATCTGAATATTGCGCGCAAACAATGCAAACACAATGGATACGCCAATACTGCTGCCCATATTACGCACTAGGCTAAAGATGCCAGCAGCCTCGGCGCGATATTCTGGGGCGAGAGTTATGTAGGCCATATTGGCCAGGGGCATAAACACAAAGCCGAGACCAAAGCCCTGCAGTATGCCAGTGTTTATGATCATGTATTTGGGCACAACAGTGTCGAAATTACACATCAGATGGAGCGAGTAAGCGGTGACTAGCAAGCCAAATAGAACCATGCTGCGAGAGTCGAATCGTTGACTCAACTTGGTGACGGCAATCATCGATACCACGGTCCCGATGCCTCTTGGTGCCAGGATCATCCCCGTATCAAGCACCGGATAGCCCATCAGATTTTGCATGTAGGGGGGGAGCAAGGCCATCGTTGCCAGTAGTATTAGGCCGATGGAAAACATAAAGCTCAGAGCAGCCACAAAATTGCGGTCGCGCATAATCGCTGGAGTGATAAAGGGATCTTTGGCAACGCGGGTGTGGGTGACATATACCCATAGAGCGCCCAGAGTGAGGGCACAGTAAAACTGTATTTCTCCAGACTCCAGCCAATAAAGATGATGACCTCGGTCCAGTATTAATTGAATACTGGCAATAAAAATTGCCAGAGCAAAAAAGCCCAATTTATCAAAGGGTCGCTCGACTCTTTTTGACTCCGGCATCAGGGTTAAAATAACAATAAAAGCCAGTACGCCGAGCGGCAAATTAATATAAAAAACCCAGCGCCAAGAATAGTGTTCGGTCAAAAACCCACCCAGTACAGGTCCGAGTATGGGTCCGATCATCACGCTAACGGCCCAAAACGCCATTGCCCGACTCTGATCTTCTTGGCGATTAATATCCAATAGAATGGACTGGGACAGGGGAACTAAGGCGGCACCAAAAAAACCCTGCAGCACACGAAACAGAATCATCTCATTGAGAGAGTTAGCAACGCCACAGAGGCCCGATGCAACGGTGAAACCAACCACGGAAATTAGCACCACATTCTTTTGTCCGTAGCGGCCAGACAGCCAGCCCACGGGCAGTGTCATAATGGCCGAAGCAACAATATAGGAGGTGAGTACCCAGGCCAGCTGTTCCTGGGTGGCCGAGAGGCTGCCCTGCATATGGGGCAGTGCGACATTGGCGATCGTGGTGTCGATCATCTGCATGATCGCAGCCAGCATTACAGCGAACGTTAGCGCGGTTTTTACCCCAGGGCTTAACTCAATGTTGGCAGACATTAATTAGTTGATCCAGGGCAGCTGACGGCGATGTTCGGTGTCAACACTAACCAGTGCGCTCATTCCTGGGGTCAATAAAATGGGTGCTAGATTTTTTTCGATACTGAGTTTTACACCAACTCGCTGGACTATTTTTACCCAGTTACCCGAGCTGTTTTGTGCAGGTAACAATGAAAATTCAGAACCGGTACCTGGAGTAATGCTTTGAACAGTTGCCTGCCACTCGAGGTCGGGGTAGGTATCAACGGAAATCGTGGCCGCTTGGCCGGCACGCAGATGGGTTAAATCGGTTTCTTTAAAATTCGCTTCAACCCAGATATTACTGCTATCTACCAGACTAAATAGCGGTGCTCCAGCAATAATATATTCACCCCTATTCATATTCAGGTTTGCGATCATACCGGAAGAGGGAGCGACAATTTCAATATGGCTCAGATTTAGTTTGGCCTGATCCAGCTCTGCCAGTGCCAGTAAATAATTTGGGTGCTCCTGCAGGGGGAGGTCTAAGCTAATCAGGCGAGCTTCTACCGCTAGTAATGCCTGAGTGGTTACCTGTTCTTCATTGAGTGCATCTTGGTAGTCATACTTTGCATGGGCCACCTGCACCTCAGATACGGCATTGTTTTCAAGCGCCTTACTCAGACGGTTGTACTCGCCGAGATAAAACGTCTGCTGAGTTTTGGCTTTATTTAAATCTGCCAGTTTATTGAAATAGTCTGCCTTGAGACTCTCTAGGTCGCCACCGACCTTGACCAAATTAGCCTCGGCTCGAATTAACGCAATCTGATAGGGCTGATCATCGACACGAAACAGCACATCGCCAGCTTCTACGCGACTGTTATCAGTAACTAAAACCTCAACCACTTTGGCCGAAACCTCACTGCTAATCGACACCATATTCGCCTTGAGATAGGCATTGTCTGTTTCCACATGACGACCGCCGATCATGTAAATCCATAGTCCGATTAACACTAAAACGGCTGGGCCCAACCAAATGGTCAGGTTATTTTTATTATTTTCTGACATGATTAATTAACCTATTTAAATATTTTCATGACTATCTTGAGATGACAAATTCTGACGTACCCGCAACATCAAACGGATCAATTGATCCCGTTCCTGTGCGGATAGCCCATGTAGTGCGGTGGCTCTAACTTCTTTTACGATCGCCTTAATATCAGACATGACGGGGTCGATTTTGGCGGTCAGATAAACCCGCTTAGCGCGGCGATCCTCTGGGTCTGGCTTACGAACCACCCAGCCGTCCCGTTCAAGCCTGTCTAATAATCCTGTCATGGTAATGGCTGTGACATCAGCAATATCAGCCAATGTACGTTGCTGTACTCCATTTTCGCGGATTAGTGCTACCAGCACCGACCACTGAGAACGGGTTAGATTAAAGGTCTGAGCACGGCGATCAAACTCCCAACGTAGCATTCTTGCAACGTCATGGATAACAAAGCCGAGAGTGTCATTGTCTAATTTAGTCATAGGCGGTGAGAGTAGGGGTAATTATGTATGGAGCTTATTGTAAGTATGCTAACTAAATTGGGCAAGATCATTCTTCTTAAGACTTTTGAGTTAAAAAGAACGCGCTGGAACCGTAGGTGGGATAGTATTGCGGTTGAAAAGAAGCTTCAGTTAGAATCAATAGTTAGGATCAATCTTTAATGCTACATATCGGCCTGCACTTTATAGTCCCACTATTGGTGGCTTACCTATTCTTTACCAAGAATTGGACGTTCGCCTTTTTGATCATGATGACGACCATGGTCGTGGATCTAGACCACCTATTAGCCGATCCAATCTATAATCCGACAAGGTGCAGTATTGGTTTTCATCCCTTGCATCAGCTGTGGCTAGTCGCGGTGTATGTTGCTCTGTGCTTTTTCCCTAAAACCAGACTTGTAGGTCTGGGCCTAACCATTCATATGGCGCTGGATGCGATAGATTGCCAGGTGATGAACAGTTAAACCATCTATGGTGATTTAGTACAGATTGTTATCACCGAGGGGAACCTCTAACGCGTTAGTGTCTGGTTTCTCAGGGCCGCCGATCATTTCATCATAGGGGCTAGTATGTCTGAGTACGGTCTCTTTGGCGGATACATGCCTAAGGGCCTTTTGCAGTTCGATTACCTTGCTTGATTTAAGAAATGCACCCCTGTTATCCGCAATATAATACTCCTCCCCCTCAACCATGGCCGATACCATATAGAGGCTCAAATCCACCGAGTGGTAGATCAGCTTTTCGACGACAAAATATTTTGCGAGCTTGTCAGCAGTCATTTTCATTATTGGTTACCGATTCTCAATGTGATTTTTGGTTAACAAAAAACCCTCCGAAGAGGGCTTTCGATCTGGCACTCTATAATTAGTGCCTTAGACCCAATTTAACCATTCACTGGTTATACTAAATTTACCGCCATCGAGATCATGCAAAAAATGCTTCCCATCCACACCAGCGACCTCATGTGCGAGCCGCCAGACATATAGATAGGCACATAAACAACTCGCAGGCCTAACCAAATAGTGGCTAGCTGGAGGTTATCGACGTCCATCTGCATAGACAGTAGGCACAGAGCTAGAAAAGCAGGCAGGCTTTCCTGCAAGTTTATTTTTGCTCTGTCCACACGACGTATCAGTGGGGTAGTGTCTATTTCTTCTTCACGGCTAGTTAGCAGGTAGGAAAAATTCTTGCGGTTGAGTACCATAGGTATTAGCCAAATTTGCACCAATACTAGGGCAAGAGTGGCAACGATGAGGGTAGACATTGAATCAGGCATGATCGCGTTCCTTTTTTATTTTAATTATGGGCTGTTGGATATTCGTTCCCCAATATAGGTGAATTCGAGCCCACTTGATAGCGTCTGCTATTCCTGTGAAAAGGCCTGTGCTCAAAAAGTACCCTTTTGGCGTATGATCCAGATAAGCGTTGGGGTGCTAGTATTCCAATTATTAAACAGCAAAAGAGATTCTGAATATGTCGGATAGCGGCGAAGCAAAATACAATCAGCCCATGGGTGGCAATGAACTGCCCAGATTTGCGGGCCATGCAAGCTTCTTTAGGCTGCCAGTGCAAACGGATGCCAAGGGCCTAGATGTCGCGCTGCTGGGTATGCCGGTGGATATAGGCACCAGTAATCGCAGTGGTTCAAGGTTCGGGCCCCGAGAGATACGCACCGAGTCTGTGTTAGTGCGGCCCTATGGTATGGCCACACAGGCAGCGCCTTTCGATTCTTTTCAAATAGCCGATATTGGCGATGTAGCCGTTAATCCTTACAACCTATTAAAGACCGTGGATGCGATTGAATTGGCCGTAGATGGTATTTTGGCTGCTGGAGCAAAACCGATTTCAGTGGGTGGCGACCATACCTGCACATTGCCCATTCTAAGATCGTTGGCCAAAGTTCATGGCCCAGTGGCACTGGTTCATATTGATGCCCATGCCGATATTAACG
>Ga0209094_1000185_pt1 | contig 51674 bp, 56 predicted proteins | sample COGITO_mtgs_1004_2_FD_184790 | JGI IMG/M metagenome (GOLD analysis project Ga0209094, IMG submission 184790) | Pelagic marine microbial communities from North Sea - COGITO_mtgs_100430 (SPAdes) (version 2) | ecosystem: Environmental > Aquatic > Marine > Epipelagic ... | reverse complement strand
TTTGACCCTCCTATAGTTATGCATGAAGAAGGGGCTATTAGATCAAATACAGATATACCATGGGAATGGTAAACATTAGAATTAAAATATATATTATTATAAAAATGGAATATAAAAATATGTCTTTTACGCTTTTATTATTGGTAACTTTATCAATATTAATATTGATTAAAATTTTTGTATGGCGTATATGTCCGTTTGTTTATCAGTACTTCATAATGTGTGAAAATAAAATTAAAGAACTGTATTCATCTGAAAAAAGTAAAAATCCTTGGGTTTTGATAACAGGTGCTAGTGGTGGTATGGGGAAAAGGTTTGCTATAGAATTCTATAATAGGGGCTTTAATTTATTTTTAATTGGAACTAAAAGGATTAACGATGTTTCTAAAGATTTTGATAAAAATAGGATTATATTATTAGAGAAAGATTTTTCCCAATCATTCGAGAAAGATTTTTTTAATGATATAGAATCCACAATAGAAAAATTAGGGTTAGATTTTACAGTGTTAATAAATAATGTGGGATATAGGACTGGTTGGACAGTATATGAAGACATGCCATTAGAAGAGATAAAAAAGACTATTTCTGTAGGAACTCTCGTACAGTCGAGATTGATACAATTAGCAATAAAAAATTTTTCTAAAAGGAATAAAATGGGTTTAGGTTCAGCAATATTAAATATAACCGCACAATGTTATTTTCCTACGGATCTTTTTTCAGTGTCTAATCATGTAACAGTTCCTTATTTAGCATGTTATGAAGCGTCTAATGCATTTGGATTTTATCAAGCAAAATCAGTTTATGATGAAATTAAACATAAATATCCGTTAATAGATTTCTTAATAATAACACCTGGTGCAGTATTAACTGAGAATACTCGCGATGAATTAGAATCTACAATGTTTTCTGTAGATGTAAACATTTACGTTAAAAATATAATAAAACTTTTGGGTAATTTAAATGGTGTTAGGAGTGCTTATTGGGGTCATTCTTTATCAGGTGCTTTAATAAACATATTTCCTTTTGTAAATACTGAAAAAATTTTAGCAGAAACTGGGTACGATTTAGCTTTAAGTAAACAAAATAAAATTAAAGCTATCTAATAAAGCGGCGTCTTGCATTTTTTAATCTTTTGTTATTTGTTTCTCTCTTGCGTTTTCGGTTCTTTTTATTTGTTTCTCTCTTGCGTTTTCGGTTCTTTTTATTAGTTTTATCAATCTTATCAATCTTATCAATCTTATCAATCTTAGATTCACAGTCTTTTTGGAATATCCAAATACGTTGCTGTAACTTCTCTAATGCTTCTGCTTGTTGAGCCAACGTTGGTACTATATCAAAATTGTTATAAAAACTGTACTGTAACGTAAGAGTATCATTACCTTGTGGTAACATAAGAGTACACATTTTATAAGAATAAATTATTTATTTACAGGTTTTAATCGCAAATAATTTCTTCGAAATTTAAATTTCATCAAATTCAAAGGAACACACTTCTTGTTTTACAACCTCTGACTTAACTTCGTTTATATTATTCAATCTTTTAACTTCATCTTCTGAATATTTGTGGATAATGTCACACTTGTTATCCTGAAAGTCTCTCAATCCCACCAACACTGTATCATTTTCATTAATCCAAATCTTCTTTCGCATCTTACCACGAGCATGACCCATCCTAGTAGCACCATCTTCACACATTAGTTCAAAATTACAACTACCCAATACCTTTACAACCTTAGCATATTCCTGGTCTGGTTCCTTAACTATAAAATCTTTTTCGGATATATAATTCTTACCCTTCTTCGCCTTGTTACCCCCAAATTTGTTTTTAGGCATCTCTTTTCTTTTAAATATAAACATATTATTATCTTTAAATCTTTTTTAAGATTGACTGTGTCAATAATGCTAAAGGCATTTAACTTTGATTATAATTAAATACGACCAATACAAACAAAATTTTATTTACAAAATCTCCCATATTGTATAAACCATTCATAACATTTTGATCTTTGATATAGAATCCAATAGGATACAAGGACCACCCTACAAATATAATCCATTTAAGAATATTTAAAGAATCTTTTGCTTTTTGGGAACTTTTGTCTATTAAATCTTTAATAGAACCAAAAAATATTTCATATAAAATATAAATCCAGAACACCATAGATATTACACCCCCTAAATTCCTATTCATAATTCCAGTTTCAGCAAGAAAACCAAATACTATCATTAAAACACCAGGAATAAACAATTTAAAAGCTATTTCGGGCTTAACTATATCAGAACCTAAATCTGTATTAAGTATATAATATAATTCTATTAGTTGCAAAGGAACTGTTATTATCCAATCTATGTATCTAAAAACTATAGGATTTTTCTTATTTTTAATCCAATAATCTCTCATATAAAAATAGTGTGTAGCTGCAATTATTGTTACAGAAGCAGCTATCAAAGTAGAAGTCTTTTTATCCTGTTCCATCCCTATTGACTGAAATAATAAAAATATACTAACTGCTAATAACGAAACAGATATAACCCAATAAGACATACCCACATTATCCTTAGCACTCAAATCTTTCATTTACCAATATAAATATTTTAAGTTAATAAATATTTAAAAAGTACCGCCTGCAGGGTTCGAACCTGCGCCTCTTTCGATTACAACAAATTTCTCTTTTTTTTTAATTGTAATAAATAACATTCTTAAGTTAATAAAATTTAAGTATGACGAAACGGGAGAAATTAATTTTTTTGGAAGCATTGGATTCGAACCAATAATTTTTATGTTACCACAAACGCTTTCCCAATTAAGCTAGCTTCCGAAGAAATTTATTATTTAATCCATTTACGAATAGAATTATCCGAAACACCAAACATCCTACCTACATGAACATAACTAAATTGTTCTACTAATTTTATTAGTTCTTCTTTAGAAGGACGATTTTTAACTTTTCTACTTTGTAATAAACAACATTCTTTACAACGATAACCATCAAATGATTTGGATTTTTTCCAAGTTGTATTAATCTTACAGATATCACATATATGTTTCTCTTTAGAAGTTGGTTCTCTAAAAAACCATTCAGGAATAGTTATAACATCATCAAATTTTTCTTTTTTCTTAATTCTTTTTTTAGGTAATGGTTTAGTTCTTTTATGTTTTATATTACAATTAAAACAAACATAACCATCAAAATTTTTTCTTCTACTTTTTCTGGAAGTTTTTCCAATTTTACAAATATCACATTTAAATTCTTTATATTTATATTTAGAAGTTATTTCTTTAAAAAACCAATTAGGTATTTCTATAACATCATCAAATTTTTCTTTTTTCTTATTAAAATGTCTAAATTTAGTATTGTTCATACCCCAAGTTTTAGTTTGAGTATGACAATTAGGACATAAGATTCTTAAATTTTCAATACGATTATCATAATGATCTCCATTAATATGATCTAATTGGAGAGTTAAAGGTTTTCCATTCCATTCTGGTCCTATTCCACACCAAAGACATTTGTATTCCCAATACAATTCTTCAATAAGTCTATGCTTAAGTACTGCAGAACCATATTTATTATTTTTAACTAAAATATCTTCAAGAGGAGTTTTATTCATCTTTTTCTATTTATAATATAGTCTCTTGTCCTTAAATTAATAAAAGTTTACAAAGTACCGCCTGCAGGGTTCGAACCTGCGCCTCTTTCGAGATCGCATTACATAAGTATTTGCTTACAACAAACCTAAATGCTTAAGTGCGACGTATTAGGCCACTCTACCAAGACGGTATTTTTTAAACTTTAATTAAATATATAAGCCTTCACGAAAAAGCAAAATAGATTAACTTTTTAATGAAAGCTTTCGCTTTTCTTCGTGACCGGATTTGAACCAGTGACAAATGGATACTTGTGTGACGTTTACTAACGTTCACTTTACAGTCCACTGCTCTACCAAGCTGAGCTACACAAAGTAATTAGTTTAGAGTCATACTAGGACTAGAATACTATATTCCCAGAATAATACTGATTTTAGTATTATTTTGGGTTCATAGAACCGTCTTTATCCCAGGTAGGATTCGAACCCACGGCTTTCCGATACCTATCTTACATAATAAGATTAGAAGTCGGACACGCTATCCACTGCGTCACTAGGACCCTGCTTGTAACCCTAGCATAGGGGGTTTTTACACCACTTAGTCTTTTTAAAAAAACTGAGTGGAATAAACGAAGTTAATTCTAAATCTTTAAGTTTTTAAGTATTGTATGTACTCCTGCCGGGAATCGAACCCGGAATAAGGCTTTACATTTTTTGCATAAGAGCCTGGTGATAAACCGTTTCACTACAAGAGTTTATACAATACTTAAAACACTTTTTGGTGTGCTAAACCATCTCTCCTTACAGGAATCGAACCTGTGACATCCCGATTAACAGTCGGACGCTCTAACCAACTGAGCTAAAGGAGAATAAAAATCTATAGATTTATTAGGGTAAATTGCTGCATGAGCCCTAACAGGACTCGGGACAGGGAACTTATAATCATTGATTGCTGTTCGTTCCCTTCACATTATTCTAATGTGTTGATTCCTTAAACCCCTTTAAGAGTTGATAGAACCTTATCATACGAAATCCAGTTATCGACGTATTTGTCTGCTTCGATGCTGTTGGGACCAACCAACATGTGCATAGTTAGATACCCAATGTTGGGACGAAGGTGAAAACCAAATTGGAGTTGTTTACCGTCGCTTTGATCATTACACATAGAATCCAAATATCTTTTGTTCTTTTCAACCCAACATTCACCCACATATTTCATATGTTCCAATAGATCAATGTCGCTAAAGGTTAAATCCTTGTACCAACGAATGTTACGGTTTCGGGGGATAATTAGTAGGTGAAAAGTTGTTGCGTGATCTGTGCCAATACCTACAAACCCAACACATTCTTTTGTTTTGATCATATAATCCATGTTTTTGTTTATATCTGGGTTACTCAAATGTTTTAGAACTGTTCCATCGTCAGCTGGGATTTTTGAATTAATGCCTTTAGCATCCTCAAATTTACTAACCTTTGATTTATACAAATCATGGTTTTTAAGAGGTTTAAATTCATCGTCTGGGTCCACATATCTAATATAGTATTTTTCACCTTCTTTCTTTTTATTTTTAAATTGGTGTAAGATATACAACCCTCCGACTATTGAGATACCTGTTAGAATATATTCTTGCATATTGGCTTTGCCTTCTTATAATATTAACATAATAAATTCTTAAACCGGTTCCATAATAGTCTCATAATTCCTTTGAAGTTTGGGACTCACCAAGTTACCCAAATATCCTCTACAAAAAGGACATTTAGAATAATCGTTATATAACCGTGTATGACAACCCATACACAATGTGTTTGAACTATCAGCTGTTACACAACAATTTACTTTATATGATATCAATGAATCATTACATATAATACATTCTGTTCTTTTGTCTAAAAATGTTATAATCAAGTCATCTCTTAAATCTTTTGAAACTATTTTGTCTATATACATCTTATCCAAATTCCAAAAAGATGTTTCTATATCATTCCCATAATCAATAACCATTTTCAATACCTTTTTTAGATTAAAACTGTGTTTAAATGTTTTTATAACACCTGTAAATAAATTAATACCATATTTGTAAGATCTGCGAGGAGGTATTGAATCTGTTCCACAAACACCATAATCCAATATCATTTTAAATATTTTTATTCTTAGTTCTTCTGGTATGTGAATAAATGTAAACACTATATCTAATAATGTTGTTTCAACTATTTCCATATTTGGTTCTATAAATTTTCCTTCCAAGAATTCATAATCTTTTCTGTACATAATAGATTCTACTATTTCTTTGTGTATTTTATCTACCAACACTTCTCTGTCGTGAATATCCAATTGGTTATCATTATTAATTATTGTTTCATTTAAACTTTCATATTCCAACAACAATTGTAAAAATTTTATTGTTCTTGTGGCCAATTTATCTTCTACTTCATTTTTGGAATAATAGTATGTATAATGTTCGTATTGTCTATATTCAAAAGGTTCTATTTTTTTTAATTGACGAGGATTTACTATCTTGTATTTCAAAATTCTAGAAGGCATACTAGGAATATAAATTGTACATTTTTTATTTATTTTGTTAACGAATAAGATTATTGCTTTTTTGTTATCATAAGATACACAATCATTAATACAATAAACCATTTAAACATAAAAATATATTATATTCTTAAATGACTGCCGAAGAAAGGTCTGAATGGATGCAAAATTTTGCTCCCCCATTCAACTACGCATTATTTAACAACCCATTGGAATGTTATACACGTTTTAGAGATAGACAAGGAAGAAAACATGACATCATTATTAGAGATTTTAATCCCGATCTGGAAACAATTCCTTGGGCTATGAGAGGTTTTAATATAATTAAGAATGCTTATAGTTTCCCTCCTAAATGTCAAAATTGTAATTTAATTTTTAATAAAAATGGCTTTTGTAAATGTACTAAGAATCAAATAATTAGTGAAACTAAACTTAATTATAAAATGAATAAATATGAGTTAGAGTTTGTTCAAACTATTAAGGACATTAGGATTAATAAAATTATGAAGAGTAAGGGAATAGTCCCTATTCAATCTTTGTTGGATTAAATGTATAATGGTGTTGGTCCTCCAAAATTTGCTTTCTTGTAAATAAGGCTTGGGTTGTTCTTAACCATTTTGGGTACACCATTATTTCTAACAACCTTGTCAGTTTCCGAACTAATACCTGTAAACCCGGGTGTTGCACAACCAAGTAACATATGACCATTGTGTTTGGCAATAGCAGCTTTGAGAGATTCGGGAACACCTCCGGAAATTTCAACATTTTTGCCATTTTCATAAAATCCAAATTCATTAAATTCTTGAATATTCAAGGTATTTCCATAATTCCATTTTAACAAGGAAGAGTTGGGAAGACCAGGACTATTCATATCGACAACAAGATCACCATTACTCTTTCCTAGATTATATCCTCTCATGGCTTCTGGAAGATTTGGGTTTGTTGTGTCCCATTCGCCTTTGTTAACAAAATTCATTTTAGCTAATACATACCCCTTGTCATTAGGGCTTATTACTACCGTTTCTACCATAGTTGAAGTGGATCTTAAGGGATTGTACAAATTAAATACCAATTTGAATACACTTCCCTTGCCATTATCTGTAGTAAATGCATACATTTCAGAATCAGTGTGATGAAATTGTTCATTACCCCAACTACTATTCTTTTTCATCTTGGGAATTTGGTTAACACCTACAGCAATTTTTTCCATTAGCCATTTCATAATTTTTCTTTTCTCATCGATATCATCGAATGGGTTACCATCAGAACAAAACATTTTAGGTACTAACTTAGAATCAAGTATTTTGGAAACAGTGTTGCCAGGAACAACAATATGATTGAATAGATTCATCAATAATTCATTGTAATTTTTTGGTGTTACCAAGGGTCTCATGGCATAATATTTAATTGCATTCTCTTCATTACACCAATTTTGGTGTTTACTCCCTGAATAACAAGGCCAAGAACATGCAGTACCGTCATCAGCATGTTTCTTATACCCGGTATAATCATTAGGTCGAATAATACTTGGTTGGTAACCATTAGCAATACTTCCGTCATAGTTTCTTATACTAGCATCTCTGGTTCCGTTCTGCATTCCAGCATCCAATGCTTTTTGGTTATAGAATGGAAACCCAGCCTGTAAGCTTTGTTGATTCAATTCATTCTGTGGGCCTGGAAATTTTTGATTTTGCATAGTCTCTACTGTCGATACAGATTCAAAAATATTACCGAAACATTCTGTATAATTTGGAGAAAAATAACAAATTGCTAAAATAGCCGTAATCAGTGCAATACAGATTCCTTCTTGGGGTTCCATTTATAATTAAGTAATATTTTTATTTTAATTTAATGATTTTAACACAATTGTTGTGCGTCTTTTTAATAAGGAAATTATATATCTAAGTATTAATAATGGGAGATCAAGAACAACCAGAGCCTCAGCCAATCTATCTTTTTATAAGTCAATCATGCCAACACAGTAGAGAACTTGTACAACAGATTCAGTCAAAAGAAGCTCTAGCAAAAGTTGTTCAGGTTGTAGCAGTAGAGAATACCCCAAAACTACCACCTGGATTAACCAAGGTCCCTGCAATTCTTGTAGAGGGGCAGATTAAAATGGGTAATGATTGTTTTGATTTTGTAACTAATTTCGGAGAGATTCAGGAAAGTCCTACTTATACTAACAGTGGTGGGTTCGAGGCAGACGGATTTTCTTACTTGGAGGGAAGTGGTTCTGGTCCAAGTGGTACAGAGTCTTTTAGTTTCTTGGGTGCTCAGAATGGTTCGGAAGGAATTGATTCAAGTCAGTCCGAATCACAACACAAACAAGAGTTAGATCAGAGAAGTTCAAATAGTACTGCTGCCGTAAACATGGACGCAATTACTCAACAGAGAAATCAGGAAGTACAACAAATGCAGGGAGGTGGTGGCGGACCGTCGGGACAGAGAGTGTTTTAATTTACACAATTTAAACCATATAATTTAGAATCATTAATTAATTAGCTTTGCTATAATTAATTAATTATTATAAATATTCCAGACCCGTTCTCTAAAATAGGAAAGATACATTGATTGACTGTGTCTATAATCTTCTAATTCGATTCTTTACTAGAAATCCCTAATATTTTTTTACAACTATAGCACCCATATAATCTTCTACTTCTTGTTGTCCATAATGTTCCTGTACCCAATTTTATTAAATCTTTAGAGGATGTGTATTCAGCACCACAATAAGGACATTTTAGATAACGGGATGATCTACTATCCTCTGTATTACCTAAGTAATTACTATCTCTTCCTCTTCCTCCTCTTCCTGATGGTCTTCCACCAAATTTTCTTGTACTTTTTTTTGCACTTTTTCTTGTACTTTTTCTTGTACTTTTTCTTGTACTTTTTCTCTGAACTTTACTTTTCCGAACTTTACTTTTCCGAACTTTACTTTTCATTTAATATATTAAATATATTTATTTTAAATAATTTTATTTTAAATAATTTTATCTTCTGCTTTTCCACGAATAATTACTGGGGCATTTTCCATATCATCTAATGACGTAGTTGCCGTAATCATAGGAGCTGGTGTTGATTCGGGAGGGTTCTGTTTCAGATGTTTCATTGCTTTATTCTTTCCTTTTTTATGTTCTTGATTCATAGAATTTAGTTCTTCGTTGTCATATACTTGGTCTTCTATATCGTCAGGACTAATATCGGCATTCAACCAACGATAAGTTTCTACTACATAATTATTATAAGTAGGGTCAATTTCACTTAGTTCCTTAGTCTTTGTTCTAGCATCTTCTTCTTTTTCATAGAAACCCTTAATCTTTAATGCATGTCCTAGTTCATTGTTTCCAACAATACTAATTACTGCCCATTCTTGTCCTTCTGATTTACATTCATCTAACTTCTCTTTACTCTCAAACTTTTGTTCTTTAACGCAATTATGTGTTGCAAAAGATTCTGAATCTATTTTAGTAATTGTTTCGGGTTTTGAAATCTCAACCTCTGTAACTGTTTCTACATCCTTATTTTCCGAATCTTCGGTTTCTTTGCTGTCTTCAATCTCTACCATTCCTTCGGAATGTACATTAAGGTCTGGGTTATTACCCATTAGTCTTTTACGAGCTTCATACATCTCTTTATCAACCTCTAGTTTAAGTTTGTGGCTTATAATCAATTTGTTCAAGTAATCCTCATGAGCATCATTACTGTCCATAAATTCTGGATTGGGTGGAATAGCAATCCAAGTATACATTTCAAAAGTATAAACATCATATTTCTTAGTAATCTTTTGAATTTCAGTTAATCTTGATCTAGTATCATCTACAGATTCACAAGCACCTCTAACATTGAAGTAAAGATCTTTGTATTTAGCTTTTAGGGAAGTGTACGGACCAACAAAACTTATTAGTGCAATCTCCTGACCAGGTTCTCTTAGGTCTACGTCATCCTTCTCTAAATTAAGTACTCGGTCATACCCTCCAGAATCATTTAAATTTTTTCTTGCGTTAGTAACACATTGAAGCTTTACATCTTCTGGAAGTTCATCATCTGGGCCAAAATATTCCCCGTTACCAATATTAAGATTTTTTAATTCTTGTGATGCCATCTCAGAACTCATTATATGATATATGTTTACATTTCCTTAAATTTATTTGAACTAGATTAAAATATTAAATATTACAATTCTTTAACAATGTATCAATATCTGATTCCATAAGAACTGAAAGTGGGTCTTCATTTAAATTAGTTTCTTTAAATCCGAGTTTTTTATAATATTTTACTAATTTAGAATTAGATTCTGCAACACACATTAATGTTATTAAATAATCTTTATTTTCTATAGGAATAATCGTTTTATAAATATCACTTAATTTATTATAAAAATTTCCTATATCAGAATTTTGTATATTGTTTTCCTTGGCCCATTTTTCTGAATTATTACAAACTCCTCCCGAAGCATCTAAAAGAACTACGGTAGGTTTTCCAACACTTAACATATAATTCATTGCATAACAAAATAATAAGTATCCTAATCCCTTTAATTTAGTTGAGTCTTCTCCAATTTGTTTACGAACATAAAATCCATCAATATTTAATATATTTTCATTCTTATATTTTTCTATTTTTTTGGGATTACGTTCATCATTTATAGGATAAGGGTATGTAATTCTTATATCAGCTTTATGACGAACTAGTTGTTGTCTTTCCCATCCTTCTTTATATTCGTAATCATCTGGACCTATTATTATAGCTTTAAATAAATACATATTAACATTATCTAACACCATTTTTTCTACTTCAAATTCAATATTTAATCCATTGATATTATTCATTATAATATTATAAATCATTATTTTTTTCTATAATAATTTTTCTTTTACTTTTTTTACGGGCACTTCGCTTACGGGCACTTCGCTTACGACTTTTACGGACGCTTCGCTTACGGACACTTCGCTTTCGCTTACGACTTTTACGGACGCTTCTTTTACGGACGCTTCTTTTACGGACGCTTCTTTTACGGACGCTTCTTTTACGGACGCTTCTTTTACGGACGCTTCTTTTACGGACGCTTCGCTTTCTTGATTTACTAAATTTAAAAGTCATACTTGTAAATTCATCTTCTATTAACTTAGAATCTATTAATTTTATATTTAAATTTTTTATTTTATCACAAAAATCTTTAGGACTATTTACGTAATTATCTTCACCTCCATATATTATTGGAACCCAAGCAATTCTTATTAAATCAGTTATTATATATGTTTCATAACCAGCATGAGCTGCATTTATAGCTGTATCTAATACACATATATCACCAGCTAATCCACATACAAATATTCTACCTTTTGGTTTTTCACTCAAATAATCATCAAGACTTAACATTCTACATTCTGGATTTTTAAAATAGTCATAACCTGATTTACCTTTACATTTATCTATAAAATCATTAATTTCTTCTTCGTTTGGATTATATTGTGTATTATCTATATTTACTTTATTTGTTCCTTCTAACATAAAAGAACCTGTCCATGAAGATAATATACAACCTTTTGTTTGAGGTGAACGTGTACAACCACATATTTTACTAATTTCATTAGTATAATTATTATATTTTAAAGAACTATAACTATCTATATTACTTTTTATTCCTTTATAAAAAATTAAACCTTTTTCATAATCCTTTATTTCTTCAAAAATAGAATTTATAATTTTAGCTCCTTTAGTTCCCATTACACAATGTTCAGGGTAATTACCACCTTGATTTATAAAAGAACAATGGTTTTGAGGATGATAATCTTTAGTTGTTATTATTGTTGCATCATTATCTTTGAATTTATTTATAACTTTACTAAAATCGTTAATTATCATATTTTTAGAATCTGATACAGCAAAAGTACCTTGTCCTAATTCTGGATCATTTTTAACTTCTTGTAAAGTTTTTTCTTGTTTTTTATGGGATTGACCTCCACCAAAAGTAGCTTCTATTGTCTCATCTTCCATACTATTATTTGTATTATCAAAATCCACAAAATCATTTTGCATATCAACAATTATTAATACATCATTTTCATTTAATATTCTCATATCATTAACAAATTTACCACATTTTCCTAATTCTTTTAAATATGTTTCATGATTTGGGGGATTTATTTGATTATTATTAGGTTCATTCATTTTTAATAAAAAACAATATTTTAAATTGTGAAAAATTAAATATAGATTTGAAACTAGGATGAAAGAATTGGTTTCAGAAATAAATAAACATACAGAACGAATTGGAAATCAAGAAAATCAAGAATTAGTAGAGATTCATAAACTATATTTTAGTTCACATTAATATAATCCAGGTAAAAAATAAGAACACTTACTTTCGGGATCCGGTAATTTTAGTATACCCGACCTACCAGGTAATAGGACATCACAAGGCTGATCGCCAACCGTCAGCAAAAGGCTATTATGTTCGCAAATTTTACGTCTTAGTCTAATTTTAAATTCTGGGTCTTCATCCTTGTCATTCATAAACACTTTATCATACGGAATTCCAAACATATCTAAATTCGTAACAGTTGCTAATTTAGATGTAGTTGGTCGGGCTGTTAATATAATAACCTTAATCCCTAATTTTCTTGCTTCCTTGGCTATCTTAACTATTTGGGGGTTGGGTGGCAAAATAAATACTGGCTGTCCGCTATGGTCACCTAGTTCCATTTCCCTAACACCTAACTTCTCTTCTGGGTCTCCGAACACTAACGTTTCATCAACATCGAATAATACACATGGTCGTACAAGTTTTTTAGTTTGTTTAAGTTTTCGTAAATAATCAATACTTACTTTTGCTGCCCAATTCAAATCTTTTACATATTCGCCCTGAGCCGGCCATCTAGACCAATAATTAGTACTTGACATTAGTTGTTATATATTGTAAATGTTTAATTAAATTTTATTAAACGTGTAGTCTCAATATAGCTTGATTGAGTAACAGTCGCTTTGCGCCCGATACGAAGGAAAGGTAACTTAAAATAAATTTTCTATTGTTTTAATCTATTTTTTTTTATTTTCTATTATTAATGGACTTAAATAACCCCAATACTATTAATACATTAATTATATATGCTATTAATTACTTTAACACGAATACTAGAGGAAGTACAAAACTTGTAAATTACAATGGAGAAATAGAAGTTATAGGTAAGGGATCTTATGGTACTGTAGTAAAATTTAAAGTTGGTACTATTGGTCCTAGTGATCCTAACTCTTCTGAATATATTGGCTCGTATATTTGGCCTACTATTAAATTTATGAAAAAGGGTGAAAAGGGTGTAAGTGACCAAGATCTTATAGATGAAGGAATTTTAGCTGAATTAATGGGTAGACAAAAATTAGGACCTCAAGTATATTCATATGGTCCTTTGAAATCTAATTATTATTTTATACTTATGGAAACTTTTGAACATGATTTAAGTAGAGGTTTGTTAGAAATACTAAATAACAGAAATACCGATCCTAAAAAAAAAATGAACAGTGTAACCAATATACTAAGAGGCACTTTAGGAATTATACAAGATCAAATAAATTTGGGTTACTGTTGTTCTGATATGAAACTAGGGAATTTTGTAATAAACTTAAATGATCAAAAAGATAAAGGAGTATCATTAAAAGCTATAGATTTTGGAAACTTTTGTAGTTCTTGTGATTTTAATTTTTTGTATTTAAATACATCTTTAAGTATTGATAAAGAAAAACAATTATTTAAAGAATTTATGTTTATTAGAATGATAAAGTTTTTTATATATATTCTTGCGGTTAGTCACAGATCAAATAATGACAAATCTTTTATTACATTAATAAATTCATTAATGGTTGAATTGGATAATCAAATAAAAGATTCATTGTTTAATAAATTAAGTGAAAAAGGAGTGATTACACCACAGAATCCAGATAAGAAAGCTGTTAAAAATTTACTAGCGACTATCAACCAGTATAATACTTTTTTAGATGAACAAATGAAAAATCAAAAGAAATGGATTGTTGACTCACCAATACAACCACCTACTGGACCTGAATCACTATCAATGGCAATGATGACCCCACCTGGATTTTATAATTTAAAATCATCGGGTTTTGGAAAGTTAAAAATATCGAACAAACCAATAATGTCACCAATAATGTCACCAAAAATGTCACCAAAAACGTCACCAAAACCAACTCCCAAAGTCACAGAAAATTTCAATCTTACTTTAGCAGATGTTGAAAGAACAAATTTTATATTAAACAAAATGTTTCTTCAAGAAGTTTATACACTTGAACCTAATATAGAACAGAAAAAAGGTATAATATTATTTCCAAAAACTACAAAATTTGGAAAACGTAAAGTGAAAAGTCGGAGATCCCGTAAAGCGAAAAGTCGGAGATCCCGTAAAGTGAAAAGTCGGAGATCCCGTAAAGCGAAAAGTCGGAGATCCCGTAAAGCGAAAAGTCTCTTCTCTTGGCTCTAAAAATGTTTTATTTTTTCTTCGTCTCATTATTAACCTTAATTTTAACACTCTTACGCTTTGATCGTTTTTTACTCTTACGCTTTGGTAGTTTTTTACTTTTACGGCGCTTTGATCGTTTCTTTGACACCTTACTCTTACGCTTCCCAAATGCGCTTGCGATCACTGCAACTTTTTTACACGGATTTGAGGTTGGGTCGTAAAGTTGCATTGGATTAAAATTCATTAAATCAATACCTGTTTGGGTTGAGCATAATTGTCCTAGAGCAATTTTATCTCCCGAGTTAATTACCTTAGTTCTGTTTATTCTGTCTTCTTGTGTAGCTTGATTTAATACGTCTAAAAACTTAGTCTTGTCTACTGTTTTTGATTTACTGTTCCCCATTTTAACATAAAGCAATAATTTAATATTTGATTAAATCCGGAATTTTTTGAATAATTTATTTAACAGCAAAAAAATCTCCGATGCTTTGGTTATTAGTTGGAGCTTTGGGTTTTTTAATCTTTTTTTTAGCTACAACAGGTTCCGTCGACTTCTTGATTACGAAGAAATCATCCATAGTTTTTTCATAACCGTTGTCCTTATTCTGGCGTTTAATCCTCTCTTCGGTGTACAAGACACTTGGATCATCAATAAGAAGTTCAAACAACATATCAATCGGACTCATTAGCTGTTTGTCAAGGTAATATAACGGATCAATTTTATTTTTACCCATATAATCAGGATGTGCTACTCGTTCCCATTGCAAAGCTTTCTTATCCTTTGTTTTAATGTAAACGAATGGAACTCTGTCGGGAGGTTTGGGATGACCCATAGGGTCTAGTTTCATTAAACTTTGTGCCAACCGAACATGAGGAAACGAAACTTCTGCTGTTTCCCATAGTACATCCATTCCATCTTTTTTATAATATTTGTTTAAACTTTTTGAAATAACCAATTTGTTAATAGGTACTTTGTCGTTTAATAAATTGTTTATTCCTTCCCTAGCAATCTCTTCTGCTGCCTTGATATCCTTTTCGTACATAATTTTGTTTAAAACACTGATACTAACATCTTTTACGTATTGACAATTATCTCTTCGTACTATCTGAATCCCTTTGTAATCAATATGATCCGAAACAGTTGGTTTGGTCCATTCCAAATAGGCATACCTTTTCTTGGCGAATAGTAGAAACGGAGACATTACTTTTTCAAATTCCAGTTCAATTGGTGGTTTAAACGTCTTTGTAACTGCTTTGGCACACTCTTCCGCAAGTCTAAAATGTTCTTTCATATATGCGTGAGTATCATCATCGGGATATACAGATTTGTCAACGTCAAATTTTACGTAACACGAATCTGTGTTTTTAAGGATTAAGCCATCTTGAGTACTAAATGTTCCATCATCTGTTTCCAAGTCGTAAACCCAATCATCTACAAATCCCAAAGATTCTATGGACAATACAGTAGCCATCTTTATTACTTGTTTAATATTTAAACAACACAGATTGTTAAATAGTTTTATTCACTCGATTCAGGTTCTGGTACATATTTACAAACAAAAAAAACTATTACTAAATATACTACCAAAATAGATACTAATCCTATGGGTGATAAAATGTATTTAAATTTACTATAATGAGCTAATGCAATAAACATTAATGCACCAATAGCAAAAGATATATTGTCACCAATATAATTTTGTAAAGTGTCATTATCACTACCAAAATGTTTACAATTATATATTGCACCTAATAATTTCTCAACCGAATAAACTTTCCCGTCTATTTCCAAATTTTCAAATAGATCAAAAATACCATGAAGTATTAATAATATAGAACATATTTTTAACATTGTTGGAATTGTTAAAGAACATGTGTCATATATTAAAGAATATACAACTATAGCAACATTACTGTATATAATCCCGGCTGTTAAATGTCCAAAACTATATTTATCAAACATGTCATTATTTTTGCAACATAACCCACTATCATTATTCCATTGTAAATTACCATTACTTTTAACGTTCCCCATTACTATATCAAAATAAAATTAATTAGGGGGGAAATGAATATTTTAAGAAAATTATAATCTTGTGTATTAGTAATGACAGGAACAAATTCCTACATAATAACTATTGATGACGACACATCTTCTCTAAAAAATTATGTAGAATCTTATGTACCTAACACACAAATATACAAAGGTGTTGTGGGTAAAAATATTGACCTAAATCAATTACCAGAATTAACTTATTATACAAAATATTGTTTAAAAAGAGGGGTTCCATTAACAGACTATGCGCAGATTAGGAGTTACGGAGCTTTAGGGTGTTTCTTAAGTCATAAAAATTTATGGAAAACATTAGTAAATAGTTCAGACAATTCTATGTTAGTAATGGAAACCGATGTAAAGTTTTTGTCAAATTTTAAAACAGATTATCCTAAAATTAAGGAATTTATTGAATCTATCGATGAACCTATGTTTGTTATGCTCGGTTATTCTTGGATGGGGGATCCTCAATATAAAAATTACGATTCTATGTTTAATGAAATAACAAATATTTTTTGGGGAACCCAAAGTTATTTAATAAATAAAAAAGGTGCTCAAATATTATTGGATAATTCAAACTGTATAGATATACAAGTAGATACTTTTATGTCTATAACACCTGGTATTAAAAAATTAAGTCCTAAAAATTTGTTAACAAAACAACACTTTCACTTTAGTACTATACTAAACCCTTCTCTGAAATTATTAGTACCTGCTTCTAACAAACTTGTTATTATATTAACATTGTGTTTAATTGGTGTTATAATATTACTGAGTAATATATCTTGTAATAACAGGTTTAAGAAATATAAATGCAAAATTAAATGAAAAAATAAATATTGGTATTAATTATATGATTGATTGGTTAACAATTAGTATAATATTATTAATAATATTTTACATATTTTGTGTATGCAAGATTAACGAAAATAAAATATTTAATCAAAATATTAATTCCGAGACATATGTCTTAGATAATGTTGAACACAAAACTAAATTAAACATACCTCCCAAAACACCCATGATGTCAAATGAATTAGCTAGTAAATTAAAAAAGATGTATTTAAAATTTGAAAAAATAGCAAATTTACATAATATTACATTTTGGTCTTTATCTGGTACATTACTTGGTGCTGTAAGACATAAAGGGTTTATTCCTTGGGATGATGATATTGATGTATGTACAAATATTGAAAATAAAGACAAAATAAATAGTCCAATATTTAAATCTGATTTAGAAAAAGAAGGATTAAAATTATCATACCATCGTTTCTTTTTACCATCTTTTAAGATATCGTTTATAGAATCGGATAATACAACTCCGCCTTTTATAGACATATTTTTTAGTGTTGAAAAAGATAACAAAGTTTCTGTTTGTATGAAGATGGACAAATCTATTTTAGACGGAAATGCAAGTAATTGTACATTATACAACCCTAAAATGACATGGGATTCAAATTTAATATACCCTGTTAAAAAATTAGAATTCGAAGATATATCTATTTACGTTCCTAACAAACCAGAAGAAACAATAAGTATTGAATTTAGTAAAAAAGCTTTAACAGAAATTAAGATAGATCCAAGCCATTCTGGTGTTGGTTGGTTAATTCCTCAGATAGATACAAAGGTATCTGATTATGATAACATTAAACTAACAGTCGATTATTGGGATAAAATATTACCTTTACCGAATGTTTTGAAGGTTGGTAGTTTATTACCTTAATTTTTAACCTATAGCTTTAGTCATTTTAAATACCCAATAAATAGGCCATGATAAAACAGATATTATTAATCCGGCTTGGGAATTTTTCCCACCTTTTTGAGCCAATTTAATAGCATTTGATATAGTTGATATCCAAAGAACAATCCACATAAAATAAAATATAGATATAACAACCATCTCTTTGTCAACTGTTTCTGAATCACTAAACCCTTCTGGTCTGTTACTCATATATGTTCCAAATCCTAAAGTTTCCAAAAACATTTAATAATATACAATATTTAAATTTTTCTTTAATTAATTTCTTTCCACATAACTTTGTCACCATTCCTCAATTCAGTAGGTTTAATTTGAAATCCGTCTTCGCTTATAAGACTATGGTCAGCCGTAACAACAACTTCACCCTTCATACAAAACTTCTTAAATGTCTTGATAGTCATCATTATGGTTTCCTTATTTTGACCTCCATGTTTCTTTACTCCTGAACTTGCTCCGCCAACCTGCGGAGCGACTTTTTCTACTACATAATCTACATTTTTTACATAACCGTGTTATTTTATTCAATTTTATGCATAATTTTACAACCTATTGTTAATTCTGTTGGTTTAATCTGAAATCCACCTTCGTTTATCAGACTATGATCTGCCGTAACAACAACCTCTCCCTTGTCAGTAGTAATTTTAAATAATTCCTTTTTGGTCTTGTGCCTAATCACCCTACGCAACTTGTTCCAACCTGTTGCAGTCCAAGCATCTATAGGTTGTTCAGTAACAAGAAGTTGTTTCTTATCTCTTCCCCCATTTGTATAATCATAACTTGGAACCATTTCTGAATATTCATTATATAATTCTTCGATTTCTACATCTTTTGGTACACCCTTAACTCTTAGTTTCACTTTCTGATAACCTGGTACGGAATCACCATAAGTTGTCGTACATGAATACATTTCCTGTGCTATTTTGGAAGTATGTGCAATCATCTCTCTTCCCTTTGCAGTAACACTTCCTGCGATAGGTCTACAAGGAAAAATACCTTTTCCTGCTCCAGTAAATCCATAAATAGAATTCATCGTAACTTTAATTGCTAACTGTTTACCGTTTAGTACTGACGCTTTAAAACGATATTTACACCCTTGACAATCTTCATGACTCTTTTTCCCGTGTTCTGCCAAACATTTTTTAAATTCACCTTTCATTTCCCGCTTGGTTGCATTACGATCTTTCCATAAACGATCAAGGATGTCGGGCAATAACCCCTTAATGTTTTGAACAAATGTATAACTAAAATCTTTTGCTTCGATCCATTCCTTGGTATTATCATCTTGGTGTGCTTCTTCGTGCCATGCAATTGTTTCATATTCAACCCCATCAATTCCTAGGTAATCTGGGTTACTAACCAATGTTGAATGACACATATTATATGCAATCATAATACTCGGGTACAAGCTCTTAAAATCAAGGCCCGAAACTGGTTCGAAGTAAGCCCCCCTCATAGCTGTCAAAACAGTTGCTCCCTTAAACTTCTCAATAGGTTTGTCGTCATAGTCTAGTACGGGTACAACAAAATCTCTTAGTCTTGCTTCGTAAACAATTTGGCTGAATACTTTACACTGTTGCCCCTTTAATAGAAGCCAACTAATTGGTACCCTAGTTGATTTAGCCATTTCGATGTTGTTTGGGATTACGCACAATTTTTCCATCAATTCTATGACCAAATTGGAATCTTGGATACAGTATTCGCATACTGTTTTAATATAATCGGGATTTTTTGATTTAATAATTCTAAACATAACATCATATTCACTAATCTCCTTTTCTGATTCAGGATTATCATGATTATCTAAATCTTGTTCAGTATATCCAATTTCCAACATTGCGTCAACACCAATAGCTTCCATCATACTAACCTTAGTTCCTTTACCAAAATGCAATCCAACCCTACCGAGTTTATAGGATTCGAGTTTATGTTCCCGTCTAATAGCTATGATGAGATCCAAAGATTCTCTTCCTGGACAATCAATAATTTTAAATTCGTTGTTACCATAAGCACCACTTACTAGTGTTCTTTCGTCCAATTTTGGTTCAACAGATTCAATACGAGACAACTTTTTGGCATATTCGTTTAAATTGTTGATTTCGATTCTTCTCCACAAATATTTGTCGTCGAACCCCCACGTATTATACCCTGTTAAGATATCTGGGTCAACATTACTAATAATATCACAAAATTGTTTAATCATCTTTTTTTCTGATTTACAGTTTATAAGAATAGCATCATCCAAAGGTGCAGAATCATCAGCAGAAAGAATAAATTTAACCTTCTTTTCTCCAAATATCCACAAACAACAGCCAATTTGGCAAATGTAATCGTCTTTGATATTAGCATTTGGAAACTCGGGGAATCCTCTCGAACTATATGTTTCAATATCCCAACTCAAAATCCTAAAAGGTGCTATATCTTCACAATCTCTTAATTCCCCATTATCGTTCTTGACCATATAGGGGAATACCTGTTTCCAATGAACTGTTGCTTGGATTTGTGCACTACTGATGTTATCATTTTCTAGGCTAAAGTCGTTTTTCTTAACCTTGATCCACCCAGCTGTTCGGATATCCCGAAGATGTGTAAACCGAACAACTGTGTCCAAATTGGATTCGTACAACATAAACCTGATAGGTGATTGAGACAATTTTGTAATTTTGATTGGTTTGTTTAAGAGATATTTTGCTCTCGTTGCTGCAATCTGTGTATTAAAACAAAGTCGAATAAATTTCTGTTTTTCCAAGTTTCTGAAACCATCTACATCGATCTTGTTAACCAATGTTTTAGCAACCAATCCAGTACCAACCCCCTTTAGTCTAAACTTGACATAATTAAAAAATATATTTGTTTGTTCTGATGACCAAATACTTTGGTACCGTTCTGGTACTTTTACATAATAATAGAACACAAAGTTCATAACCCTAAGACAAACTGACTCTCCTTTCTTAGTTACTCCGTGTACATAAATTTGATACTCTTTATTACTTGGAGAGTCACAATTATCACTTCCGTCATCATCATCTAATTCGATGTCGTCACCAAACCACGAAATAGCTTGAAAAATTAAATTATCGTCTATAATGTCAGATTCTGACACTGGGTTTCTAACATAAGATTCCATCGTAATTGTATTCGTTAATTATTAATAAATAATTATCTTTATAACAATTATAAAATGGATAAAACTTGTGAAGTTACGTGTAAATGCGACCCTTGTAAATGCGACCCGTGTAATTGTGGTTCTCAAAAAAAATGCCCTTGTCCCCCTGAATGCCAAGACAAGATGAAGAAATTACACAGATATCTCAAAGATTCAAAAGTGTTTTTAAAATATGCAGAAAAATGTCCGTTGGCTTTCAAATTAATTGGGATGGCTGATGAATTATTGGATGATTTTAAATGTAGTGGGTGTCCAGCGTTAAAATAATGATATAATAATAAATGATTAAAGTAGGATGATGGTAAGAGTAACAAAACCTCCTAAAATAAAAGAATTGTGTTTAGCTGGAGCAGCAAATAGAGGAATATGTTATATTGGTGTTTTAGGTTGTTTACATGAACACAATTTATTGGATTTGGATAAACTGTATGCTGTTAGTATAGGTTCCTTAATAGGAACGTTGTATATTATAGGATATTCTCCAACAGAACTCATGAAAGAAATAATAATACAAGATATGTCTGATTTTCAAGATATATCGATAGATTCTGTATTCAATAACGGTTCTGTTTTACGAGGAGAAAAATACCGTCTGTGGGTTTTGGGTTTACTAAGTAAAAAGATAGATCCGATGATAACCTTTAAACAATTGTATGATAAAACTAATATTTTTTTAAATATTTCGGCAGTTTCGTTAGATTCTGGGGAAGATGGTTTGGAATATTTCAATTACGAATTAACACCAGATATGCCTGTATATTACGCAATATTAGCTAGTATGACAATCCCCTTACTTTTTCCTCCTATTTTTTATAACAATAAGAGATATATAGATGGAGCAATATTGGAAAATTTTCCTATGCATTTATTATCTAAAGATGGAGTCGGATTTAGAGTAAGTAGTAAAAAAACAGAGGCTGAATTGTCTAACGGTTCTTATATTATGAAAATGATAGAGCTTATTTCTACCAAGATGAGAAAGATGATAAAATTCGAAGGAACTTCTTATGTGGTCAACGCATCCGATTATGGTGGGATATCATTTGTTTTATCAAAAGATAATAAAATTACCTTATATTACAGGGGATATACCAAGGCTATGGAATGCAAACATGACATGGAATCAAAATATTTAAATATTCAAAAAGAACAAGAAAATTTGGAATTACTAGATATGAGTAAGGAAGATTGTAATATTTTAGATTGACTGTGTCAATAATGCAAAAGGCATTTGCTTTGCAAAAGGCATTGCTATAGAATCTAACATTTTTTACTGTTCTTATAACCTCTTAATATTTTTTCAAATTTTTTATTAGAGCTTAATTTCTTCTTATTGTGATTTTCTGGATTAGGATCCATTTTTCTATGACTTACTATTCCACAATATTCACTACCACATAATGCTTTATTTCCACAAGATTTACCTTCTTTCTTTGTTTTAGCTTTACACATTTTGTATACAACCTCTTCCTTTACTTTTTCTTTTTCTTCTTCTGAATCATCATCAAATACAGCAACCTTTGTATTAGAATGAAGTCTCATACTTCTTATATATTCAACTTTCTTTTGCTGATAATTATGTCTTTTCGCCTCCATTAAAGCATTTTTTTGTTGTTTGTCTAGTTTCTTTTTTTCATAATCAGTTAGTTCGGTGTTTTTAAATCCTTGGTTTCCTGATTTTGAATTACTAAATGATTTTTCTAATTTGGTAATACTTTCATCACTACCTGTTTTACATTTATTTAATAGTTCATAAAACCCTGGGTGTTCAGAAAGAGCGCATTTTTCCGAACAAATTTTATTCAATTTATTTAATCCTAGGTAATTTGAAACTTTTCTACATTTTCCACAGATAGCTTCTTTGGTATTAATACTATATATAGTTATGTTGTTCTTTTGGCAAATTATATTGTAATCTGATTTTAATGATCTGTTAGTTATGACTAAATCTGGTTTACCAATTCTTATTATACTTAGATTGTTATCACAAATAAAATTTATATTTTCTATACCTTTTCTAAATAAATGTTTAGAAATGAGTGAATTATCTTGGTTATACAAGATTATTACATTATCATTTACATTATTTAAAATAGATATAATCTCTTTATCAGAATCAACATCAACTAGTATTTTTTCGTAATCACTAAACATCTTGTTTATTTCTTTTAATTATATAGTATCATTTATTTTTAAGTTATTTAACGACGTTTTTTTATATTATTTAAAGTATAAAGTATTATAAATGAATAGTGCAAGACGTATAAAAAGATCTAGCCCAACAATGGTAAGAAGAAATGTGGCGTTTGGTAATAGTACCCAAAGCAAACAGAGTGTTAAAATGAACATTGACCCAAATACAGCAATGTGGATTGGTATAGCTATTTTAGTCGTACTAGCTTTCACTTGTACGTGTTATTACAACGGAGATGGTGGTGATACGTTTGCCAACATTAAATCTGGGTTTGCCAATATTATTGGTGGTGTTGGGGGACCAAACCTTAAAGAGTTGGACATAATCTATTTTATGTCTCCTACTTGCCCTTGGTGTCAAAAAATGACTAAGGTACTAACCGACGCTTCTTTATTAGAATCAGTAACTGTTGTTGATGTATCTCAACCAGAAGGTCAGAAATTAGCTGCTGAAATGGGAGCTTCAGACAAGGGAATCCCGGCATTTATTTCTAAGAAAATGAAAACAGGGACTATTGGTTACAAGGCCAGTGTTTCGGAATTAGTCAAGTCGTTGAACAAAACCCCTCCTCAGGGACAACCAGTTAAACCCCCTGCTCCCAAAATGGACCCCAGTGAAGCTGTAAATAAAGTACAGGAATTAGAAATCATATTGTTTGTATCTCCTACTTGTGGGTGGTGTAATAAGATAAAGACCGAGTTTACAGAGGCTGGTGTATTGGAAATGGTTGAAATGGTTGATGTTAGTACCGAAGATGGTAAAAAGGTTGCACAAGAATTACTAAAAGAATTTAGAGGTGTTCCTGCTTCTTATTCTAAAAAGACTGGGAAGAGTAGTGTTGGTTACAAACCTTTACCTGAAATTGTTGCTGCTTTATCTTAAAATTGTATAGTAATTTAAAATATTTGTGTATATTAAATGGGTGAATTAACTTTAAAAAGAAAATACAGAATCAACAAAATTCCAGGACAGATTCCAGGACAGATTCCAGGACAAGATCAAAGTGATTCAACCAATACTGCTGGTTTAGGAATATCTGTTACACTTACATATTTCTTGATTATTTTTTATGCATTATTTACATCTTGGAATAAAACAGGTAAGGTTGGTTCTACTGTATTGTCAAAAGGAAAAAATGCTTTTACAATATCCCAAGGTTTTTACTTTTCTGAAAAAAATATTACTTTTCTTATGGCTATTTTGTTTGCTGTATTAGGGATTGTAATGCTTTCTAGAAAAAATTTTATACAAATGGAATGGAGAAGAATTGCGCTTGTTTCAACTTTTATACTACTTCCTCTTATAATGATATTGTTTACGTATTACGGTCCAAATTGTGACATCCATTATGTTTTAGCAAGTAGTATTTTCATAGGTGGTACTATTATACAATTTATTATACTAAGTTTATATAATGAATATTATGAAAATGAACCAGTATTAGAAACATATAAGAGTCTTGTTGATACGATGATTATATTCGCTATATTAATTGTATTAAATTTTGCAGCAACTCTTTATATAAAATACAATAAAAATAAAATACCAAAACAAGTGTCTTGGTTATTGAGTGATTTTTTGGCAATATCTGAATATACACATTTAATAGTGTACGGTATACTTTTGTATATGTTTTCAACATTTGCAGGTTTGCCTGATTTAGATTCACCACGTAGTTCTGATTAACTTTAAATTAAAATATTTTATAATATTAAATGAAAGAGGTGTCTATACTTGAAGCAAATAAAAATAAAGATAACCAGTTAGTTCAGGTGAGTAATACTTCTGATTTAGGTATCACAAGTGTTATTATATATTCTATGATATTTTTATATGCCTACATGAATGCGTATTACAAAAAAAATAGTAAATTGGGGTTATCTATAATACCTGGTAAAGAAGGTTTTACAATAACAGATGCAATGTTCCATTCAGAAAAAGTTGGAGTATCTGTACTTTTAGCTTTATTCATATCGACTACTCTTTATATATTATATAAACAAAATTTTCACAAACATATATTGGGTATCATAAACATGATCATTATTGTAAGTTTTTCGCTAATATTAGTAGGGTTTATGTATATTGGTACTAATCAGGTTTTTATGCATACAGCTATGGCGGCTGCTATGTTTATAGGTGGTCAAATGTTTGCTTTTTGTGCATTAACATTATATAGTGAATCGTATCCAGATGATAATATTGAGGAAATGTCAACTAATGTTTATGCATTAACAGCTTTGTTTGTTCTTGTGATGCTTCTTATTGGTTTGGGTGGTTACTGGGTATATAATTCCAATAATAAGAAGAAATTACGGAAGTCTATGAGTTCGAGATTTTTATGGGATATAACAGCTATTGTCGAATTACTTCATATTGGATTTTTTGGTGTATTATTGTATATTATATCTATATATCCTGCTCTTAAAGAATAATTGCAAACAAATATAACAAATTTAAAATCATAGTTACTATTAATGGATACATTAGTTATTAGTAATTCTAATTTTAAATCAACAAATAATATAACTAGGTTACAAAATTATGATTATTCCAATAATTCCAAAGATCGCAAAGCGATTCCAAAAAGTTTTTATCATAAACAATTGTTCCCAGTAAAAGAACAGACCAGAGATTGTTCCGATAGCTGGGTTTTAGCTCCCATACAAGCTCTTTCATATCTATTTAAAAAAGAGTTAGATCCTAGTTTTGTAGTCTCGTGTTATGGTCCAAGGCACATTAGTGGGTATTATGATAAATGGGGATGTAATGGCGATTCTATGTACAACGCTTTAATTTTTTTAAAGAATAACGGAACCGTTGAAAATGAATCAACTCCGGGTGATTACAATCAAGAATGTTCTCGCAAAAACACAAAAAATAAAATTTTGTATACAATAGAATCTTTTTCGAATGTTTCTCCTGTTTTAACCAATAACGGACTAATAAATGTTAAAGGTGAAACAGTAGAATTGGGTAAATGTTTTGATTTAGTTAAAACTGAATTGATTAGGAATCCATTAATATGTGGATATATAGTTCAAGAAGATATCGGATTGGTTGGTGATGAAATTTATATTGCAAACCCTAATTCAAAAATAATTGGGTTACATAATGCACTAATTGTTGGATGGGGAGAAGAAAAAGGGGTAGGATATTGGGTAATAAAAAATAGTTGGGGTAAAGATTGGGGGAATAAAGGTTATTACAAACACGCAATGTATCCTCATAATACGATTAGTTGTCCTGGTATATCAGTACACGGAAATATGCTAAATTTAGATTTAGAACAAAAAACATTATTAAGTAAATTGAATCCTAAATATACCACCAATCCTTTAGGAGGTGCTATAAGTATCACAAAAGGTGAAATCAAGAATAACTTTAATATGAATGAAAATAGAAATATCACACTTATTAAAGATAAAGAAGAATATCCAAGTTATTTTTGGGTTGTTATGTTTATATGTCTTATTATTATATTTGTAAAGTTTTTTGCTTAAGCTTAATTATTGGCCTGGTTTAATTGTACGATCTCACATGCAATTAATTCTACACCCCTAAAATCATTAACTTTGACACAGTCAGCCATCTTATTTCTAAGATGAAGTAGTCTTGATTCAAAATCCTGATTTACTAGGGATGAATTGCTTGTGGTTGGATCGATTAGGGGTGGTGCTTGTGGTTGGATCATTTCGTCTTCTTCAACCTCTTCAGCTTCAACCTCTTCGGCAACCTCTTCTGCTTCTTCTCCAACCTCTTCATCTGAAGGAACTGGTCCAGTAACCATTTCTGTTACAGTATTTATTATATTCCCTACAATATTTTCTGTCTCGGGTTCTGGTTCTGGTTCCGGCTTGGATTGGATGTGTGCTAAAGCTGGTGCTAGTTTTGTAGGTAAAGTAATAGCTACATTTCTTACATTCTCATTGTTAACAAAATCAAAATCATCCATATCTGAATCATAATCAGATTCTGATTCGCAATCTGAATCGTTTGATACGTTACAACCCTGAGGAAGTTTGGGAACAGGAGGGCAAACTTTGATCTGAACAATACGGATATCTAATTTTGCTGTGTTTTTACCAAACAAAATCCCATTAATTTTTAACAAACATAGTAAATTATCTGAAATTCCTTTGGAATTATTTGTGGAGCAATTGAGATCATCTTCGGTCGTAATCTGTTTCTTATCATTGTATATTTGGATATGTCTGTCTTTTCTAAATCGGATTGAAAAACTACCATTAATAGTTTCTGGGTTCAGCAAACAACTTCTAAACATTGTTTTAATTTTACTATGGGGTATTTCTTGGCCAAACCACTCCTTAGAATTATTGGTCATAACCTTTGTTGCATTCAGTTCTAAAGATCTAATTATTGTATACAACCTTTCTTGTTTTTTATTTTTTTGGATATTAAGTTCAATACCATTATCTAAACTCTTAAGTTCTAAGGGAGGTGTCTGTAATATAACAGACTCATTACTATAGGTAATCAAACTTTTATGATAACCTTTCTCTTTTACGGGAGTATGATAAATTAACTTATCTAATTTTATTTCTGTAGGCATTAAAACAGACATTATATAACCACTATTATTATTTAATTACTAAATTACTTACGCACTAAATTGTTTTCAAATACAAAGAAATTAAGCTTCATCACCAGAGTCAATAAATGCATAACTTACCGGCTTTGACTCTTGAGCCTGCTCAGAAATACGTGCCTGGGTAAGATCGAAATTGCATCGCATAGTCATCTTACCATCCTTCTCCTTAATATAAAGTTTAACGAATTTCAAAATAAGTCGCACCTTGGTGCCACGCTTAACCTCGTCCTTGTCAACAAGCTCACCATCCTTGTTATAAAACTCACAACCCTGGGTAAAATTAACTCTCATAAAAGGAGGGAAATCTCCAGTAGATTTGGTTAGTAGAGATACGAATAGTTCCTTTACCTCATCTACAGTCTTTACAGATCCAAACCATTCTGAACTGTTTTTGACAGCATTGTTAATAATATGAGATTCGAATTCACGTATTTTGGATTCTAGTGCATCATCAACAGTAACACAAAAGTTGGTATCATATGGATTAAAGGTGACGGTAGATTTAGGAGTTTGGAAAAACTCGTCTTGGATAGGATAGTTGAAATAGACAGTTCGGGGACCATTCTTAGTTACCTTAGCATAACCAAACTCAATCTTCTCAAAATCAAAATTCTTGTACGATACAACTTTAGCCATTTTAGATAAGTTCTGTAATCTTACTGCTTGCTAATTCCCAAGTATATTTACTCTTTAGTTCTTCTTCTTTTCTTAATTTATTAACAACACAATTCTTTAAAACCTTTACTGCTTCTGTTTTGTCAATTATACCGACTGTAATATCATTGTTTAATTCATCTTTTTGTTTGGTTTCTGTAACAGGTACCAATAAACCACTGTTTTCAAAATTAAATTTAGTTGCTAAAAAATTAGGTACTATTTGCATAGCTCCTGTTAATTCGTGTTCACAGTTTGTTAAACTCCAACCTTCACCTGTAGATGTCTGTAGTCCGTAATCACATACATTATATATCCAATTCAATTGTTCTTTGGTCATATCATTGTGTGTTACAATTATGTATCCCAAATCAAAATATCTTTGGTAATTAGCAACTAATTCCTTGAATTTGGGATTTTTAGTATTGGTGTGTAACCAAAGTTTAGGTTTCTTAGTATTTAAACTATTAAAGAGTTCTATGTATATCTCAAGGGTAAGATCTAACCTTTTTCTGGGTATGAAATTATTTGCATTTAAAATTATAATATCTGTTTCATTAATCCTTTTGCTACACAAATAGAATTTATTTGAAATTTTATTCAATTTTTTAACAGCATTCTTTTTACTAATCTTTTTAAATTCTGGTGATACACCGTGACCAACCCAATCAACAATTCCTTGATTCTTAGTTGATTCTGAATAATTCCTTAGTTTATCTGATATTATAGGATTTGTTGTTAATACGACGTCTGCTTTCAAAAGATTAAATACAGATCCGTGAGACGGGATGTAATCAAAAGGTGCCCATACAACTATTTTTGCAGGTATACAAGTTCTACGCTGATTAATAAGTCTCATAAACCACTCAATAACAAAACTACCACCCAAAAAAACTAAAGTCTTAATTTGGTGTGTGTCGCATAAATACCCAGCTTGAAGTAAGGCATATTTCATCTTTAATTGTTCTTCAGGAGCTTCAGGAACCATTTTTACAAAATCTGTATATTTCATACCAATTTGAGTATCATCTCCTATATGAACAATGTCTACATTTTCACAATAGAATGGATCTATAATCTGCTCCTCAGGGGGCGCTAATATTGTTATTTTAAATGTTTTTGCTAAAATAGGGATAACAGATTCAGAAATAACTGAAAAACTATTTCTTCTTCCTATATCACCAAACCATAACAACGTTGGTTGTGCCATTTAAAATAAAAGTATTATATTTGCTTAAATTGTTTTATCTTTTACTTTTTCTCATTCTCATATAATCTAAATCGTTTTTAAATTTTTTAGCATACACTTTTGCTCTAGGATTTCCTCTCATTGATCTTTTCATTTCTTCAGAACTTGGTGGTTCGTTGAATAATTTACAATCTTCTTTTGTAAATCCGTTAGTTAGTCCTGGTTTATCAATAAATTGAGGGCATTTGTTACATACACATTTACCGTAATTAAATGCAGCAGTAATCATACCACCAGTATCATTTTTATCCCGTAATGAAGCAATAACACCCAACTCGTCTGCACAACTATTTGTGCTACATAAAGTCCACTCCAATACATCGTTTAAAGAAGATGGAATTGTTTGTGATCCAGGAGGAGGTTCGTCATCCTTAACAACAACAGTGTAAATATAATACGCCAAATAACACATACATGCTGTTACTAATGCTATAATAAACCATTGTGTTGGTGTTAATTCTTTTACTTTCGGACTCTTTCTTCGTACCATTATTTATATAATCTAATATTTTAATTATAAACCAATTGTAAAACCCAGTTAACTAATCTACAATAATCCTTGACAATAAAATCGGGATCTAATTTTCCAATCTTTCTTATACGTTCATCTAATTTTGTTTTAACCAATTCTGGTTTATTATTTATGACATCCAATCCAAAGATATCAACAACATTTAATAAATTCTGAGGTGATGGATTATCCTCATAAAACCGCCATACAGAATTTTCTTGATCACCCGGTGCATATTCTATTTCTATACTACTTCTTGGATTAATTTCATAATTAAGTTTAGCCTGTTCCCAACTCTTCTTTGATTCTCCGTATTCTGTAATATCTAGTCTCCACAACACACTTGGTGTTTTCCCTAGTGGACTTAGTGGTAATGGGTCTATTTCATATCTAATTTGATATCTAAACATAGTTGGTTTAAATTTTTTAGTGTTTACACCTGTTTCGGTTGATAACACTGTATCTAAATAACTTATATCGTAATTTGCTTTTTCCATGACACTATTTTTATTAAATCTTACTCTTTGAATTTCTGTTTTTGTCATAAATTCCTCCTTGATTCTATGATCACCTAATATTACTTCACTTTTTCTCAATCCGTTTGGTCCATACATTTTTAACACTGGTAACGGTTGTTCATAATCAGAAGATCTAAGTTTAGAAACCAAACAATTAAAATAAGGTAGATGTGACATTGAAAATCTAAATCTTGTTTCTAGTTCTGAATTTGGTGTATTTTGTGCTTTGACAACCAAATTTTTTAATACCTCTAACTCTTTTGTATTAAATATTTTAGTGGGGAAACGGTCTAATACACATTTGAGTTTAAATGAATCATTTAACTGTTGTAAAACAGATTTTAGATAAACAGGTAATTTCTTAGTTTTAGATAATCGGATAAGTTCTTCGATTCCTACTGAATATACTACTTTGAGCGCTTTCATAGAAAATGGATCTTTGATAGCTTTAGTAACAGAAATAACTGTTTTTTCAGCATTTGGTAATTTTTTATCTGGTCTATCATTCTTATATTCAAACAAATTTGGATTATTCGGATCGTTTAGCCACAAACATTCAACTATATTACTTTGCGGTTTGTCGTTAGTTTCTGTTATAACATAACCAACGTGTAATAATTTCTTTCCTCTTCTAGCATAAGCTTTGTATACAGATTCGGATTTTTCTGAATTTTCGTATCTAATCATTAAATTTGTTAATTTACCCAACCTTAAATCTACAGTTAATTCATTACTTGGTTTCCATTTAAATTGGTCATTACCACAAAATGTCCAAGAATCTTTTAAATATTCAGTGTTGGTTGGAGTTAAAATAAGTCCATCTGTTTTAAGACCCAGTTTACCAGGTATTTCGGGAAATTGGTATTCCAACCCCTTTGTAAAAACGGTTTTCATATAATTATATGGGTTAGAAGCCTTTAATACTGTTCGAAGACTTATAAACGGTGAAACTACCATTTTAAAACGGAATTCTGTTTCTAAATTATTATATGTCGTTAAAGGAGAAAATTTGTGTGTCATCATAGTACTTAACACCGAATATCTTTTCTTCCAAGGCCATCTATAACCACCCTTTGGTCCCATAAAAGCACCAGAACTACCCAATTCAAATTGTACTTTTTCGTTTTTAGCATTTTTTGGTAATCTTCCTGGTTGTATAAGTGCTTTTTGAATAGGAGAGAATTTGGGATCTGTTGGCCCATATAATATATCGAACGCAGAAAATACCATCAGAGGTTTTAATTTTTTAAAAGGTGTTAGTCGGATAATATCTTCTGTCTGTACTATATCACCCCACATTAACAATTCACCATCTATTAAACAATTTGGTATCCCTCCTAATTTTGGTAATTCTTGTCCATTATTAACTAATATCCAGAAATCGTTGTTACGATCTACAAAAAACAAATGGCGTTGGTCAAATTCCGATTTATTACCAATCATAAGTAAAAAACGCATACCGTCTGCTTTTGTAGAAACCATATATTCGTTTTTAACCAATGTTGGAAAATCTTTTTTCTCTAGTGTTACCGGATTTCCACCCAAAAATGTAGCTTTAATTTTATTTTTACCCTTAGACATAATATTATTATATATATCGTCGTATGACTCCTTAGCTAATTCATACATATAACCATGTTTTTCAGGTGTTAGTCTTATCAATGCAAGATAGTCAGCTAGTTCAGCCATTATTCTTACGAACTACAAATAATTTTATTTTGAAATAATTATGTTTTGTATTATAAATGTCTTCGACAACATTATTAGAAAAAATAAGAAGATTTATATATAATAATTGGCGTAAAATACTTTTTGGATTAACAGTTATTATTGTTACAATACTTTTAATAAAATATTTACCTAAATCCCAAAGTTCAGGTATTAATATCCCTAATATACCCAATGTCCCTAGTAGTAGTTCCGAAGTATGTACAAATTGTGAGTTTTTAAACAGTATGAAAGATTATTCAAATTTAAAATGCACACCAACAGAAACTCAACTTTCAGTAATTAAGAATATGGATCCAACAAGAATAGAATATTGTGGAAATAATATTTGTTTACCAGAAATGGAATCATTACTTATTAGTTGTTTTGAATCAATTAACGGTAGATGTTCTCCTTGTGGATTTAAGTCGTTGATTAGTCAAAATTGTATGACAAATGCATATTCTAATATTACAGACATATATGATAATGATAAAACTAGATTACAAAAACGTTTATTTATTTCAGATAATTGTGGATGTACACCAACATTAGACCAGATAGATTTAATGAATACATTAGTATCAAATAATCTTAACAACACAGAGAGTAATTATTTACTCAGGTGTCAAGAAATAGGATGCTCTCCCGAAACAGATAAAATTTCTAACGATTGTTTACTATCAACAAAAACCGAATGCGAAGACTGTAATTTCTTCAATAAAATATTTACTGGTTGTACAGAAAAGGATTACTCTACTGAGTATTCAACCGAATTTGAAAGAAAGGAAGATTTTTCTAAAAAGTGTAATTGTGTTCCCACTAGTTCCCAATTAAATGTTTTAGATAATATAAAATCAGAAGGGATTACTTATGAAGAATGTGCTAATATTAACATGGAACCATCACAGTATTGTAATTCTATTAAATCTTTGACTAGTATCTGTCTACCAAGTGGTATTTTACCAACTGCTGCTCCGAGTGTAGAACCTACAGATCCTCCCGATTTCCAGTATCCTAGCAATTGTGAAAATTGCGACTATATTGAAAAATTAAAGGGAGATTGTGTTTCTAATGGATTAGTTGCAGCAGACATAGACAACCTAACCAATAAATATGCCGTAACAATGAGTTGTGGCTGTACCCCAACAGATACACAACTCCAAGTTACCCAAACTATTTTAGATAACGACAAACAATTGGGTGAATGTGTTACTAACAATTGCGAAGAATTGAATTCTATTTCTGGGGGATGTTAAATTTAATACAACTGTTTTCACAGTTATTTAGGAATTCTTGGTCTGAAATGACCTTTCTATCACCATACTTGTAATTGAAAACGTATTTGACCATGTCTACTAAATTCGTTGTTTCAAATGTAAGTTTGAATATTGTGTTGTCCAACACATTGAAGAGATAGTAATTTATTACTTTATTGAAAACTGCTTGATATAAATATGCGTACAACGCCAATTGAATATAGTGTTCTGGATCAATTTTGTCAACACATTTGAATTCCCATAAATTTGTTTTATGTTCCGAAATACTGTCCACACAATCAGCAAAACCGTTTAATTCCATCCCCATTAATTCTTCGTAATTTACATAAATTAGCTGGACTTCAAATTTAGATTTTTCTGTAATGTAAAGTTCCAAACGGGTTATACAAGAATCCAACTCTTCTTGAGTTAACCAATCGTAATTCTTAACCTGCATTAATTTATAATTATATCCACTCTTTTTAGCACACCATTTATTACTTAGTTTTAATAATTCAGGGGTACCAGAAACTAATCGAACATTCTTGGCAATACTAAGCTTTCCAGTTTTCTTAAACTCGAAATAGGCTGGAATTGCCGTACCCGTAATTTCAGAAACATTTTCATAAAGGTCTCCCTGTTTAGATTTAGTAGGGATGCAAATTTTCTTACTCTTTTCTTGAACTTGAACAACGTTAAGATATTTTACTGCTGTATCTATTACTTCACTAGGTAGATATTTAGTAACATCTGTTACCGACACTTCCTTGGGTCTATTACTTACTTTTTTATTATTGCTTACTTCTCCCAAATATCCCTGGACATCACAAATTCTAGTAATCAAACGAGTATCTAGAAATGGAAGATATCCATTTGTTTTATGGTGAATGAGAGTTAGTTGTTCTTTCCCTCTAGTTGTTGCTACATATAATTCATTTGGACACAACAAGGGATCTGCCTCTTTTTTAAAGAATTGGAAGTAGGTGTCGTCGAAACCGAATACTATTACTACTTTACGTTCCAACCCTTTTACTTGATGGAATGTTGAAAATGCAACCTTATTTTTTAGGATATCTTCATCCAATTTCTCATCATCATTGTTTGGAACATATATTGGAACCCCTTTGCTAGACAAGTAATTTGCCAATTTTCTTACAGGACTACGCTCACTACGAACCGAAGGTGCTAGAATGAAAAAGTCGTTGTGAGTATATCCCATTCGAATATACATTTGAAATTCATCATAAATCTTTCCACCGTATTTGGAACAGAAACTATTACACACTAAGTATCGAACCTTATTTCCTTTTTTCAGAGATGTTAGGTTTTCATATCCGAGCATGCAATTGTTAACGAATAGAGCCATAGGTTTGGTAATCCTAAAACTAATACTCAATTTGACTCTTTCCCAATCGTATCCGTTTATATTAAAAATTTTGTCTGCAAAAACGATAAAACGTTCATCTGCTTTGTTAAAAGCATAAATACTTTGGTTCTTATCACCTAGAATACAAAATTTGCTATTTTTAATACTATTGTTGTAATACATTTTGCAAACTAAACTAAAATATAACGGAGTTAGATCTTGCGATTCGTCAAGAATTATACAATCGTATCCAAAATTTTTAAGTGGGGTTGGATCATTTTCAACAATTTTTATAATACCAGAATCTGTAAAACAAGTTCGAAGATAGTATTTAACACAGAATGAATGATAACTGTGTGTTTCTACATTAGTTAGTCCAGCTTGTTCAACTCTTTGACGAGTTTCGAATTTCAATTTCTTGTTATAGGTTAACAGTAAAAAATTAAACTGAGGATATTTAGTAGCAATGTGTAAGATAGTTGTGGTCTTACCACTACCAGCTACAGAATCGACCAACACATTTTTGTGTTCCAATTCCGTAACTACGCGTTGCTGTTCGTTAGATAACGTTAAATCCATAGTTTAATATTTTAATTAGTTTTGTTTTTAAATTAGTTTCTTATTTTTGTGTCCGAAATTAATTCATAAATATAAGATTCTAAATCTTCAAATTTAACAGTATAGGGTATAATATATAATCTAGTTTACTTGAATTATTTACATAATCTGTTGATATAAGTTTACAATTGTTATTAGTAAATAGTTGTTCCACATCTTTGTAATCCCATTTTTTCTTCCCAGAACAAACAGAACAATTACTAAATTTTAATCTATTATATGTTTTTTTTATATTATGTCCATTTGGACAAACTACCTCTAATAAAGAAGTACTATTTTTATAAACTTTTGAAATCAATTTATACCCCTTTTTCTCAACATTACTTTTAACAACATTAAAATCTAATTTATTAGGCATTGTGACTTTTTGTTTGCTGTTAGCTTAATTCGGTAATATCTTTATATTACTTTAAGTGTAACATAGTTCCGTAGCGAGTCTGGTGTCCCCCGTATTTATTAACCATGTATTGGACTTTATATGGCGCACGAGCATCAATTTGAAATAATGGGTATCCATTGGAATTTTTGTCTACCTTACCAACGGTCATTTGTGGGTTGGGTGGTTTGGTTCCATAATAATTGGTCGAGTCTGTGTTCCAAGACACGTCTATTTTATTGATTAGGGGTTGGTTGAGAGATGTATAATATCCTAATCTATTTTGGTTGTAAGCTTCATCTTTAGTCGCGAATCTACTTTTAAGTTTATCACCCATTTATTAATACAAAATATTTTAAATTGCGAATTTAAATGTTTCTTAATTATTAATAAGATGTATAAATGGCATCCTAATAATTCAGATTTAATCCTAATAGGTGTTATAATATTGTTACTTATTCTAATATTTTGTAGAACAGAAACATTCGCTTCAGTCAAATTTGATGTAAAAGAATATTTTGAAATAACTAACTTTAAAGCACCGACAAGCTTAACCAAGGTTGAATCTAATGGGAGAGAACTTAGTACTAAACCAGAAGATATTTCCGATATTATTAAAAAATTAAAAAGTATTAGTCATCATGACCGGGCGGGATTTCATACCGAACATTTAGAAAAAGGAGAATATGATCATCCAGAAAACCACATACACTTAGAAAAAGGAAATCAGTTAACATTTCCAGAATACTTTAATGCTTGGGATAAATGGAAGGGGTGTTTGACCTCAGCTTTATACCAAGGTAGTTGTGGAAGTTGTTGGGCTTTTGCGTCTACTACGGCGTTGAGTGCTAGATTCTATATTGAATCTTGTGGTAATACAGGATGTTTTGAATATCCTCAATTAAATCAGAGAGCGTTAGATCATACATTAGTAAATATTGACAATGTTTATAAATTCAAAAAATATACTCTTTCTAGTATGGTTGATTACCTTGATCGTAATTCTAATGGAAGTATTAGTAAATCTGAGTGGTTAGACAGTATTAAATTTATGCACAAAACTGCACTTACTTCTGAAAAGATAAGACATTCTGCACTTCAAATGTTAGTATACGTTTTAGACTTTCAAAGTTTAGGAAGTATACAATTTAGTATTAAAAACCCAAACCTAGAAAAATTATTAGAGAGAGGAAGAAAAACGTTCAAATATTGGTCTAAAAATGATATTATAATTGTAGAGGAATGGAAAAATAGATGGTTGTCCAATCCATTACCACTATCGGCAGAAAAATTGATTTCGTGTTGCTATCCAGCCTGTTATAAATCCAAACCAAAAAAACAAAAAGGTACTTTTGTTAACAACCCCCAATGTTATGGAGGAACTCTTGTAGATGCATGGAAGGTGTTGCGTGATACTGGTACTACAACTAGTATGTGTATTGGTTATAATCTTGATAGATGGGAAGAAGGTATGCCAACAAATAATTGTAAGGAATTGTTAGGTCCTAACTATTCTTATTGTTCTGGGTATAACATTGATATAGAAAGTGATATTTCCGGAATTGAAGAATTAGTTACAAAACTTGAAAATTCGGGTGTAGAACCATTAACACTTAATAGAGATAATGAAACAGAAACAACTAAAACTATTTGGACTAATCCACAATTATTTAGATTCAAGGCTAAAAATGCCTATAAAGTCAAATCAAGTATGACCGGAATTCAGCGTGAAATAATGGAAAGAGGTCCAGTAACGACCGGGTATCAAATTTATCCAGATTTCCAGTATGATTTTGCAAACAAAGGTATGGGGGGTCAAAAATTTTCGGGAAAAGACAAAGATATTGTAGGAAATACTAAAAATTCGTTGATCTATATGCACATTGATGATGGATCTACACCATTAAGTGGACACGCTATTACTATTGTTGGTTGGGGTGTATACAAAGACATTCCTTATTGGATCTGTTTAAATAGTTGGGGAACAGAGTGGGGTACTAGTGGTTATACAAAATCTGATTCTCGAGATGGATTACCTCGTCATATGAATTACGGGGGGTATTTCTGGTTTGTCAGAGGTATTAATAACTGTGAATTTGAAGATAATGTCGTTGCTGGTCAACCGAATCTTGGTAATATAAGTTATTCTGGAATCATAAACAAATATGGTTGGGGTCTTCCTTATCCAGAGTTAGATGATGTTGAATTAATTCCTGAATTGGATAAAGATATTATGGTAGATGATGATGATATTCAAATAAAAACATATAATGCTGTAGATGGTGGAGGAACATATGTATTCAAGAACCCAGACAAAACATGGTCTATAAAATCAATGGAAACATCACCGTATACATTTTTCTGGCCCGATGAAAGACCCAAGTATATTCTTGGTCATTTAGCTTCTAATTTGAATAAGAATATAGATACAAAAGAATTATCGGTAACCCCCGAAACAATATCAAACTTGGAAAAAATTCAAAAGATTGCTAATTCACCCATAGTAATAATTGGTAATGAACAACTTCAAATAATTGCAAAAAATTTAAAAGAAGGTTTCGGACTTATTAAAACACCTCCTACAGATGAGAGATCAACTAAAATAAAGAATCCGTTTTCAAGTTCGGATAGATCGAACAAATCTGGAAACAATATTTTTGTACACAGATCAATTGATCATACATCGTTAGAGTTTCATAAAAAAGGAACTCCTATATACATCTTTCCGTTCAGAGAATTAAATATAAAGGATTTAAAATTTTTAAAAAAATAAAAGATTTATTAAAATATTTTGTATTATTAATGGGTAGAAATGCCGAAGAAACAAAATTAGAAGAAGATTGTTTAGCTCGAACATCGTTATCAAATAAGGAACTAATAAAAGAATTTTTAAAAACATGCGAAGAGGAAGAAAAAAGAAGTAGGTATTTTTATCCTCTAATATATTTTATTGTATGGACTGGTTTCATTTCTACTATAATTTATACATCATTTAATATAAAAAATTCAAAAGGTTGGTTATTTTTTATAGGATTTATAATACTTGGATATATTTTAGAACAGATAATATTTTGTGCAATTCATGTATATACTCATGCAGAATTTTTAGAACAAGATAAATTGGGATATACAGGATTAGCACATTATCACCATTTTAAAGATGCATCTATATTCGCTCAATATCCGAGTTATACTCGTTATAGTTATTATAAATATCCATGGCCAATTATATTATTATTCTTTTTCACTACGAATTATATAACATTTTGGTCTTATTTGATATTTTTTCTATATGAAATGTTAGTTCATGAATCTTATCATGTTAGAGATCCAGACTCACACTACAAGACAAAAGGAATAAGAGAATTTTTAACCAAGCCTAATGAGTTTGAGAAAAAATTGATAGACTGGGGTAGAGATCTGAAATTTCATGATCGTGAAAGACACAGAGATCACCACCTATTAACATTCGACGAAGAAGAAGATTGGAATGAATGGGATGATCTCTTTATATTTGGAAAATACGAATCATTAGTAAAGAATACTTTATCTAATGCTATATATAACAGTATTAAGGACAAAGAAGATGCTTTTACATTGGCATGGATACAGTTGATAATTGTTGTAATACTTTGTGGTATAGGAACATATCTGTTATCTCAGAAATTCAATCCCAAGTATATGAACGATTACATTAATTGGCCAAAATTTAAGCTTATATAATTCTTTTACCTTTGAACATTGGAAGTATAGACTGAAAACTGTTTTTAATCTTTTTAACCTTTTTATTCATTTTAAATTCAGGTCTACTGTTAAGAACACACATTCCAGAAACGATTATACAAATAATTAATAATATAAAAAAGATGTATATCCACACGGTCTCATTTATTGGTCTTTGATCTGCTTCAGTTTTTGTGTAATCATCGTATAATAAATACAAAAATAGTATAAAAGATCCCACAAATATTATAAAAGCACTAATAGGCATATTCTTACTTAATTCGTGCTCCATATGTATAACAACTACAAAGATTTTAAATAATTAAGTTTAACGAATTAAAAAATCTTTGTACTTGTTAGATGAGCAAAACAAAAACCAATAAAGATATTTGGATAACAGTCTTCGCTATTCTTGTTTTATTAAACATATTTCTTTGTTATTGTAATGTTAATGAATCATTTACAGAAAATTTTGGAAGTACTTGTATAGATTTTATCCCTTTTAAAAATCCAGTTAAAAAAAAGATTAAATCAAATAAAATATTCGTTTCGGTAGCAAGTTATCGTGACGACGAATGTCAACAAACATTAAAGTCTATATTTGATCAAGCAGACAATCCATTTAATGTAATTGTTGGAACTTGTCAACAAAACAAGGAAGCCGAAGAACAATGTGAATTAGGATTGGATCCGAAATACAAGAAACAGATTAGGGATATTAGTATGGACTATATGAAAGCCAAGGGTCCTACATTCGCAAGATATTGGTGTGCAACACTATGGCAAGGTGAAGAATTTTTTCTACAGATTGATTCACATACTCATTTTCGAAAACATTGGGACACAGACTTAATAAAAATGTTTAGACAATGCCAAGAAGATTCCAAAAGACCTATACTAACGGTATATCCACCAACTCAAGAACAGATGAAAATAGAAGGTGCACCCGAAATGTGTAACGGAAGACTAAGTAACGATAAAATTCCTGTATTCCTTGCTGGTTGGACCAGTAAGTCTGATAAACCTAAACGTTGTCCCAAACCATTCGCGGCTGGAGGTTTTATGTTTTTACACGGAAACTTTTTGGATGAAGTTCCTTACGACCCAAATCTTTCACACTTGTTTCAAGGTGAAGAAACGCTTTTGTCTGCGAGACTGTGGACTCATGGATACGACTTTTACACACCAAACATAAAGGTTGCTTGGCATCATTATGGACGCCCAGAAAAACCAAAATATTGGACAGATCATAAAGATTCGACAACATGTAGACGTAATGCTGAGAAACGTGTTTTATTTTTACTTGGCCTAGAACCTAAAACAAGTGTGGCTGACGAATTCCTAAAGGATTTACATTCTTACGGTTTCGGTAAGGTTAGAAGATTAGAGGATTATTGGTTGGCGGCAGGGATAGATTTTTCCAAAAAAGATCAAGCAGGGTTAGAAGACTGGTGTAATGAAAAGGAGAATTCCAATCCCAAATTTAAGGGATGGAACTTTAAAAAAAATGGGTTTTTAAAAATTAAAAAATATTAAAATCTTTGTTTTAATTAAATGAATCCAGTAAATGAAGAAGAAATGTTAGTTCATGAGGTGCTGATGACAGAACTCTTAAATACTACTCAAGATATAGAACATATGCGTATGTTATATACTATTATTGAAAAGAAACGGGAAGAGATTGTTAGAACAGAGAATACTATAAAAAAGTTAGGTAACTATAAAGGAGCAATACGAAGAAGAGGTGCTATGAATCTCGTAGCAGAGCCAAAAAATAATACTGATCTAAAGGCCAAACTAATATTAGTAAATAATGATAAAATAAAAAAAATTACACAAGAAATATCACAGTTGGAAAATCAGATAAACATGATTATTGCCCGTTACCAAGGTGTAGATGTTCAAATTATACAATCATTAAGACCTGGAGATAGTATACTAAAGGAGAGAATACAACAAATTATGTCAACAAAATCACAAATGAATGCATTTGGTAAACAAATTCGTAAAAAGCGCAAGTCTAAAAGAAGATCAAGAAAACGTAAGTCTAAAAAACGCAAGTCTAAAAAGCGCAAGTCTAAAAAGCGCAATTAGATTACCATTTCATATTGGATTTCTTCCAATTATCTTTCCATGTCCCTTGGAACCCATGAATTAAGTATCCTTTGGATCTACATTCTTCACGAGTATCATAAGACCCAAAAGCACATCGGTCGTATATGTGTATAGAATCTTTTGGTATTTTTTGGACTAGGTCACTGAATACATAGGGACCTGTCAACCAATAGGTCTCTTCATTCTTAGTAACAGGCCTTGAATCCAATAAGAGCATAATTGTTCGTCCCCAAGTATCTAATTTATTTTTCCGGTTAATAATCTCTTCAACCGTTTGAATGAATATTGGATTGTTGGGAACAGAACCAAAAAACCACTGATTATATTGTGTTTTTCCTTTATTAAATTCGGGGAGATATTCAATACCAACTATCATTGGTTTGTCTAACGTTTCTTTAATACTTTTAATACAAATAGTATCTATATCAGTGTATATTCCTCCATATTTATGAATAACAAGATATCTAAATATGTCAGCTTTATGAACTGGTAATTCCAAGTTTTGATAAAAATCCAAATATTGTGGATAATTAGTTTTAATAAAATTTAAACAGTCGAAGTCATCATACAACTTGTGTTCAAATTCAGGATTTAATTTTTTCCAAGACTCAACACCCTCTTTAAATTTACCATCTAATTCCTTAGTTTTCCAAGTTTGGTGGATTGTTAATGGGATGTCTCCCTCTAATTTTATTGAATTAAACTCTTCTGTTTTACAAAAATAGGTATAAAAGGTATAAAGGAATATAACTATTAATATTATTATAACCAATTTCATACTTAGTATTAACGTTTGATTTTTAATTATAATATCAAACCAATGATAAATGGCGTCAAGAGACCCGTATACAATATTAGGTGTTTCTAGATCTGATTCAACCAGTAAAATAAAAAAAGCATATCATAAATTAGCCTTAAAATATCACCCAGATAAGAACAATGACCCCAACGCAGAAGAAGAGTTCAAGAAGATTACTCAAGCTTACACTCAAATAACAAAACCTACAAACATAGTCGAAGAATTTCCAGATCTCTCCGAATTATTTAGTATGTTTGGTGGCATGGGTGGTTTTGGAGGTATGGGTGGTCTTGGTGCTATGTTTGGTATGGAACCTAAAGCAAGTTCAGCAAGAGCTTGTATAGAATTGAGTTTGGAAGAATTGTATGTAGGTGGTAAATTTCAAGTTAGTTATAGTTATACAATTATTAAGGGAATGAAACAAGTTGAAATGGGATCTAATGAAATGCAGGGTGTTATAAATATGATGTTTATGGTACCAGATGAAGAAGTTATAAAAGATACAATTGAAATAACTATCCCACCTGGTTTTGATACATCACATCCACTTATAATTCCAAAATTTAGAGATAACAGAGACTTGGTTGTACAGGTTTTCGAAAAGAAGCACAAATTATTCAAAAGATTTGGAAAAGATTTGGAGATTAATCTAACACTTAATTTAAAAGAAGCATTAACAGGATTTGAAAGATCTATAATACATTTAGATGGTAGAACGTTAGACATTCAGGGAACAAGTATTATAAACCCTAATACAGTTAAGAAGATTCCAGAAGAAGGTATGACCGATGATGGATGTTTGATAATTATGTTTACTATAACATTTCCTGAAGAATTAAGTGATAAAACTAAGGAAGAATTAAAAATATTACTTTAAATGCTTTTAGCATTATTTGCACAGTCAATTTCTATAAAATCGGATTACGATACAAAACATCTTAAATTTTTGCAACTTTAACATCTTCAGTAGCTGCAGATAATAACTTTTTTTCTATTTGTTGTTTACTTATGATTATATTTTTCTCTTGGTCTGTACAGTTATGTGATTCCGGATGTCTATGTCCGATACACAAATACACACCACAAGAACAATTTGAACCAGTTAGAGTCTTTTTTTTACAAACTATACACTTTGGAGTTTTCATTACATTAATAACCAAATATATTTTTTAAAATTAATTAAACCTTAGTACTTCTTTCTTCCGTAACTGTACATCTTTAGCATGTTTGGTGATTGGTAATTTGTTTTGCCAGACCCGATCATTCCACCACTGCTTCCAGGGTTGGGGTAAAACCATTCAGATGCATTTACAAATGGTTCGGGTGCTCCAAAGTAATTAGAATAACCATTCTGGAAAGAAGTTGCTCCTTGGAACCCAGGTCCTTTAGCGGCACCGAATTTTCTCGATCTTCTAACCATTTTACGTTTACCAAAACTGCGTCTTGACTTGCGTTTGCTAGACCGTCTTGACTTACGTTTGCTAGCCCGTTTGCTTTTTTTAGATTTTCTAACCTTTCTGGATTTTCTGGGCTTTCTGGACGCTTTGCGTTTACTCTTTTTAAACGATAACCACATATTTAACAATTACAAACATTTTATTTTGGTTTTAATTTAATTAAATTAAAAATGACCCATTCCTCTTGTATTACCAAATGATTCAACATTAACCAATGGTATACTCGTATATTCACAAGTTCCGGACATACAGGGAGTTGTATTAATTTCAGTTCCACAATAATTTACTGGTCTATTTTCAAAATCTTCTGGTTTATAATAACCTAATGCAGATGCAAGGTGAACTATATAACTAAAATTATTCCTAAATTCTTCGTTATGTCCATAACTTACACTCATTACGTGTCCTAGTTCGTGAAGTACAACAAACATACTTGTATTTAAATTTTCTATATTAGATTCAGAATCACGAACACATAACCTCATCTCAGATCCTTTATTAATAGTATATGCAGCAGTAGTTTCGTGACTTGCTGTTTCTCTAAATTTACAACCAGTCCATCTATCCTTTAATCTAGCAGATATTGTTTCATCTGGTAAATTATTCGATACCATATATTCTACTAACTTATCCACTTTTTCTGAAATTGTTGCTAAATGATCAGCTGCTTCTTTTTGGTCTTTTGAATCTGACCTAACTGTATAATCTCTTCCGTTTATTTCACTTGTTATTGGTTCAACACGATCTATCATTTTATGATAAAAAAATGAACAACTGCTAGTACTTAGTATAACTATTAGAATAACTACTATAATTTGACCTATACTATTTTTAGCCATTTACTAATAACTTAGAAATTATTTTTGTTGAAATGCCTTAACTATTATCTCGATTAATAAAGATATTAAGGTCATTTTGGTCTAACTTGTCTAACAAATTTTTAGCAGCAACTTGTTCAGCATATTTTTTACTTTTTTCAACTCCTGATGATTTTATAGAATGTGTGTTTCCATTTTCAGTAACAATCAATTTTACACACATAGTAAATTTACATCTATGTGCCGGACCATCTTTTGCCAACTCTTCATATATAGGCAGTGGATAACCCTTACTCTGTGAATATCTAAGAAGTACATCTTTGTAATTATTATCTGTTAAAATTGTATCAAAATCAATATACAATTCAATCAATCTAGTAATAAATGCTGTAGCGAATTTAAACCCAAGGTCTTGATAAATAGCACCAACAAATGCCTCAAATGTATCCTCTAGTATTTTGTCTGACTGTTTATTAATTTTGATGTGATCACTTGTTAAGATAAAATCACCAAGATTAAGATGTCTGGCAAACAAAGCACAACCTTCCCGTCGTACAATTTTTGTTTTAGTTCTGGTTAAAAACCCTTCGGCTTTATCAGGAAATTTATTAAATAAATAATGAGTTACTACTAGACCCAATACTGAATCTCCTAGTAATTCTAACCTTTCATTTGATTCAGTCATATATTCCAAAACTTTCTGGTTTCTAGCTTTTTTTACATTTCTATTAATAGACTTGTGGACAAAAGCTCTACGATAATAATCTAAATTTTTAGGTCTCATACCAAGTATTTTTTGAACCTCTCCTCGAGTAACATGGGGGTTGGATAAATCTATGCTATTTTCTGAATCAGATCCAGAATCGTTGTTCATTTTATTGTGGATATTTATTTTAAATTTAATAAAAACACACAGTAAGATGGAAGACTTCCTTAATCACACAGTGATCCTTTTTATTATTATAACAATTGGAATCCTTATATACTTTTACTGTTTCTGTTCGACAATATTGGAGATTGGGGACATAAACGAATCATTAAAATATAAAGATTTGTTTATTAACAAATTAGATTCTGTTCAATATATAAACCCAGAATTAGCTAAAGATCAGATTTTTGTTAGTATAGCCAGTTACAGAGACCCGGAATGCCCCAAAACAGTTTCTAATCTCATAAATACGGCCAAATTCCCAAAAAATTTATGGATTCACATATACGAACAAAATGGAATTGATGATAAATCGGTTTCCGACTTGCCCCAAAATCTACTCGGTAAATCGAATGTTTTTGTAGACACGGTTAGCTACGAAAAAGCGATGGGTCCGAACTGGGCACGGTATTTAATTCAGAAAAAGTGGAAAAATGAAGAATATTTTTTACAGATAGATTCACATACTTTATTTGTTAAGGATTGGGATATTGAATTAATTGATATGTTAAACAAATTACCAAAACTTTCTGTACTTACGCAATATCCTCCGGAATATAACCTAAAAACTAGGGAATATAATCCTAATTCTCTTAGAACTGGTCTTTATGTTGAAGGAATAAGAGAAAAAGATCATTTTACAAGAATACAGTCTGAATACAATACAGAATTGGGGGAAATTACTAAACCTTTTAAATCTGAAGCATGGGGTGCTTGTTTTTCATTCAGTACTTCTGAAATATTGCGGGATGCTCCATATGACCCTTATCTTCCTTATTTATTCTTTGGTGAAGAATTAGACATAACTCTTCGATTGTTTACTCGTGGGTGGAAATTTTGGAGTCCACACAAAGCGTTAGTTTATACCTCTTTTAAAAGAGATCATAGGCGTACATTTTGGAAAGATCATGACGATCTCAAACGTAAACAGATTGAATTACTGTCTCGCCTTAGGTTGTATTATAAATTTGGATTTCAAGATCAAATTGATCAATTAAATTACAAAAAATTAGATATCCTTGTTATTTTAAAGGATATCGAAAAGTTTGGAATGGGTAGCGCCAAAAGTATTAGCGATTATGAGGATTTTGCTGGTATAGATTTTAAAAATAGAACAGTTAAGGGTCACAATCGTGACCGAATTATAAGTATTAATAGACCTAAACAACTTATGCTTAACAATATTAAGATTTGGGAATATCTGTAAGTAATGGGCAGTGATAATTTCTACAAATAGGACATGTGTTAGATGATGTTTTAAACCATTTGTCTACACATTTTTTATGGAATGCGTGATTACACACCAATACTCTTTTATAAGTTCCTGGAACATATTGTTCTAAACATATAGAACACGTATCTTTGTTCTTTATTAAAGAATCGTCTGGTTTAATTCTATAATAAGGACCAAGTCCTATTTTGTGTTTAGAAACTTCTTGTATAAGACCGTTAGGTTGTAAGGTTACTATATAATTATTTTGATTTGAATCAATCATTATCCTTATATTATAAATATTGAACATTGTATTATTAGTTGTTGTTTATATTTTTTTTTAATTAATTAAAATTTCTACGAAATTTAATCAGTTTCATCAACCTCAGACTCTGCCATTGAATCAATGTCATCCTCCTCTAAAGATTCATCATTATCGTCACTCTCAACAACATCATCGGCATCGTCGTCCTCATCCTGAAAAGCGAACTCTGTAAGACGGTTAGACTTCTTGGTTACGTGGATCTGTACAGCACGCCAAGTACAGTAAACATTCTTGTTAACTACCCAAAGTCCCTCACACTCTGCGATAGTACGAATCTCCATACCATTCTGTGCCCAATCCCAGTTAAGCACCGGCTCACCATCAACCATGTCATAAGTTTTTACAACATTATGATCCGAATCATAAACAGTAAACATCGGCTTACCCTCCCAGATAGGAAGCTTGATCTTAAAGCGAGGAGGAGACTCACCCTTCTTGTCAGGTTTGATCAGAGATCCGTAAAGTGCTCCCTCGACAACAGCCTTAGTTTTATCCTCACCAAGCCATGCTTTTCCGTTGCTAACAATTGTGTCAACGTTACGATTGTCTAGGGATTCTAGCTTCTCACGGAAGGAATCCATCTTACTGTTACCACCAAGGGTAAGCTCCATGCTATATTTCTTAGAACCATCCTTCTCATTCTCATAAGTACTAAGACCGAAAGGAACCCGAGTGTTCGGAATCTGAAGACGAATCATAGAACCATTGTAATTCATATGAACAATCTTTCCCTTCCCCTTAGGCTTAATCTTGTCATACCCAATCGACCCCACGTTCAATTTCGAAACCAATGTTGCTTGTGCCATTTTGTTTGTCTTGTTGTTGTTCTGTGTACTGCTTTGTGTGCTACTTGTTCTCATTATAATATATATGTATGGTTATTCTTTAAACCGTTTTATTTAATCTTATTGTTTAAAAATTAAATAATTTAGTTTTTGGATTGTTTAATTACACAGAGATTTAAATTTTTATAACTTTGCTGCGTCTTCTAGCTCTTACCAGTGTATTACTCTTTCTAGCCTTTCGGGTACTTCTTTGACTGCGTCTTCGACCCAGGCGCTTAGGCGTCTGACTGCGTCTTCGGGCCATTTTCTTACCCATCTGTAACACTTTGGGTTTACGTCGGGTACTTCTTTGTCTTATTCTCAAACTGTTTCGTTTTCTTGGGCGTACAGCCTTGGAATAACTAGTTCGTTTAACTCTACGATGACTACGTTCTCTCTTTCGCCGGCTCTTAACTTTTCGAGTCTGTCTGAAACTTCTGCGGCGGATAAGACCGAAATTGTATCTGGTGGGCAGTACTTTAAATTCAGGACTTACTAAATCATCTAAAGCCTTCTTAAATTTATCATTCCCGACAGAATCATTCGGAACATCAAGATCGAATGCTGAATATGCAACCGACCAGTTAGTAGTTGCTTTTGTTTTGTTAATAACACTAGATATTGATGCTATTTGTTTTCTAATTTCTCTGTCATAGTCTGTAAGCAACTGTCGTTTAGTAACAGCATCAGCTACAACCAATCTTTCTTGTGCTAATCTTTGTTTCGCTGCTAATCTTTGAGAATTTTGTTGTGCAGCTAATGCTTTATCTGCTGCTGCCTTAGTTGCGACTGAATTATTAAATGCAAATTTGTCACCAAATTGTATACCTGCTGTACCAAGTTCAGCACCAAACTTAATTGTATTACTTGTTGTATTACATATCATAGTAGCTTTTTCTTTAGTTATTTCTTCTCCATCAAGTTGTGGTAAATATGTGTGTGACATTAGGAACATAGCAACTTTTGATAATGATTTCTTATTTTCTTCAAATAAATCTATTACATAAGATAGTACGTTATACATTGCAACACTATGTGACTGGTCAGTTGCATAATAAGAATCACCCTTTTTACCAATAAACATACTTACTATTTGATTTTGTCTGACATTTTTTCCAACTATTTCAGAAGGGATGTATGTCTTGTCCACACCCTTTTTACCAAAAGCCGTAATAGTTTTTCTTAAATGACCTAAACTTTCACCAACAAACTTGCCTTCTTTTGACGTTTCTGTATTAGTCCACAAAACTGATTTGTCGTTTTTAATTCTATCCTTTTCTGGTAAACCAGGTGGTAAATAACCATTCAGTTCTTTAGGAACATTCCAAAATACTTCATTACCGGCTAAATCAACAAAAGTAATTTTTCGTGTTGACCCATCTGGAAATTTAAGTTTAAATATAAGGAACAAATGACTTCTGGAACTTTCTGGATTCATTTTTGTGGCTCTGGTTGGTCTATTCGATAAAACGTTTTGTACCAAATAACTACTTATGTTATTTATTTCAGACGTTACATCTTTCGATATTGAATCTATTGTTGATTTGGTAACTGATTGAGCTACTTTTCTATTAAATGTTGGTTCGTCACCAGTTTTCTTTGCTGTAAAAAATTTCCCTAATTCCGCACTTCCGCTGTAAACAACTTTATTGTTTGGTCCTGGTGCTGGGCTACCCTCACCTGGTTCAATAAACAAACTAGGTAATAATTTGTTAGATTGGGATGGTTCCAAATATTTAAATTTCTCAGAAGCTAAATTCCACAACTTAATTTGTTCATCGCCACTATTTGCACCATCTACTTGTATTACACTTGATTGGTTTACATCTGGGTTTTTTGACAGAAAAGTTTGTAAATCAGAATCATCCATATCCGTAATAATATTTTTCTGTCCTGGTTCAGGAGCTCCTAACGCATTATAAGCCCTTCCTTGATATAACTGTACAGCTGATAAACTAATCTGTATTCCAGGAACCTCATTTACTAATTGATTAAGAGAATAATGTAATAACCCCTTTTCACCTCCCTTTTCACCTAATAAAGTATAAGTTTTACCAGAACCAGATTGTCCATACGCAACAATACTTAAATCAAATGGGTTATTTTTGATACTTTCTACTACAGATTTTACAGAATGGTTGTAAGTTGCTTCATTGTTATATGGTATTTCTTGACCAGGACTATATGTTGTTGTACCAACTGTTTCTACTTCATTACTTGTCCAAGTAGGAGGGAATACTTTACTAAAAATACCAGCAAAAAATGGTTTAGAACTTATATTACTTTTTCCTATAATAGGGTTACATATCTGACTATCAAATTGTACAGATTCTGAATCTGGATCTTTTCTGATTATTTCGTCACCTGTATTGTCTATACCTGGTCTCATTTTAATAAAAATTCTTCCTACACCCTTAATATTTTCGAAATCTTCTTGTACGTGTGCTTGTATTTTTATTACACCCTTTACTTTAGCTTCCATAATAATTACTGCATTACAATCTCCCCAGTTATTAAAGGATTTAGCTTCTTTGATAACATTATCAAACATAGAAACCAATGGATTTCTTGGGTTTGTTTCTACTAACCTACTACCCGAAGCATTAGTTTTTTGGGTAGCTGTTTTGTATGTTGTATAAACATATTTATAAGTTTGGTTTAAAGTGGGTACTTTTTGATTTAATAAATTGTTAATAACCGGTCTAGTTATACCAACAATTTTGTCTTTTGATTGATATAGTTCAAACAATGCTTTGATAATAGATGATAATCTCACACCAGACGTAATATTAAAATCTTTAATTACACTTTTTTGAGCTTTACAGGTTC
>Ga0209094_1000182_pt1 | contig 52218 bp, 49 predicted proteins | sample COGITO_mtgs_1004_2_FD_184790 | JGI IMG/M metagenome (GOLD analysis project Ga0209094, IMG submission 184790) | Pelagic marine microbial communities from North Sea - COGITO_mtgs_100430 (SPAdes) (version 2) | ecosystem: Environmental > Aquatic > Marine > Epipelagic ... | reverse complement strand
AGACTGTTAGCATTTGAAGAAAAATTTGCTCCTGAAGTTACATTTACTGCAAGTTCGTTGGTGTTCTTTTTTAATACAATATTAATAACACCGGCAATAGCGTCTGAACCATATTGAGCAGAAGCACCATCACGTAGTATTTCAACGCGACTGATCGCTGCTGAGGGAATTGCGTTTAAATCCGTTCCTACAGAACCTCTACCCACCGTACCATTCACATTTACTAATGATGTGGTGTGTCTTCTTTTTCCGTTAATCAGTACCAATACTTGATCCGGTCCAAGCCCCCTTAAAGAGGCTGGATTGATGTGATCCGTTCCATCAGAAATTGTTTGTGTGTTAGATGCGAAAGAAGGCGCAACATAATTCAGGATTTGATTTATGTTTACTTGTGGCCCTAGTGTTGTCAATTCCGAAATATCAATAACATCAACAGGCACTGGTGTGTCCACTGCTGTTCTGTTGGCATTTCTTGATCCAACAACAACTTCATCCAAAGAAACTCCTGATGATAAAACAACATTAACAGTTGATCCACCATCCATGGTCATCTCTTTTGAATTAAACCCTATATAAGAGTAAACCAAAACATCTCCTTGAGAAACACTCAAAGAGTAGGAGCCATCAAGATCGGAAGATGTTCCGTTTGTAGTCCCTCTAACACTTACAGAAACTCCAGCTAAGGGGTCATTGTAGTCATCTGTAACAATTCCACTAACCTCATAAGTTTGAGCTAGTGCTGAAAATGACACAAGAAATAGTGTCAAAAAAAAGTAATTTTTTAATTTCATAATCATTTGGGGTTAAGTTTATAATTTGAGGACAATATATAATTTTTTATTTAAAAAAATAAATGATTCTTATTTAAAGTGAGTTTAAATTACATAATTCATTGTTAAAAGCAAGTTATACTGGTGATTTCATTTTACAATTAAATTAGAGCCATAAACTGAAAGTATGATCTTAATGGCACAATAAATAGGGTGAAAATCAGAAACTGAAATTAATAAATTATAATAAAGTTCATCTATACTTAATGGTCATTCACCTAAAGAAGTCTCATGTTAGTCAAACCTAAAACAATTATTATATGTAAATAAATTATTTTTATAGAATAAATACTTGTTTTAAATTTTGAATAACATACTAAATATTTTACTGATAGAAGATAATTCTATTGAGATCATGAAAATGAAAAGAACTGTTTCCTTTTTAAAATTAGAGCATACTATAAATGAAGCCGAAAATGTAGATGAAGCTCTTGAGTTTTTAAAAGATCGAAGTAGAATTCCTGATATTATTTTATTAGATTTAAACATGCCAAAGATAAGTGGAATAGAATTTTTATCAATTTTAAAGAATGATGAAAACTTAAAATACATACCCACAGTCATTTTAACAACATCTAACAATCAAAAAGATATCATAGAATGTTATACAATTGGTATATCAGGCTATATTCTAAAACCTTTAAAATATGAGGATTACGTTAAAAAAATTGAGAGAACTTTGGCTTATTGGAGTATAAACGAATTAAGAAGAACTTAAAAAATGGAACATCCTCAATACAAGTCAAAAAATCTTTAAGAAATAACTAAAAGGAGGTAACATACTTGCAGTGAGCCTGCCTACCGCAGTTAGGCGCAGTTGAAATGTGACTGTTAAAATTAATATATATAAACATATGAAAGGGATCGTTTTTACAGAGTTTTTAGATTTAGTAGAAATTAAATTTGGTTTAGGAATGGTTGATAAAATCATCAATCAATCAAAATTAGAATCTGAAGGAATCTATACATCTATTGGCACCTATAGTTTTTCCGAAATGTTGCAATTATTACAACATTTGAGTGCACAAACAGACATTTCAATAGATGGATTGTTATTGACTTACGGAGAACATTTTTTTAGTGTTATAAAAAAAACCTACCCAGGTCTTTTAGCGACTTATAAAGACCCCATAGAAATGCTGTCATCCATAGAAAACCATATTCATATAGAAGTTCGAAAAATATATCCTGATGCAGAATTCCCTACGTTTATAGTTGAAGAGAAAACAGAAAACTCTCTTATTATGATTTATAAATCTGGTAGGGCAATGCATCATTTTGGGTTGGGTTTAATGAACAAAACATTCGAACATTTTAATTCTACAGCTTCTATTGTTTTAGAAAAAATAAAAGAAGATGGCACCGAGGTAAAATTTATCATTACCAAGAATTAATGAGTCTAGAAAAAGTTGAAATATTAGACCGTGCGCTCAAAAGAGAAAAAGCTGCCCGAAAAGCTGCGGAAAGGATATTAGAAGAAAAATCTAGAGATTTATACTTTATATCGGAAGAACTAAAAGACGCCAACCTTCAATTCGAAAATCTTTTAGTCGAAAAATCGTCTCAACTTCAGGGGGTTTTTGAAAACATAAATGATGCCTATTTAGTAATTGATTTAGAAGGGGAGGTTCTAAAAATGAACGATGTAGCCACAGAATTTTTTGGATACAACATTGATAATGAAAAAGTAAATGCCACCTGCTTAATCTATCCTAAAGATAAAGATTACGCCTTTAATTCTTTTAAGAAATTAAAAAAAGAAGGGTTTTTCACAAACTATGTAGCAAGGATACTCACTAAACAAAAAGAAATTAAATGGGTACAGATTAATGCAACCATTATTTTTAATAAAGAAAAAAAAGCTATTGGAGCGCAGGGGATTGTAAGAAATATTACATCCAATAAAGAAGCAGAAGACTTACTGATACAATCAGAAAAAAGACTGTCATCTCTCATTTTAAACTTAGATAGTGGAATCCTTTTAGAGGATGAAAAAAGACAAATCGTATTGACAAATACTAAGTTTTGTGCACTTTTTAAAATCCCAGTATCTCCAGAATTATTGATTGGAGAAGATTGTTCTAATGCATCAGAACAAAGCAAAGTATTGTTTAAAGATCCAGAACAGTTTGTAACCAGAATTAATGAGATACTTAAAAACAAAAAACAAGTTTTAGCAGATGAAGTCATAATGACAGATGGTACAATTTTAGAACGCGATTTTATTCCTATTGTAATTGGTCCTAAATATCAGGGTCATTTATGGGCTTATAGAAATGTCACGCTCAAAAGGCAGTACAGCCAAAGTCTAGAAAGTCAAAAAGAAAAATACAGTAGCATTATAGCCAATATGAATTTGGGATTGATGGAGGTCAATAACAATAATGAGATACTGACGGTAAACCAAAGTTTTGTAGAGATGTCTGGTTATTCCGAGAAAGAGTTGCTTGGCGAGATTGGTGAAAATGTTTTTATAAAAAATAAAGACTTCGAAATCCTCCCCGATCAAAGTAAGAATCGTTCAAAAGGCAAATCGTATTCTCGCGAAATTACAATACAAGATAAAAAAGGAGTTAACAAAAGTTGGCTTAGTAGTGAGGCTCCAAATTATAATCTGAATGGAGAGATCGTTGGTTTTATAGGGATACATCTAGATATTACAGAATTTAAATTACTAGAAAAGCAGAACGCAAAAATATTGATAGAATTAGAAAAAAGGAATAACGAATTACATGAATATGCACATATCGTTTCTCATGATCTTAAAGCGCCTTTAAGAAGTATTGATGCCTTAGTCTCTTGGATTAAATCAGATAATAAAGGTAAACTGGATGAAGTCACAGTTCAAAACTTTGAATTGATTGAGGAAACATTGGAAACAATGGAGAGTTTAATTTTTAATGTTTTAGAATACTCAAGTGCAGGGGTCGCTATAGAAACCATAAATGAGGTAGACTTAAATTTGATTCTTGAAGATCTAAGGAAAATTATACTTATCCCAGAAAACATCTCTGTAATTATTTTAAAAAAACTACCTATTGTTAAAGGAGATATCACTAAATTTAAACAAATTTTTCAAAATTTAGTGAGTAATGCTGTAAAATTTTCTGATAAAGAAAAAGGAATCATTGAAGTTGATTTTAATGAAGAAGGATCCTTTTATCTGTTTTCTGTAAAAGACAATGGAATTGGTATTGATGAAAAACACCATGATAAAATTTTTAAAATTTTTCAGTCATTAAATAAAAGTAAAGAGTCCACAGGCATTGGTTTATCGATCGTGAAGAAAGTCGTTGAGTTATACGAAGGAGATATTTGGCTAGAAAGTGAAGAAGGCAAAGGAACTACTTTTTATTTTACTATAAAAAAATAGCTATGGAACAACCTAATTTAATCTATATTGACAAGCTGGCTAATGGTGATGAATCTGTTAAAAAAAGACTTATCGAGATCATTAAAACTGAATTTCCTAAAGAGAAAAAAGAGTACCTCCTAAGTTTAGAAAATCTTGATTATAAAAAAATTGAAGAAAATGTTCATAAACTTAAACATAAAATTAGTATACTAGGACTTGAAAAAAGTTATGAAATAGCAAATAAATTTGAACATAAACTTAGAGATCAACGTTTAATTGATTCTAAAAGTTTTGAGGGAATTTTAATAAAAATTTCAGAATATTTAAAAACGATTTAAATTCTATGAATTGTATTATTATTGATGATGAAGAAACTGCAAGAGTGATCATTAGAACGCTTTGTGATGAAATAGGAAATTTAACTATTATTGACGAATTCCCTAACGCCATTCAAGCTATTAAATTCCTTAACGAAAATGAGATAGATCTTATTTTTTTAGATATTCACATGCCCGATTTTAGTGGATTAGATTTTATTAAAGCATTAAAAAATCCACCTAAAATAATTTTAACAACATCCGATACAAAATTTGCAATTGAAGCTTTTGAATATGATTGTATTATAGATTATTTATTAAAGCCAATCGAAAGACCAAGATTTGAAAAAGCGATTTTAAAAACCAAAAAACACCAAGCTGTAAATACTTCAAATACGAGCATTGCAGATTTAAATCACAAAAACGATTTTTATGTGAATATCGATAGACGTCTGATAAAAATTGATTTGCCTGAAATTTATCTTATAGAGGCAAAAGGAGACTATATTCATATAAAAACAGAAGACAAAAATTATGTGGTACATTCTACATTGAAAAAAATAGAAGAGAAACTGCCAGAATCATTATTCCTAAAGGTGCATCGCTCCTACATAATCAACGTTAAAAAAATTATTGATATCGAAGATAATAGTGTTTTAATCAAAAAAGATGTCATCCCTGTGAGTCGTTCTAACCGACCTGAATTGATGAAACGATTGGATTTGTTATAATGATTTCATCTATATAAGCATAGCCGTTGACCTACAGTATTTGGGAGGCCTAGAGGTTTCGTCTATTTTTTGAATAAAGGTTTCTTGAAAAGGTACCATTTAAACCTCAAACCAATTTCCGTAAATTTAAAACCTGCAGCAGACGCAGAAGCTATGTTACTCTGCAGCCCGTAAATGTTTAGAGCACTTCTTTCCTTAAATTTATATCCTAATTTTCCTTGAATTCTATAGGTACTTTGTTTTTGATCATCTTCTATAAATTGATACCCAGTTGCTGCCGTTAATTCATAAAACCATTCATTATTTTTTGCAATATTTTCATCTTTTATTAGATTCACAAAAACTTCAACGGCATTAAATTTACGAGGACTAAAATAAATGGTAGGCACTGTCTTTTTAAAAGATATATTCTGGTAATTAAATCCTGCTTTTAATGACGGCTTATCTAAAATGCTGTAGTACAATGATGTAAATAGTAGGTTTCGTGTATTGTCATCATTTTGAAACGTGTAATAATATTGGGTAAACCATCCCAACCTAAAGTTAGTGTTTAAGCTGTAATTCACTAAAAAATTATTCTGTACAATTTCTCTATCTAACAGCTCCGCATTAAAATTTTGCAATTCTCTTTTATATCCCAATTCTAAATTCTGAAGTTTAAACGGCTTAATCTTCAAAGAAAAATCGGCTAATAGTTGGCTGTAATTTATTGTTTCTGTGTTTGATGAAGTGATGCCTAAACACCCTTTAAACGTCAAATTATTTAAGATTTGATAGAATATTCCCGCTAAAAAATTATTAGATTTAGCACTCATATTCGTAACCGAATTAGCGGTTGTTCTGTAATTATAGCTTGCTAATAGCTTAAGTTTAGTTGTAAAGGAAAATTCAGAATTAGCAGTATAAGAATAGGCTTCATTATTGCCATTATCAAAAGAGTACGAGGCTTTAGTTTCTATAAAAGGCGTGAAATGTCTATCTAAACTTTTAATGAAATTAGTCGCATCTTTTTGATTCTTATAAAAATTTAAGGTGTTTTTTGCACTCTTATAAGCCGCATCATAATAGCCAGAAGCTTTAAGTGCATTCGCTTTACCAAGGTTTCCATCAAAAGAAGTACTGTCGTTTTTTAAGATTAAATTATAATCAGAAATACTTTTTTTAAAATCGCTTTTGTAAATGTTCAATGTCGCTCTTAACGCTAAAATCCAATTTTCTAAGTTTTTATTTTTCAACACTAAGTCATCAATCTCCTTTTCTGCCAAGGAATACTTCTTGTTCCAAATCAATGCTTGAATGTATCTTTCTGTCGTTTGGTTTTTTAAAGAAACATCCGTTTGCTCTGTGAGACTGTCAAACGCCGTTTGACTCACAACTAAAGCGGCTTTGTCATTACTTTTTAAATGTTCGGCGAGTGCAATTCCGTTTAACGATATGAATCGATTTGCGGGCGTGTCTCCTATAATTTCATAAATCTCTTTTGCCCTATCCATTTGATTTGAGATTAAATACAGATTTGCAAGATTCAATAACGTTTCTTTATCATTTGTAAAGTCCTCAAAATTTTCTTTCAATAGGGTTTCTGCTTCCAAATAATTTTGAAGCTTCATTTTATCGTTTGCCAATCCTAAACGCATATATTTTTTGGAAATCAAAGCATTTTTGTTTTTGGGCAACACAATTAGTGCTTTATCAACATAAATAATAGCATTCTCAAACTCTTTAAGATTAGACAACGTATTTGCATACCCTAAAAGCGCAGGGAAACTTGTGTCGTTTTCTTTTAGTAAATTTTGATAATAGCCTTTTGCGGAAGTATAATCTTTATTCCAAAGCAGCGCTTCTGCATAATTTAATTTGACTTCAAAATCTGTTGGAAAATCATCTAAAAGAGCAGTGAATAAACGTACAGCTTTTTTTGAATCGCCATTTAAGCCAATCGCTCTCCCATAACAAAGACGTGCTGTTTTGTTGCTCGGATAGGTCTGTAATACTGTTTCAAAAAAGGTTTCTGCTAGTTTGAACTTACCGGTTTCTAAATAAGCGAAGCCCGTTTTCATTTCTTGAGAAACGCCACAAAAACTAATAAAGAAAGCGATTAGTAATGTACTATATTTTAATTTCATTTGTAATTTTTTATCTACAGTAAGTTAAGCATTAGCTATTAATGATTGACCGAAACAAAACGACCTTTCAACGATAATAGAGCTCTATTGGAAGTTATTAAGAAGATATTTACGCCACTATTAATGATGAATAAATTAATTATGACGTTACAAATTTTTGAAAAAAATGAGATATTTTATTTAAACGGAAGATTAAACAGGTCAACGTTAAAATCTTTCATCTCTTATTTTGAATACAATTTATCTCGAAATAAAAATGTAATCATAAATATTGATAACGTCATTGAAATTGATAAAAGTGGTCTAGAAGCCATGCGCAATTTTGCAAAGGTTGCAATCTTAAAACAAAAAGTATTTTCTATTGTTGGAAATGGTTGTAAAGAAATCTATGACGATTTTAAACAAACCAACCTTGCAGAATTAGCGCGTTGAAAATCTAAATTATGATTGCAAAACCCATCCCCTTTAAAGATAAATTCTCTACGGAGCAACTATTTATGATGAGTGCAATGCTTGTCAATGGGGGTAATTATTTATATAATTTAGTGTTAGGCAGATTTCTAGGTCCCGAGAAATTTGCAGATGCGGCAATTCTAATCACCTTACTATTAGTGTTGTCTTTTGCTGCAATGACATTTCAATTGGTCACTGCAAAATTTTCAGTGATTTTTGAGAATTCAGTGCTTCAATCGTTTATAGCAACTATTTACAAAAGTGCTACTGTTGTTGGCGTTGTTTTAGGAATCACAATTGTTTTGGTATCCTCAGAGTTACAAGAATTTTTCAAAACAACATCATCTAGTATGTTTGTTGTTTTTGGAATTGGCATTCCTTTTTACTTCTTAATGAGTGTGAATCGGGGCGTTTTTCAAGGTCAAAAAGAATGGATTCCTTTATCTGCGACCTATCAATTAGAAATGATGAGTCGGTTAGCAATTACTTTTGGATTGCTATGCCTTTTTGAAGTGGATTCGTCACTATTAATTGCCATTGGAATTATATGCTCATTTATCGTTGGTCTACTTCCATTTGAGTTTAAACCCCCCCCCTTTTTTAATCGTATCAAATTAAAGAAATCAGAAACCAAAATGGTACGTAATTTTTTTATAATTACGGCGTTTTATGAGGTCACACTTATTGTCATTAACAACAGTGACATCTTATTAGTGAAACATTATTTCGAACCTTATGAAGCAGGCTTATATGCATCCTTAGCATTGATTGGTAGAGTCGTGTATTTTATAGCTTGGATGTTTGTCATGTTGTTATTACCAACCGTCGTGCAACTAAAAAAACAGGGCATATCTACAAGACCTATTTTATTTAAATACGTTATTTATATTATTATAATTGCAGCCTCTATTGTTTTAGCGTGCTACTTGTTTCCGAATCAAATTATCAATATCTTATTTGGAAACGAGTATGTAGGGATTGCTTCTTTATTGTGGAAGTATGCTTTCGCAACAGGTGTTTTTGCGGTCTCAAATATTTTCGCCTACTATTATTTATCTCTAGACAAGTATATTCCCGTAATCTTTTCGGGGGTTTTTGGTGTGTTACAGATAGCTTTAATCATACAATTTCATGCGTCTTTAGAGCAAATTGTTCATCTTCAAATTTTTGCGATGATTTTACTGTTAGGAGTACAGATAACCTTCTTTATTTTAAACGATATGATCTCTAAAAATAAGAGCCTGAAGAATCTTTCTCACCATTAAGCAATAGAGACACATGAACCATCTATAACTAAATCTCGACACCAAAAAAAATGAAACTAGCAATCGTCACTGCATATCCCCCAAGTAAAGTCACATTAAACGAATATGCATTTCATTTAGTAAAAAGCTTTAGACAAAACAAAAAAGTAACTGAATTAATTTTACTAACCGATGAAACTCCAGGGAAAAAAGAAATTTATTTCACAGAAGATGGATGTGAAGTTACGGTAAAAGAGTGTTGGAAATTTAATAGCTATTCGATTGTTTATAATGTGGCCAAAGCCATCCATAACACAAAACCAGACGCCGTATTATTTAACTTACAATTCATGAAGTTCGGCGATAAAAAAATTGCAGCAGCACTAGGCTTAACCCTCCCTTTAATTTGTAGAATAAAACACGTTCCAACAATCGTATTACTTCACAATATTTTAGAACAAACAGACTTAGAAAATGCTGGTTTTGCCTCAAACAAACTTTTGCAAATAGTCTATACGTTTATAGGAACGTGTTTAACAAAACTAATTTTAAAAGCCGATCTCGTTGTGGTTACTATGGAGAAGTACGCGGCCAATTTAAAAGAAAAATATAAAGTAACTAATGTAAAAATGATCCCTCATGGTACCTTTGAAACTCCAAGGAAACCATCACATAAACTTCAAAATGGCACTCTAAAAGTAATGACTTTTGGGAAATTCGGAACCTACAAAAAAGTGGAATCACTGATTGAAGCTGTGGAAAAGGTTAGAGACTATTCTGGATTGGATTTAGAAGTTGTAATTGCGGGTACAGACAACCCAAATGTGGTGGGCTATTTGGCTAACGTAAAAGAAAAATACAAACATATCTCTCAAATCACTTTTACGGGCTATGTGGAGGAAAACCAAGTAGAAAGATTATTTAATGAAAGTGCAGTCGTAGTGTTTCCCTATACCTCTACCTCCGGAAGTTCGGGTGTTTTACACCAAGCTGGAAGTTATGGCAAAGCTGTAATCATGCCCAATTTGGGTGATTTAGCAACTCTAATCGAAGAGGAGGGTTACAGAGGTGAATTTTTTAAACCAGAAAGTGTAGATAGTTTAGCAACTGCAATTGAAACCGTTGTAACAAATGATGCGTACAGAGTCGCGTTGGGGAATGCAAACTACAAGGCCGCTACGGCGTTTCCAATGGAAAGAATTACGAATCTTTATATAAATGAATTTCAAACTATCATCGATGAAAAACACATTTCATAACCCTTCCTTTATTTAGAAATATACTCGAAAGCAGGTTTTTTAACTCCTTTGCTATTGATAAACCCAAACTCTTTTTGGGGGTTGACTCGCCACGGGAGCACCCCAACAACTTCTTTTGGGATTGTATCAAAATCATACAAGGTCCAAGACATAAAAGAGAGGTTCTTTTTTGTAAGGATTTTTTGCATTTCTTTATAATAGCCTGCTTGAATTTTTTCAGAATTACCGAAAGGTTTCCATGCACCGCTATAAGAAGAAACCCCAAACTCCCCTAAAACAATAGGTTTGTTGGGAATTAATTTTTTTAAAAATTCGTATTTTTCTTCAAACTCATGGACATCCTCATAATAATGAAAGGACACAAAATCTAAGTTATCTTTTAAAATTTCTGCACTCTTAATATTAGACCACCCAATTGTAACTGCATGGTTTTTATCAATAGATTTTATAAGAATAATAAGATGTTCTAACCAAGAAATAACCAGTTCCTTCCCTCTAGACTCAAAGTCTAAATTGGGTTCGTTTTTAACGTCCCAAGCGAGGATGGCCTTGTGATCTTTAAATTTGGATACAATAATTTCTGCGTGTCTGTGATTTAAAGTCCAATCTAAAACATCATAATCTCCATAAAAATCAAACAAGGTGACGACAACTTTTAAGTTGCTTTTTTCAGCAGCATCTAAGACTTGTTTTAGTTTGTTCAACTTTGGCTCTTTGACCTTCGCTTTTCCAAAATCTTTATAAGGAACAAAGATTCTAATCGTGTTTAGGCCCGCTTTCATAATAATTTCAAAATCTTTCTCGATGATAGTAAGATCGAAATTTTCACCAAACATATCCCAAGGAGTGGCTTGTGGATAGTAATTAATCCCTTTAATGTTCGAGGAACCTAAAAGAGATGGAAGAGTCGTTTTATCAAATTCCGAGGTACGTTCTTTTACCAAATGTCTGATCCGCCAAAAACCGTCCTCTAACAAAAAGAGGCCTTTATAGTCAGATGTTTCTGTAGTTTCAATGACGAATGCATTGTCTTTAATAAACTTCTTGTATTCAATAACATTTTTGTCTTCCAAAACAAGCAACTGTCCATCTTCACTAAAAAATAATATATCTGGATTGTGTGCTAAGGTGGTACTCTCTATCGCTATGTTTTCCTCTTTATTATGTTCTATAAAATTGAATAGATTTTTTCTAGCACTTTTGGTATAAAAATCATCAATCCCATTTTTTAAATTGGTTTTGTTGGCAATATGTTTTACATACCATGCATCTAAATAATCATTTTCAATGCTGCTTAATGTTTGTGGATCCATATATCGACCTTCATTACCGTCATCTTTCCAACTGATTTTTGGTGTATATTGATCTATTTTTTTTACTTCTGTATGCAACATTGAACTTCGATCTGCACCCGTATTAAAGTAACTAAACAGAGAGCTTATTAAGAAAATTAATATAGAAATTATCACAAGATATGAGATAATTAACACACTTCTCAAAATAATTTTGTTTGTATTTACCATAGTTTTTTAGTTTTAAATGTTTGTGTAATTCCTGCCGCTGTAACTTCTAAATTGTAGTTGCCATTTTCATAAATATTAGGGTCTAAATCAAAAGTTACAAACCCATCATTTGTCGTTTTAAAAATGTTATTTACAAACGCCCCTTCTTTATAGATTGATAACGTAACGCGCAGGCCGTCAGGAATCCTTTGATTCATAAAACTTTTTAAGGGACCTACCTTTAGTACTCTATTTGTGTCTGAAAAATGCACGTCAAATGTTTCGATTACTTTTGTGTAACTAATTTCCAGGGGATTGCTTTCAGAGATGCCCGCTATATAGGCTTTGATTCTCCAATTTTCTTGATGATCTGGGTGAATCATTTTTGCGTTTGCAATACCGTTTATGGTAGTTCCAGATGTTTTTAGAATATTTCCTTTTTTGTTTGTGATAAAAAAGGTGACAAAAGTCCCATCGCTTACAATATTATTATTCTTGTCTTTTATAATTGAGGTAGTAAACGTTGTGATTTGATTTCCATCTGCATACGCGTGGTTACGTTTTGAAAAAATATCAAAATTTGTGCCAATTGCGGGCATTATATTTACGTCGTATTCTTTTGAATTTAATCCTAAAGATTCCGCAGAAAGGATCATTCTTCCACTTTTTAGGGGAGAAAAAATAGTTTGGTATGCTATTAAATTGTTGGTAAAAATGTTGGTTTCTTTTTCTGATGTCATAAATTGATGTTTGATACCAACTTTTGTGTATTGTTTTAGAGGGTTGTCAAAATCATCTGTAGGAATCACAACGAGCATCGTAAAATCGGTTCCACCAGCTTCAATACTCGGAGGCCCAATATAGGATTCTAATAAAACTGGTTTCGCTTTGGGTACAATTTTAAATTTACCAGAAATTGATTCTTTTAAACCTACAATTTTCCACCCCACAACACCTGTTTTATCACTAATATATTTTGGAATTTTGAAAACTAACGTGTCCTTATTAATTTCAGAATTAAGCAATGTACTTCCATAGCTATTTGTACAATACAATTGATACTTTCTAGCATTGCGAGTCTTAAATTCCAACAGGATTGTACTTCCAGCCACAAATTGTTTTTCTTGAGTTAAAAGTGCCAACGCATTTTGAGCGTTCATAGAATGCATTGCTAACAAGTAAATAAGAAAAAAAAAGTTGTTTTTTATATTCATTATTTTGGGTTTCCTATATAACTATTCATTTCAATTTTTACAAAAGAATAAAGTGGGTGCGCTATTTTCTGTAATTCAGTATTTGTGTGATTTGCTATTCTGTTAGGGACTATTTTATTAGAAATAGCGGCATTTGGCAACCCATTCACATAACAATTACTCATGTCTTCATTTACAATCGTGAGTTGTTTATGAGTTGTGAAATTATATTCAAAATAGTGTTTGCGCTGTTGTCTTATTCCGTGTTCTAAAAACAGATGGTCCACCCAAACCATTTTTTTGTTTTGGTCATAATAAGTAATCAGTAATTGTGGAACTGTAATTTCGTGTAAGCCACTATTAAAAAGCGTTCCTTTAATCGTTTCAGGATGGACTTTAACATCACTTAAAACACTGTATTTATATAAATCAGAATTGGACACATTCCCTGCGGCTTGTAAATTAAATTTAGTGGGGTGTTCTTCAAATTCTACAGGCGTGAATTCTTCAGGGTTGAATGTTTTAGGGATAGAATCTTTTGTTTTGGACCATGCAATTCCTTCAAAATTAATTCTAAAAGAGCTGACTTCTTTAGGCATTAATTTATGTTTTACATGAAACTTGGCATTATAGGTTGCTAACTCTTTGTTTTGGTCATTGTAAAGGGTCCCTTTTAGAACAACATCTGCTGGTACATTGTCTATGTTTTGCACCTCCCCAATAATGGCATAATGGGAATTAAACTTTACTAGTTTTGCTGAAATAATCTCTAATACGGGTTGCTTCAAAACATCTTCGTGATGTGTTTGTTCTGTGGTAATTCTTCTTCTTCCTTGATTAAAATAACCTGTTACATTATGAGAATACAATTGATCTGGTGGTAAATCAGAATCGACCTTGTCTAGTTTTAAAAACCATTTACGGTTTCTCTTTACAATAGTTTTAAAATCGGTTTTACTAATTTTCTCCAAAGGAGTAATCCAATTTGTATGCACTTTTAAAGTCACTAAACTATCCGTTTCTGTAATGGTTTCTGTGCGAATGGCATCTAACTTTGCATACGAGCTCAACAAGCCATCCGTCACAGAAACTTCGAGCATAAATTGAGAAATAGAGATCTTACTTTCCGGGTCTATGAATTGATAGCTTTTTTCAAATTCATTGAAATCCAACGCATCATAATACGCCGTTACGAGGTTTTCTGGCGAAATTTGAGATTCATTTTTGACATAAAACATATACAACCAAAACCCTAAAGTGACTCCTAGAATTACAACCCAAATATGAAGCGATTTTAAAACGCCGCTTGAGAATTGGGTGTGCGTATATTTATTATTTAAATAGGCGGGGATTATCTCTGGTTTATTTTTTAACCTCCTAAAAAAAAGACTTTGAATATTTATTATAATCGCAAAAATAACGGTTAGAAAAGGAATAATGCCCCACACTATTTTTTGCCAAGTAGCAACATCTTCTTTTGGTAGGATTGAAGAGAGAGGAGCAACGTTTAATTTCTCCCAAACCATAATTCCGTTTTCTAAATGTGATAAACGTTGCCATCCGCAGAAGTATAAAATAGGATCGTAAAATTTATCATTAGAAAATATATACTTTAAATTGTATTTTTCTGGAGTCGTTAAAAACTGTTGTAAAGAGCCAATCCCTGCAACTCCTTTAAATTTTGAATTTTCTAAGCGCTCAATAGGTCTTGTTGTCAACTCAGGCAAACGTCTTGCAGAATGGTAATTCCCATCAACAGTCATCGCATTTGTTTTGGCGGCCAACCACGCCATTTGATCTCCAAAACCTAATGTTAAATACCGCCATTGATCATGCTGGTCTTGGTTTAGAAAATTAACAATGGGTAACATTTTAATCTTTTGGGGTTGAGCGGGTCGAAAACGCTCTAAGTTTGTAGTAAAAATGGTTATTGATAAAAATAAACCTACCAATATCCCCCCAATTAAACGATGATAAAGTATTCCGAATTTTTGTTGAATTAGTTGTTTTAAATCGCCTTCTACAAAACGGTATGCTAGCTCCCCAAACAGTGGCAAAGACATAATAGAAGCCCAAAGTGAAAACCGATCTAAAGTGAGTATACTAAATGCATTTTCGCCTAAAATAATCTTTGGAATTGGGGTGGTTCCTCCAGTTCCTAAAATTAATAACAATGTAAAAGAAAGTCCGAAAAACAAATAACGTTTGCTGAAATATCTGTAAAAAAAATACGGCATAAGAAATAATAAGACCCCCCAAGGAATCAAAAAGAATACAAATCCAGAAGATGTGATTTCTAAAAAATTATCTCGGGAACCATGAGGTATAGGAACTTGTGTGATTGGATTGTTTTTAGAATTTATCCAATACGGCAAGATGCAGCCAATAATTACAACTAATGAAAGCATCCCAAAAGTTAGGTTTCTTTTAAACTGTTTTCTGAAGTTTTTTATAAATAATTTAAACGTGATTTCTTTGTTTGAGTTTACTTCTTCTCTAGAAATATCTAAGATCACCATCCCTATTATTGGAAAAATAAAGAAGATCATTCCAAAAATTGGAGTCACATGATGGGAGGTCACCGTGACCGCAATTAATGAAAGGGAGGTCAATAAATACCTATATTTTCCAGTTTTAAGCCATGAATAAGTTTCAGGCAATGCATGCATTAAAACAGCGATTCCTATAATGCTTGGCAGTTGCCCAAAAACATGAAGGGTTTCTACAAATGATGATGAAAAAACAGCTAAAAGAGCGGCATAGCTAGCAACAGTTTTGTTGGAACTCATCAACAAAGAAAAACGATATACACCCGTTATAAATAAAATGACACTAAGTATAGAAACCGTGAAAAGTCCAAATTTTAATCCCCCAATCAAAGAGAATGCGGCCATAGATTGGTGAACTAAAGGTGGATAACTCATCACCGAAAAACCTGTGTACCATTTAAAATTCCAAGGCTCAAACCAATTATTGGCATAATGTTCTGCAAAAAACAAATGTATGAGCGCATCATAAGTCGTCTCTAAAGTAAGAAACATAGCACCCCCATGAAAAGCAATCCCTAAAAGTATCGCTAAAATTAAATATTTATGAGAAGTCTTTTTCATATTTATGGAGGGCTCATTTTCATTATTGTAAATGTAAATCTTAAAAATGTCTCCTGAAATTTTTTCAACTTAGGCAAACTTCCATTCGCCTAAACAAAAGCTACTTTAGAACTTTACGACCCCTATTTATTAGGAAACAAAACTACTTTTGAAGTCATTTAAGTAATGATAATTATGAAAGATCCATAACTAAATCTTGATTCCTAATGGAATGATCAAATGGATGTAACATGTAATCATTAAAAATCAATAAAAAATAACACATGAAAGTACTAGCGATTGATGACCAAAAATTAGTTCTGATTCCTTTAGAAAATAGACTGAAGGAGTTAGGCTATGAAGTACGTACTGCAACAAACGCTTTAGATGCGATAGATCTATATGACTCTTTTCATCCAGATTTAATCATTGTGGATATTAACATTCCATTTATGTCAGGTATGGAAGTGGTGAAATATATTCGTAAGACAAAAAATTCATCTACACCAATTATGATTTTATCAGGCAATACAGAGGATGCTATCATCCTAGAAGGTTTTGATCTCGGCATCAATGACTATATGAAAAAGCCCCTAAGCTTAATTGAAGTTTGTGCAAGAGTGAAAAAATTAATTGGAGCTCCTAAAACTAATAATAAAACGATCCTAAATAAAGGGATCATCATTCAACAACGCTGTGTTGGGGTGGTCATCCCTTGTTATAATGAAGAAAAAAGATTGATACATAAAAAATTTACAGATTTCATTGATAAAAATTCAGGATATTATTTGTGTTTTGTAAATGATGGCAGTACCGATAACACACTAGAAATTTTAAACGGTTTAAGAAACGAAAGGGAAGACTTTATTACGGTCTTTAATTGCAAAAAAAACGTTGGTAAAGCCGAAGCAGTAAGACAAGGAATGCTGTTGATGTCTAAAAAAGAAGATTTAGATTATATCGGCTTTTTAGATGCCGATTTATCTACAGACCTAACCGATTTTGACGATTTAGTGTCAACTATAGAAAATTCTGAATACATGATCGTAAGTGGCTCTAGAATAAGCAGAATGGGAGCAAACATTACCAAAAGATCTGTTAGGTCTGTAATAAGCTTGGCCATAAACTTTATGATCAGAAAAATTCTTTCTATGGATTTTCAAGACACCCAGTGTGGCGCAAAAATCTTTCATAAAGAAGTCATTGGAATTTCATTCGATAAAAAATTTGTAACTAAATGGATTTTTGACGTTGAAATATTTAGAAGAATCACTTTACATTTTGGCTTAAAAAAAACAAAAAAAATACTTTGTGAGCAACCCCTAAAACGATGGATTCATGTGGATAACTCAAGGTTGTCAATGAAAGATTCTATCAAAATTGTGGGGCAATTGGGACAAATTGCTTGGTCTTATAGACGCAAAAACAAAACACTGTCAAAACTAAGAGATCTTCATAAGAATAAGCCCGTTTCTATCTCAGAAATACAATAAAAATGAGCATGAAAAAAGGAATCATAATCGTATTTTCTAACAATGAAAAAGAGATTAAAGAAACCCAATTTGATAAGCTTTTAGATAAAGATGTTGCGGAATTTTGTTTTGTGAATAACGCAAGTAATGATCATACTTTAGACAAACTAAAAGACATTAAAACTAAAACCTTTAACAATATATCTATTGTAGATGTAAAAAAAAATAAAGGCACAAAAGCAGCTATTAAAGCAGGCGTCAGGTATCTGGTTAATAATAAAGAGTTGAAGTTAATTATCTATTTAGTGTTTTATAAAAATACTGACTTTTTAAATTTAGAATATACGCTCAATATTATGATGAATAGAAATAAAAAAATAATCAACCTAAACACAAACAATCGAAATATTTTACAAAATGTGTTTTCACTAGAACAGCTCATTAAAAAAATATAAAGATAATTTTGTCCGAAATAAAAATAAATACTATTTTTGTACTCATTAATAATATAAAATGTTTTCAAAAAGTTGTAAATACGGAATTAAAGCCACACTCTACATCGCTCAAAGGTCGCAGTATGAAGAGAGAGTCAGCTTAAAAGAAATTGCTGCTGCGATTAACTCTCCTATTGCGTTTACAGCAAAAATACTACAAGTCCTTGCCAAAGCAAACATCATCAATTCAACTAAGGGCCCAAATGGTGGTTTTGAAATAGATAAAGCGCGTTTAGCTAAAATCAGTATTCATCAGATTGTAAAAGCTATCGATGGGAATCGTTTATTTGACGGCTGCGTATTAGGCCTTAACGTTTGTAATGCGGATGAACCCTGTCCTATGCACAATGAATTTGTAATCATAAGAAAACAACTTAGCGAAACACTCGCCTCCTCTAACTTACTCAATGTAGCATTGGATCTCAATCTTGGACTAACGGTATTAAAACGATAAAAAAAAAATAATCTTAATAAAGATAAAAAGGTCTTTATATCTGTATATGAAAATCCATCAACTATCCCTCATAAAACCCTTAGAAGTAATATCTGAAAACTGGCTAACAAGTCCAGGAGTTATTGGCACCATTGTACTGGTGTTTATCATCCTATTTTTAGGCGTTTATATTTTCTTGAAACGATTAAATCGGTATGTAGATTTTCTAGAAAAAAACACAACAGACCTAACAGAAAAAGAATTTGAAAGAAAACTCATCAACCTTGAAGAGCAGGAAGTTGATGACATCTTAGAACTTCGACAACAAGGATTTAAAACCAAAATAAAGCCAAGCGATACTTCTGAAATTTCATCGAAACACAGCGGGTTTATCAAAAAAATTATAAACCCCAAAAATCCATTATTTGATGAGAAGTCAACCTCTACCACAAAAATAAAAATCTCCGAAAAACTTAAAGAAATTATTATTTGGTACTTGAGTGCCGCAGTCTTTTGGTTGATCTTTGGAACACTCGTGGGTCAGTATATTGGGATGAAATTTATTTGGCCCGAAATGGATTCTATAAGCTGGCTCTCCTTTGGTAGGTTACGCCCCGTACATACCAATACTGTGTTTTGGGGATGGGCTTCTATGGCAATGATAGCTCTAGGACATTATGTAGTCTCAAGAACTTCAAACCGAGAAATTTTTAGTTACAAACGATCAAAAATTGCTTTTTGGTTTATGAACGCAAGTGTGCTTATTGGAAACCTCTTTTTAATGGGCGGCATCAATAATGGTGGAGGAGAGTATCGGGAATACATCTGGCCTGTTATGGCTTTATTTGCCGTGGGGCTTATTTTAACTTTTCTTAACTTCTATAAGACAGTCGCCACTCGCAAAATTTCAGAAATCTATATTTCTAACTGGTTTATTTTGGCTTCACTCATTTGGACGATTGTACTCACCTTTATTGGCTACTTTCCAGACTATCAAGAAGGGTTGGGAGAGACGGTCATTCAAGGCTATTATATGCACCAAGGTGTAGGGATGTGGTTTATGACGTTTACATTAGGACTTGTGTATTATTTTTTACCATCAACTCTTAACAAACCTATTTATTCTTACTCTTTAGGAGTCTTAGCGTTCTGGACACAGATGATATTTTACACCTTAATAGGAACGCATCATTTTGTGTTTAGTCCTTTACCGTGGTGGCTACAAACCGTAGCCATTGTTTTTAGTGCTGGAATGTTTATTCCCGTACTAGCAGGAAGTACTAATTTTTTTATGACAATGCGTGGTAGTTGGAACCATATATCAAAAAGTTATGTGCTTCCGTTTTTTCTGGTAGGTGTTGTATTCTATTTTGTAGGATCTGTTCAAGGAAGTTTTCAGGCCTTTCGATTCACAAACTATTTATGGCATTTTACCGATTTTAATGTCGCACACTCTCACATGACCATGTACGGAATCATCACCTTTTTGATGTGGGCTTGTATATACGCTTTACTCCCAAAAATAACAGGAAAAGAGCCTCCTCAAAACTTAGTAGGAAGTCATTTTTGGCTGGCGTTTATTGGTCTAATTGCCTACATGATTTCTCTAATGACTGGAGGAACTCTTAAGGGCCTCAGTTGGATTGAAGGTAATCCATTTATCGAATCTGTAATTCTAATGGAAAACTTTTGGATTTGGCGTGCGATAGGAGGCTCCCTTATGTTTGTGTCTCATCTAATTTTTGGTTATAACTTCTATTTGATGGTTCGCAAGAAAAAAGAAATTACTATTTCGCGAAAGGAAACATTTCAACAACAAATTAAAATTAATTCATAACAAATGTTAAATTTCCATAAAGACCATAGAAATCTTGTCATAGTTGCCTTCAGCGTTTTTGCAATATTAAGTATCGGCGTTGCTATTATTCCTGCCTACCAAATGGAGACCTATGAACCGATACCAGGACAAAAAAAACTTAGTATTTCCGAAAGGAATGGCCTCCATATTTATATCGCTGAAGGTTGTGTCGCCTGTCACACCCAACAAGTTAGAAATATTGAGATGGATAAAACTTGGGGAGAAAGACCTTCATTAGCTTCTGATTACTACTATAGTAAACAGCGCATGGATTTCTGGAGGCAATCCCCTTCTCTATTAGGAAGTGAACGTACAGGGCCAGACCTTACGGATATTGGAAATCGACAACCTAGCGACCAGTGGCATTTACTGCATTTGTATAATCCTCGGTTGGTTGTAGAAGCTTCTATAATGCCCCGATATTCTTGGTTATTCACAAAAATAGACACTACCAATGTTCAACAGGAGGATGTGACTTTACCGCGTGGAATTACAAAAATGATGGGTAGTGACATTATAGTGGCAAAAAAAAATGCACTAGACCTTGTCTCCTATTTAAAAAGTTTACAACAATATTCGTTTGAGAGTGCGACACCTTCAAGTTTTATACCTGCACTTCCCAAAGAGGAAAATGGCAATGCTAGTAGCGTTCCATCAAAAAAGTCCTCTGGCGGAGCAGATCTATATCAAAAAAATTGTGCTGCTTGCCACCAAGGGACAGGGCGCGGCGTAAAAGGCGCTTTCCCTCCACTAACGGGCAGTTTGATTGTCAACGATAAAAATCCAGAAACACTCATCAAAATTATATTAATGGGCTACGATGCTCGCCAGCAGTACGGCGTTATGCCCCCTTTTGCTGACAAACTTTCTGATGAAGACATCAAAGCGATTGCAGATCATGAGCGATCAAGCTGGGGAAATAGTGCACCAGAAGTTCCGTTAGAAACCATTACAAGACTAAGAGATTCAATTTTAAAACTATAATATTATTATTATGAAAATAGACTATTTAGAAAGCTTACAATGTAAAACTCCTGCAGAAGGCAGGCTGCTCGCCTTTACCCTTGCTAGAAAAACAATCGCTGCAATTCAAACGAATCCTGAAGTTCGTGAAAAGCTCAGGTCTCAATATTCAGAAGATACCGCCCAATTAATAGCCTCCTCTCAAGTGGTCGCTATTGAATTTCAAACCATTGCCATGGCAAACAACTACTGGAAAGATGAAAAATAAACTTATAATAATTATCGCACTAGTAATGAGCAATGCAGGCTTCGCATGTGAGGTGTGTAAAGCCAAACAGCCAAAAGGGTTTGAAAACCTTACTCATGGTGAAGGCCCTCAAGGAAATATAGACTATTTCATAATGTACAGTGCTGCTGTAATTGTCGGATACACGCTAATAATGAGTGTGAAATATTTGGTCAAACCAAAAGAAAACAATCGAGACCACATCAAAAACCTCATTTTAAATGATTCTAATTTTTCTGAATAATGATAAATAAAAGAAAAGTAAGTGTCCTTCTCGATAATGAGAAAATACCCTTTGGAGTGTTTGAACCTCCCGTAAAACTCGTGCTTGACACTACGAAAATACCAGATGGCAAGCACGAACTAAAAATCAACGCCATTTCGTCAAGTGGAATTCAAAGTGTAAGGATCATTCCTTTTGAAGTACGCAATGGTCCTGAAATAGCCGTCGTAGGACTGAAAGATCATGAAATCATAGAATCAAATACAGCCATTCTAATTAATGCCTATGGCAGTGAGACTTCCGAATCCTTTATAATTAGAGGTTCAGAAACACCAAAAGCCATTCCTTCATGGGTTTGGGCGTGTATCATTGTATTTGTCAGTTTTGCTGTATTTTACTTTATAACACACTGGAATATGAACACTTATAAATCATTTTTTTAATGAACGATATTATTAACAGAAAAGACATAGAATTAATGGTAGACACCTTCTACGGAGAAGTACGAAAAGATAACCTTTTAGGCCCCATTTTCAATGGCGTCATTAAAGATAATTGGACGAAACACTTAGACACCATGTACCGTTTTTGGCAAACTGTTCTTTTACACGAAATCGCTTACAAGGGATCTCCATTTGTGCCGCACAGAAAACTACCCATAGAAGCACAGCATTTTGAGCGTTGGGTATTTCACTTCAACAATTCAATGGATAAAAATTTTGAAGGCAAGCTTGCTGAGGAAGCAAAATGGAGAGCTTCTAAAATGGCCGAAATGTTCATGTATAAATTGAGTCGTCACAGTTTTTAAACATCAACACATCAATAGAAATTAAATCTTCTAGAAACATTAGAAATGACACTAAGCAATAAACTAACGATCTCAATCCCGCTTCTATGGCTAGGTTTTGTACTTTCCATCTCGTTTATGGAAGCATGGCTAAAATTTCAAGCAGAAGGGGTGACGCTAGCAATTGGTTTGAGCGTTGGTAAACTCATCTTTTTTGCATTAAATAAAGTTGAATTATTATTTTTACTAGTTATCGGCATTTTAACATTCCGAAAACAGTCACTACAAAGAAAACACCTTGTAAACATACTTGTATGGCTGATGGTGATTTTACTCATTCAAACATTTTATTTGCTACCAGCCCTTAATCAACGTGCTGAAATGATTATAAGTGGGAACCCTCCAACCACTTCCTTTTTTCATATTTATTATATTTTTTTAGAAGTATTAAAAGTAATTGCACTCCTCATTTTCTCACACTTAACCTTAAAAAAACACAATGGATAACACAAAAATTTATCAATCACTAGAAGACAAATACACAAATCTAGGAGAGAATTCTTCTACGTATTTAAAAGGGATTCTGCACACCAAGGAAACAGACTACTGGAGTTATATCCAGCTGGATACGCTTCTATCGTTGCAAAATCCTAAAACACATTTTGAAGATGAAGAAGTCTTCATCATCTATCATCAACTAACGGAACTTATGTTAAAACTCGTACTCAATGAGATAAAAAAGTTGACAGAAAACAATGAGGTTGATGAAGAACTCTTTATTTCAAAATTACAGAGAATCAACCGTTACACACAAATGCTCATCAATTCGTTTGCTATAATGCGACATGGAATGGACTATGATGATTATAACACTTTTAGAAGTGCTCTCGCTCCTGCCAGTGGTTTTCAAAGTGCTCAATTTAGATACATTGAACTGCGTAGTACCTCTCTAGAAAATTTAATTCCACAGAAAAATAAGATTACCAAAGAAAGTCGTATTGAAGACTTAATGGAACTGCAATACTGGAAAGCAGCAGGCACCAACCCTAGGACTGGAAATAAAACGCTCACCCTTCGTCAGTTCGAAGAAAAGTATGGCGCTAAACTTTTACAACTCGCTAAGGATTTCAGAAATAAAACACTCAAGGATCGGTTTGAAAGTATCAAATCCCCATCAGAAGAACTCATTAATCTAATGCGAACTTTTGATTATTTATATAATATAAAATGGCCTATCGTTCATTTGGAAACCGCTTCTTATTATCTAGATTCCAAAGGAGAAAGGAAAGAAGCCACAGGGGGTTCAGAATGGAAAAAATACTTACACCCTAAAAATCAACGTCGCATCTTCTTTCCATCGGTCTGGTCAACAGATGAATTAAAAAATTGGGGAGACCCATGTTTCTTTCGTGATGAAGATTTTAAAGGGCACTAAAATGATCGTAAACGTTATAGATTTAGATAATAAAATACATGCTTTAAAATATAAACGATTGGAATATCCTAGTTTAATGGAACTGATAACCAACTCCTATTATTCAGAAATTGGTGAATGTAAAGGAAAAGGATTGTGCGGAACTTGTATTGTTGAAGTGATAAAAGGCTTTGAAAAACAGCCTATAAGCACACAAGAAAAGCACACCCTTAAGGTTCATAATGCAACCACAAAAAACAGATTGGCCTGTCAAATTATCCTAGATCATAAAACGAATGGCGCCGTCTTTAAAGAAATCATATAACTAAGTAAAAAGGGGAGAAATGGAAAACTTAGAAAAAGAAAATCAAATCATCGATCAACTAAAAATGGTATATGACCCCGAAATCCCAGTCAACGTCTATGACTTAGGTCTTATTTATGATTGCAAAATTTTAGCAGAAGATCGCGTTGAAATTTTGATGACACTCACCTCACCTTCTTGTGCCATGGCAGGAATGATTGTGGACGAAGTAAGAGAGCGTGTCTCAGAACTTGATTTTATAAAAAAAACGACTGTGGAACTCACTTGGGACCCCCCTTGGGATAAAATACTAATGAGTGACGAAGCATTACTCTTACTCGGATTTATGTAAAACTAAAAAACAATAACTTAAAAAACCCAAATTATGAAGATCACATCAAAAAGTATCGTCGGCGATATCGTTGCCGACAATTACAAAACAGCAGAAATTTTTAAAAAACACAACATTGATTTCTGTTGTGGCGGACAACAAACTATAGAGGAGGCTTGTGACAAAGAACACCTTTCTAGTGCCGATTCTGAAACACTCCTACAATCCGTGAATGCGTTTTTTGAACAAAACGAAAGGGAGCAACACGCCTCAGACTATCGGAATTGGCCTCTCGATGAGCTTGCAGATCACGTGGAGACAAAACACCACGGATACGTTGAAGCAAAAATTCCCGTAATAAAAGAATACTTAGACAAAATTGAATCTGCTCACGGAAAAAAACATCCAGAGCTCTCAAAAATCAATACAATATTCAAAGATGCTACTGGACAATTGGTCATGCATATGAAAAAAGAAGAACTCATATTATTTCCATACATTAGAAAAATGGCCAAGGCAAAACGGAAAAATATCCAATTAGCAACTCCTACTTTTGAAACAATAAAAAACCCCATTAGTAAAATGGATGAAGAACATGATTTTGAAGGGGAAGCCTTCAGAGAAATTGCAGCCTTAGCAAATAATTACAACGTACCAGCAGATGGCTGTAATACATACCGTGTTGCTTTTGGCATGCTTAAAGAATTTGATGAAGACCTTCACTTACACATCCATAAAGAGAACAATGTTTTGTTTCAAAGAGCGATTGCACTTGAAGAAGAATTACTACAAGCTTAAACTTAAAGTACTTATTAAACAAAAAAGCTTCTCAAAATGAGAAGCTTTTTTGTTGTTTAGTGCGGGCGGGGAGACTCGAACTCCCACACCTTGCGGCACTAGATCCTAAGTCTAGCGTGTCTACCAATTCCACCACGCCCGCTAAACATGCCTTATAATAGGGCGCAAATATAAACAATAGTTTATAAATACAAATAGTAGATAGAAATATTTATTTGAGAGGATTTTCGTAGATTTACATTCACAAATTTAAAAACTATGAACTCACTACAATCTTATCTCAACTCAAATAAAGATCGCTTCGTTCAAGAGCTTTTCGAACTTCTTAGAATCCCATCGGTGAGTGCAGATTCTGCCTTCAGTAAAGATGTGTTTAAAGCAGCCGATTTTGTAGCTGACAGTCTAAAAAAAGCTGGTTGCGATACCATAGAAATTTGTCAAACCAAAGGATTTCCTATTGTTTATGGCGAAAAACTGATAGACCCTAAGCTTCCAACGATTTTGGTATATGGTCATTATGATGTGCAACCCGCAGATCCGATTGAATTATGGGATGCCCCCGCTTTTGAACCCATCATTAAAAAAACCAAACTCCATCCCGAAGGTGCCATTTTTGCACGGGGTGCGTGTGACGATAAAGGTCAAATGTATATGCACGTCAAAGCCCTTGAATTTATGACCTCAACAGATCAATTGCCGTGTAACGTTAAGTTTATGATTGAAGGCGAAGAAGAAGTTGGCAGTGAAAATCTAGCTGAGTTTGTTAAAAACAACACCACCAAACTAAAAAATGATGTCATCCTAATTTCGGACACCGGAATGATTGCGAAAGACACACCCTCCATCACAACAGGGCTGCGAGGCTTGAGCTATGTAGAAGTTGAAGTCACAGGTCCAAATAGAGACTTACACTCTGGGATTTACGGAGGAGCCGTCGCAAACCCAATCAATGTATTGGCAAAAATGATCGCCTCTTTACACGATGAAAACAATCATATTACCATTCCTGGTTTTTATGATAAAGTCGAAGATTTATCAGACGAAGAACGCGCAGAAATGGCAAAGGCACCGTTTTCATTAGAGGCCTATAAAGATTCTTTAAAAATCAATGCCGTCTATGGCGAAAAAGGCTATTCAACCAACGAACGCAACTCCATTCGTCCCACACTAGATGTGAATGGAATTTGGGGTGGCTATACCGGTGAAGGCGCCAAAACCGTTATTGCGAGCAAAGCTTATGCAAAAATATCAATGCGCTTAGTTCCTAATCAGGATTGTGAGGAAATTACACTGCTTTTTAAATCCCATTTTGAAAGCATTGCTCCAGAAGGGGTGACTGTAAAAGTAACTCCACATCATGGTGGTCAGGGCTATGTAACTCCTATCGATACGATTGGATACAAAGCCGCTGCGATGGCTTATAAAGACACTTTTGGCACTGCACCCATCCCACAACGTGGCGGGGGAAGTATTCCTATTGTGGCCTTATTTGAAAAAGAATTAAAGAGTAAAACCATTTTGATGGGATTTGGATTGGACAGTGATGCCATCCACTCCCCTAACGAACATTTTGGACTTTTCAATTACTTTAAAGGGATCGAAACAATTCCGCTGTTTTATAAATATTTTACCGAGCTTCAGTCATAAATTTTTAAACAGATTGTAAGCTACTTACCAATCACTATTTTTTGTGAGAACACTTTTTTGTCTTGAGTAATACGTACAAAATACGCCCCTAGGGTAAATTGACTCATATTCACTTTTGTGCGTTTTTCTGTTAAAATTGTTTCGAGTACTTTTTTGCCTTCTATCGAGAATAACTCAAACGCCAAATCGTCATTCAAAGAATGTTCAATATGGAGTATTGACGAAGTAGGATTTGAATAGATTTTAATCATATTTAATTTGAAAGTATCCGCATCTAAGGATGTGAAATCAACACAAGAACTTAATTCCGTACAAGACCCTACAGTCACTTCAACAGCGTAACTACCACTTGCAGTAGGCGAAAAGGATTGACTCACCTCGGAAGTTAGTGGAAGATTCGTGCTACAATCAAACCATCGATAACTGGCATTGCCCATATTTGAGGTTAAAGTCGTAGAACTCATCGTGAGTGAATTGTCAACAGACACCAAACTCCCTTTGGTGACCATATAAGACATAATCAGTTTTGCAATCTCGTGAAAATAGGGCAAATCCAACGTACTATATCGATCGCCAGAAGAATGGTAGTGAGGCGTTTGATCGTTATTTTCCCAAGACTCCCCAACCAGCACCGCAGAAAATCCTTGATCCCAAAAACGTGCATGATCACTAGCTGGCGTTCCAGGGTTCACCACATTAACGTTTAAATTAAAACCATAGGTGGCTAACAAGCCTACCAAATCGTCTTTCATCGCTAGAGAATTTGCAACTGGACGTACATCAATATCAAAATCATCGTCGTTATCACCATCATACCCCATCATGTCAATATTTAAAACACCCAATATGTTATCTCCATTGGTATTTGCTTGCGTGGCATAAAAACTAGCTCCTCTAAGTCCTATTTCTTCTTCATCCCACAAGGCATAAATGACCGTATTGTCCATACATTGAGTCGATAAAATACGTGCAATTTCTAAGACGGTTGCCGTTCCAGAAGCATTGTCATCGGCACAATAGTCTGCCACCGAATCGTAATGTGCACAGATAATGTAAATATCATTTGGATTGGTTTTCCCTAACTGCGTCGCAATGATATTACGTCCGTTGGTATTAAAAGCCTGATCATTTACAGTGAGATTGTCCATCGCATTGAATTTGTCAACCAAAAAATCACCCGCAAGGTCATTATTGGCTTGCCCTCTATTCAATATCGTAACACTATTACCCCCAACATTCGTTGCGATTTCACCCGTAAATTCCTGAACCGTTTGGCTAAGAGAATCTAAACTAACGGAATTAATGAGGTCTAATTCTGTTTGTGCAGACAGCGTACTGATCACACAAATACTAAGACTTAAAAGTAACTGCTTCATAAAGTTATAATATTAGTTTTTTTCAAAACTACATAAAGTTTAGTAAAAAACTATATTTTGTCAGCTATTAAAATCTCCTGTTAGGATGGTAAGGACTTAGCTCTAAGGATGTTTTTTTATTGAGGATGAGTTCCGAAACTAATTTCCCCGTACCAGGACCTAAGGTCCAACCCAACATGGCGTGCCCTGTCGCAATAGTCATATTCTCGCAAGACTGTGGCTTCCCTAAATACGGCAATCCATCTGGAGAAAGCGGACGAAGTCCACATGTGGCCGCCTCAATTTCTTGGACTGATAATTGAATGGATGGATAATAGTGAGTCGCAGCTTTCGCAATGACTTCCACCCTTTTTCTGTTTATAGTCTGATTGATGCCCGCGATTTCCATCGTCCCTGCAAAACGTGTAAAACCATCCATAGGCGTCACGGCAATCTTCGCTTCCGCTAAAATAGTAGGGATGCTAATTCCGGTTGAAAGTTGCGTATTCATGCTATACCCCTTCCCTGCTTGAAGCAGTAATTTTAAACCTAATTTCTTACATAAATCTGCCGACCAAGAGCCCGAAGCCATCACAAATTCATCGGAATGAAGTGTTTGTTTGTCCGTGACTACACTGTCTATATTACCCTGTTTCATCTTAAAATCAACAACCGTTTCATTGGTAAACATACGGACGCCTTTGGACTTTAAATGAGCTTTCAGTTGCTGCATAAAAACACTCGGTGTGGTATGATGATCATTTTTAAAATAAACCCCTCCAACGCCGTTAATCTCAATAGATGGTTCTAGAATTTTAAGTTCGTCTTTGGAAATTTCCTTCGCGTGAACGTTGAGACTCTTTGCTAGGGTGAGAATCTCCAATTCTTTTTCCAATTGCCGCTCCGTTTGACACAACATCAACAGTCCTTTTTTATCGTACTGAAATGAAAATTGTTCCTCTTTTTTGATACTCTGAAATAATTCTTGGCTGAACACTGTAAAATCTCGAAGGTGAATGGCATTTTTTTGGACGTGACTTGAAGTCGCCGATTTATTGAAAGCCCACACCCATTTTAAAAAATCACTGTTCAAACTTGGTTTTATATATAAGGGACTGGAAGCATCCAACATCCAACGCAGTCCACTGCGCACAACGCCTGGAGCTGCTAAAGGAATAAAATGACTTGGGCATATATAACCCGCATTGGTATAAGAAGCACCGCTATCCATATTAGAGCGATCGATAATGGTAACCTCACAGCCTTCCTTTTGAAGAAAATACGCCGTACTCAACCCTATGATGCCTCCTCCAATAATTGTGACTTTTTTTTGCATCGCTATAAAACTTGAAATCCATGTGCATACGGATCGTCGGAATCAATACTAATCGTATTATATCCATAAATCCGTGCCCACCCTTGAATACTTGGCACAATCGCCTTGTAATCTCCAACAGAAGTGACTGCCTCTATACAGCCCGTAAATGTACTTCCTATATAACTTTCATGAATGAATTTTTCTCCCAATCTTAATTGTCCTTTGGCATACAGCTGCGCCATCCGTGCAGAAGTTCCAGTCCCACAAGGGCTTCTATCAATCGCTTTATCACCATAAAATACCGCATTGCGCCCCGATGAATTTGGGTTCAAAGGCGTTCCTGTCCAAAGCAGATGAGACACCCCATTGATCGTAGAGTTCTCGGAGTGTATAAATTCATTTGGAAATTTTAAATTGATCTGTTTTCGTAATTTTTGAGAAATTCCAATCAGTTCTGAAGCCGTAAAATCTTGAACGCCCGAAAAATTTTCTTGAGGGTCCACAATGGCATAAAAATTCCCCCCATACGCCACATCAAAAGCCAAAAGGCCTAAATTTGGATCTTCGATACTCAAGGCCTCTTTTGCTAAATAACTTTTAACATTTGTGATTTTTACCCACTCTACTTTCGTTCCTACTTGTGAGTACTCAATATCCACGAGTCCCGCGGGAGCTTCCATTTTTACCTTCCCAGGAATTTTTGGAGTGATGAGTCCTGCTTCAATAGCGACTGTTATGGAACCAATCGTTCCATGACCGCACATTGGCAAACATCCCGAAGTTTCAATAAATAAGATTGCAACATCGTTGGAAGGGTCCTGTGGTGGATACAAAAAACTACCACTCATAACATCATGACCTCTGGGTTCAAACATCAAGCCTTTTCGGATCCAGTCAAATTCATTGAGAAAATGCTGACGTTTTTCACTCATATTGGCGCCTACCAAAGGAGGATGACCTGTGGTCACCACCCGAACGGGGTTTCCACAAGTATGGGCATCAATACATTTGAATTCAGCTTTGCTCATTGAAATTTAAAATTAAATACGTGTTTGCTTGATATCCAATGGATTTTGTTCTTTTAAGGCTTCCGGAAGTAAACTGTCTGGAAAATTCTGAAAGCTAAAAGGACGCACCCATCGCTTAATGGCGTGGACTCCAACGGCAGAAAAACGACTGTCTGTGGACGCTGGATAAGGCCCGCCATGCACCATCGAATTACAAACTTCTACTCCTGTTGGAACACCGTTAAAAGCTAGACGCCCCACACGGTTTTGAAGTGCTTCAATGATTTCAAAATTGGCTTTTGCTTCTGCTTCGGTCGCAATTAATGAGGCCGTCAACTGCCCTTCTAAATTTGTGATGATTGTTTGCATTTGTGCCAAAGATTCGCACTCTACAAGAAGCGTGTAAGGCCCAAAGACTTCTTGATGTAAAATATGGTTCTTTAAAAACGCATCGCCATCAATGCGTGAAAGACTTGATCCTGCAAAATTAGGAGTCTCCGAAGAGCTGTCATCTGTCAAAACCTCAAGTCCTGATTGTGATTGAGATGTGTTTTTGTTCGATTGAAATCCTTCAAAAATAGCAGGATGCAACATACAATTGGCGTCTATTTTTTCAATTTCAGCTACTAAATGATTCGTGAAGTTTGTAAACACTTCCCCTTTTAAACTTAAAATTAACCCCGGTTGCGTACAAAATTGCCCTGCTGCTAAGGAGATCGATTGTGCGTAGGCTTCTGCCCAAGAGGCTGTGTTTTTTTCGAGTTCTTCATGCAGCATGACAACAGGATTGATACTTCCCATTTCAGCAAATACAGGAATCGGTTCTGGACGTTGTGCCGCCAAATCAAGCAAGGCACGTCCCCCACGAATACTGCCCGTAAATCCTACCGCTTTCACTTTGGGGTGTGACACCAATTGCTGTCCTACTTCGATACCGCTGCTGTTTAAATTTGAAAACACGCCGTCTGGCATGCCTGTTTTTTTGGCTGCCTTAATAATGGCTTCCGCCACCAAGCTTCCAGTTCCTGCATGCATTGGATGGGATTTTACAATGACCGGACAGCCTGCGGCGAGCGCAGACGCTGTGTCGCCTCCAGCCGTGGAATAGGCTAACGGGAAATTACTCGCTCCAAACACAACAACAGGTCCCAAAGGAATATCCAGTCTTCGGATGTCTGATTTTGGAAAGGGGGTTCGGTCTGGATTGGCAACATCAATAGTGGCATCTACCCAAGACCCTTCGGACACTAAATTCGCAAAGCTTTGCAATTGAAATATAGTACGTCCGCGTTCGCCTTTTGCACGGCCTTCTGGAAGTCCTGTTTCTTGACAATACATCTGAATTAAAGTGTCGTCAAGAGCTAAAATTTCCTCTGCAATAGCATTTAAAAATTGAGCCCTTTCTTTGCTTGAAGTATTTTTATAAGCGTCGAAAGCTACGGCTGCGAGTGCAACAGCGACATCTATTTCTTCAGAGGTCGCTTCCGTAAAAGTAAGGTCGTTGGCCTGATTTAATTTTGGGTTGAATGTGGTGAATGTTTTACCGCCTGTGGCAGTATATGTAAATCCAATATGATTTTTTCCTAATTCCATAAATCTAATTTTAGACGTTAATAATTTGGCAGCGTTGGTCTTGATTTTAAAGCCGTCTCTATAATGTGTTGAACTTTGGTGCGTTCCGCACCAAATAAAGGGAGGCGTGGAGGTCTTACAAATTCGGTACCGATTTCAGTATATACTTCTGCTAACTTTATATTTTGCACTAATTTAGCATTAATATCCAACTCTAACAAGGGCATAAACCAACGGTACAAGGCGATGGCTTCTTGAATTCTCCCAGCTTTTTGAAGTTCATAAATGGCGACCGTTTCTTTGGGGAATGCACACACAAGTCCTGCAATCCAGCCGTTCGCTCCCATGATTAAACTCTCTAGAGCGAGGGTATCCACGCCCGTCATGATTTTGAGACGGTCCCCAAATTGGTTGATCATGCGGGTCACGTTTGTAATGTCTCGAGTCGATTCTTTCACTGCTTGAATGTTGTCATGTTTAAGTAGCTCGTCAAACATCTCTAAGGTAATTTCAATTTTATAATCGACAGGGTTGTTATATATTAAGAGAGGTAAAGACGTGCTTTTAGCAACTTCAGAAATATACGCCACCGTTTCTTTTGAACAAGCCGTATAGCGCATGGGTGGCAATAGCATCAATCCATTGGCGCCTTGTTGTTCTGCCGCTTCCGCTGCAAGAATCGCCGCTTTGGTAGATTGCTCCGCGACATTCATTAATACAGGTACCTTATTATTTACCAATTCAACAGTGGTTTCAATCAAGGTCTTTTTTTCTGATTTCAAAAGCGTACTGGCTTCACCTAAAGTACCGCCTAATACAATTCCGTGTACCCCGGCGTCCAATTGTGCTTTGATATTGGTTGCGAACATCGATAGATCCAACGCATCATCTTTAGTGAATTTGGTAGTCACCGCAGGCATTACGCCTTCCCATTTTATAGTCTTCATACTATTTTGTTTATTAATTTGAGAAGATAAAATTAATTCCTTTTTTAAAAAAAATATGAACCATTTTAATCAATTAGTAATACTATAGTATCCATATTTAATAAATACTTTCTATATTAGAATATTATTTAGTTACTTTGAAGCATGAACATTGTTTCTTTTATCATTCCCAAAACAAAAGAATCAACCCTCATCTACCAACAAGATCAAGGGCCATTTTTCTATGAAAAATTGCACCAACACGAAGAAATTCAAATATGTCATATCCTCCGTGGTGAAGGCACACTTGTGGTTGGAGATTCCATAAACCACTATAAAAAAGGCGATGTGATTGTGATTGGAGGTTTTATGCCCCATGTTTTTAAATCCGATGTGGGGGCGTCGTCCATCTCAAAAATGCGATCCCTTTTTTTTACCAAAAATTCTTTTGGAACTGATTTTTTTGACTTGGAAGTATCCCAAGAATTGCGTTCCTTTTTTGAGAAATCAAGCTATGGGTTTAAACTCATCGCGTCCACAAATATCGCATCAAAATTATTTTCTAAAATTCATAAAGCCACCAAACTCCAGCGGTTTATGGTGTTTTTGGAACTTCTGAAAATACTATCCACCGCAGAACACCAACGTTTATCCTCTCTTATTTATGACAGAAAATACAGCCCTACTGAAGGAAAAAGAATGACCGATGTGTTGGAATATACCTTTGAAAATTACGACAAAGAGGTGTCTCTTGAAGCCGTGGCGCAAGTGGCCGCCATGACTAAAAATTCGTTTTGTAAATATTTTAAAAAAGTAACCAATAAAACCTATTTTGAATTTTTAAAAGAAATCCGTGTGGAGCATGCCTGTAAACTGATCCGAAAACACAAGGACCTACGAATTTTTGATGTTGCCTATCAGTGTGGATTTAAAAATATTTCAAATTTTAACAAGCAATTCAAAACCGTCACAACGCTGAGTCCTTCAGACTTTAAGAAGTTGATTTGAGTTGACTGCTTAATTTTTTGGGCATATTTTTAACCACCATGGCATAGCTATGGTCAATCAGTTCAAAAAGAAACTCAGGGGAAAAACTGCAGTTACTCAAATAAATGGTGTTCCAATGTCTTTTATTGGTGTGAAACCCAGAGTGAATGGAATCGTAATCGTTGCGGAGTTCGTCGGCATAGTCGGGGTCGCATTTCAAGGTAATAGAGGGCTTGCCTTGCTCCCACGCTTCCAATGGGCACAGTGCAAATATTTTTCCTAAAACCTTATACACCAAGGTGCTTTCATCAAAAGGAAATTCTTCGGTGGATTGTTCTTTTTTTAAACAAAAGGATTGGATGGCATCAATGGGTATCATCAGGGTTTTGGGGTTTCTTTATCGTATAATTTGTATAGAATTGGCTTGCTGGGCGAGGCATCATTTTCAAAGGGTGCAATTAAAATATTTAAAATATACTTCCCATCCAACACTGAATTCGGGACATAAATCAGCTCCGTGATCGTTGCATCCATGCGCATTTCGCCGTCAACATTCCAAAAGGCTTTATGCGCCAAAAGCTGTCCATCGTCCTTTTCTTTATCCACACTTGGGGTATCTACTAATAAGTGCTTCACCCCCTTTTCACGAAGGTAAATAGCCGCGGCTTCCGTAAGGTAAGGCGGATTTGTATGCGCGTATTGTCGGTTCAGTTTATCCGTTGTATTGGGAAGTGTTCGGATCACCACCGCTTCTCTTTTTTTGTTGCCTATCGCATAGCGCAGTTGTTTTTCGGAAATAATAAAATCGCCATCTAAAGATTCTGGAACCACGGTTATGACTTCCGCCACAAACAAAAATTGAGTCAAACAGGCATTAATTGTGTGAACTTCCTCAGTGATATGTCCCACACATTCGGTGTGCGTTCCATGCGCATGCGGATTAAATTCGATGGTATTAAAATTAACCGCAGCACCTTCTTTGACACTTCCAGTCCATTCCTTCACTTTGGCTGGATATATTTTAGGCGGTGGCAAATACCATGCATTTACATTCTCTTTAGACGCACGAAATGGAATAGAAATATCCAAAGGCTGATCGATATAAATGGTGTAAGTACGGCTGTTGGCTTGAATAATTGCTTTCATAAAAAAATTATGCTTTACGTAAATTTAATAAATTTAATTACACTAAAAACAAATCGGAGGCAATGCCGTCCGAAAGAAATTTCCCAGTTCTTGTGATTTTTAAATGATTCTCTTCTAAAATAAGGGTTTTTGAGGCTCTGAATTTTTTTGAGTTCTCAAGCAATTGAGTTTTAATTTTTACCCCAAAATCAGTTTCAATTTTTTCAAGAGAAACGCCCCAGATGGTTCGCAAACCGGTCATGATGTATTCGTTGAATCTATTTTCAACAGATAAAACTTCCGACTCATACGGCCGCAGATCGGCTTCCAATGATTTTATGTATTTGGAATTGTTAGAAATATTCCAACTTCTTTGGACACCATCAAACGAATGTGCCGACGGCCCCACACCCATATAGGTTTTCCCCAACCAATAACTTGTATTGTGTCTTGAAAAATAGTCAAGATGTCCAAAACTACAGGTTTCATAATGGGTCAATCCTTGTGTGGCAGTTTCTTGTAGCAAAACCTCAAAATGTTTGGCTGCCAACTCATCATCCATTGGGGGATGACTTCCTTTATTGATAAAATGCTCCAAGGCAGTCTTTGGCTCTACGGTGAGGGCGTAACAAGACAGGTGTTTGATTCCAAATCCAAAAGCAGTTTGTAAATTTTGGCGCCACAGTGCAACTGACATTGTGGGCATTCCAAACATTAAATCGATGGTGATATTATCAAAATAGGTTGTGGCAATTTCTAAACATTTTTTAGCCTCGTCAGCGTTGTGCGCTCTGTTCATAGCTGTTAAATCAGACTCATGAAAGGATTGAATGCCGATGCTCAATCGGTTGATTTTTGTTTGTGAAAGTGCTTTTATTTTTTCTGTACCCAGATCATCTGGGTTGGCTTCAAGGGTGATTTCAGGCGTATCAGACACGTTGTAATGTTCGTAAACCGTCTGAAGAATTGCGTCAAGCTCCGAAACTTCTAACACGGTTGGAGTGCCACCTCCGAAGTAAATGGATTGAATTTCTTCGGATGCGTATTCCGATTTGCGGAGCATCAGCTCTTTACAAACCGCTTTGATAAATGCCGATTTGGAATTTTGATTCGTCGAAAAATGAAAGTTACAATAGTGACAGGCTTTTTTACAAAACGGAATGTGGATATAAATACCAGACACTAAAGTGAAATTTTTAAATTAATATTTGAATGCTTTCGCATTGATAATGTGTTGTAAATGATGATTGCAATGCCAAGCGTAAATTGCTAAGCCTTCTTCCAAAGTAACCAGTTCATTCCCCTCAGGATGGAGATAGGCTCTTTTTAGCTGTGCGGTCTCTAATTGTTCTAATAAAAACACCCACCGCTGATGGATTCCAGCCAAAAGTGTGGTTGCGCTTTTAACACTAAAATTTAAGGTGTCAGACAGCTCTGCCCACGGAGCCTCGTCATAAGGTTTAATGGTGGGGTTGTCTTCGGTCAATGCCAATTTAAAACGGATGATGCTGTTCATGTGGCTATCGATACAATGTCCAACCACTTGTTGAATGGTCCAACCCTCTGGGCGGTATTTATAACAAAGTTCGGTGTCTGTAAGCTGCATCACTTCTTTAGTCAGCAACGAAGGAAACTGTTGGATCGTCAATATCCAGTCTTGGATATGCGCGGGTTCAATTTTGGCGGGAATCTTCGGTTTTCCAATAGGATATTTGAGGGCTTCTATGTCCATAATAGGGGGTTTATTTTTTAACTCTGCTTTCGTTTTGCTTCACAAAGGCACTCCAACCGGTGTAACTTTTACCACCAGTGACTTTTCCTTGGTTATAAAAATGACAAACCGCCGCCGCCAATCCATCGGTTGAATCGAGGTTTTTAGGCAATTCTTTTAAACTTAAAAGGCTTTGCAGCATTTTAGCAACTTGTTCTTTACTGGCATTTCCGTTTCCAGTAATAGCCATTTTGATTTTTTTAGGAGAATACTCCGTAATCGGAATTTCTCTCGAAAGTCCGGCAGCCATGGCAACGCCTTGCGCTCTTCCGAGCTTTAACATACTTTGAACATTTTTACCAAAAAAGGGAGCTTCAATCGCAATTTCGTCGGGATGGAATGTATCAATCAATTCAATGGTACGCTCAAAAATAAGTTTGAGTTTCAAATAATGATCGTCGTACTTTTGAAGTAGTAACTCGTTCAATTGTAAAAACTCCATGGTTTTTCCCTTGACTTTAATCAATCCAAATCCCATAATCGTGGTTCCGGGGTCAATCCCTAATATAATTTTTTCTTCTGGCATTAATCTACTCTAAGAATTATTGGCAATTGAAATGCCGTTTGCACTTGTTGACTTCGTTTAATCGCGGGGTGTAATTTTGGGAGTCCTTTTAAACTCCGACCTAAAATGGAATCCAAACCTGGAATTTGTTGTGTGGTCAATTCTTGTGATTGAATTTGAGAGATTTGAATCTCACCGCTATTGGATACCAACAAATCGATGGTAATTGTATCGCTCACTGTTTGCGTTACGATGATGTTTTGGGTGCTAAAATATTCAGAAATGTGGGTTGTAATGGTTTGTTCAAAACATTTTTTGTTGTCCTGAAAATCAATCGAATCCGTACAGTTTTCAAAATTCGGGTAGCGATCGACTTCATTCCAATTGAACGTTTTTAATTCTTCCATTAAAATCGTATCAGAATCGAGTCTCTTTTTTTCATAATAATTACATGAATAAAAAGAACAGAAAAGTAAGACAAAAACTAAATATCTCATTGGTTCATTGTGAACCCTAAAATTACAATTTTTTATTTTTTAAATAGATAAAAACCAAATTAGATTAGACTTTTGGTCCTCCAGCCATGATTTCATCATTGGCATAGCTTTCAAATTTTTTGAAATTCGTTTTAAAAGAGGCGGCTAATTTATGAGCCGTTTTATAAAATCCTTCGTCATTCTTCCATGTTTTTCGAGGGCTCAACACTTCTGTTGGTACATTGGGGCACACTCTAGGCTGAAGCACTCCAAAAACGGAATGGATGTGATAATTATCTTTGTTTGCGGCTTCTAAAGAGCCATCCATCGCTGCATTGATCATGGCACGGGTGAATGATAATTTCATGCGCGTTCCAATACCATAAGGGCCGCCAGTCCATCCAGTGTTTACCAACCAAACATTGACGCCGGTTGCTTTCATTTTGGCACTCAACATTTCAGCGTATTTAGTGGGATGTAAAGGCATAAAAGGCGCTCCAAAACAGGCAGAAAAACTAGGAACAGGTTCCGTAATCCCCGCCTCGGTGCCTGCTACTTTAGCGGTATAACCCGATATAAAGTGATAAGCCGCTTGACCAGGCGTCAATTTAGAGATGGGAGGCAACACGCCAAACGCATCGGCGGTAAGGAAAAATATGTTTTTAGGATTTTTGCCAATCGAATTGGGCTGAATATTATCGATAAAATCAAGCGGATAACTTACCCGTGTATTTTGAGTAATGGTGGTGTCTGAATAATCAACCTTGCCGTTCGCATCCATCACAACATTTTCTAAAATGGCACCCTTTTTAATCGCATCGAAAATTTCAGGTTCATTATCTCTAGAGAGATTTATGACCTTAGCATAACAACCGCCTTCAAAGTTAAAAATGGTGTTTTCACTGGTCCAGCCATGTTCGTCATCGCCAATTAAATGACGGTGATGGTCGGTAGAAAGTGTTGTTTTTCCCGTTCCTGAAAGTCCAAAAAAGATGGAGGTATCGCCGTCTTTCCCAACATTGGCACTGCAATGCATGGGCAGTGTGTTTTTGAATACTGGAAGTATAAAATTTAAAGCCGAAAAAATACCTTTTTTGATTTCGCCTGTATATCCAGTACCGCCAATAAGGGCTATTTTTTTTGTAAAATTTAATATGGCAAAATTATGCTGACGGGTTCTGTCCTTGTTGGGATCCGCCATAAAACCAGGGGAATTGATGACCGTCCACTCCGGATCAAAATCTTTCAATTCAGAATCCGTCGGTCTTAAAAACATATTATAGGCAAAATAATTACTCCAAGGATATTCGTTAATCACTCGAATATTGGTGCGGTATGCAGGGTCCGAGCAAGCGTAACTATCACGTACAAAAATTTCTTTTCCAGAAAGATAACTGGTCACTTTAGCATAGAGGGCGTCAAAGTCATCTGGTGCGAATGGAATATTTACATCTCCCCACCAAATGCGCTCTTTGGTAATGGCATCTTTAACAATGAATCGGTCTTTTGGGGAGCGTCCTGTAAACTCGCCCGTTTGGATTGCCAAGGCGCCTGAACTGGATTCAAGGCCTTGTTTTTTTGCAATTGTAAGAGCGTGAAGTTGATTTGGGGATAGTTGGTAATGTGCTTTTGAGGACGTTATACCGTAGGGGTTTAACGAAATCGTTTTCGTAGCAGGTGGTGGTTGTGTCATGAATATCAAAATTATTTAATCCTACAAAAGTATTGAATAATATTAAATGACTGTCAAAGAAGTGTTAAAATTATAAAATTGTAACATAAAGCAATTTAAAGTATATTGGATAATATTATACTATTATAAGGCAATATACTATTGATGTGATGCTTAATTTAACATTAGATTTGCATGTTGACACTAGCTAAGTAATTAATCATGAGGATGCTAGACCTTCATGATTGGCGTATTAAACACCGCTTAATTTACAGACCCAAATCAATTATACTTTAAAATTGATTTAATTATCATAAGTCTACAGTTGTACTTTAAATTGTTAGGTAATTGTGATAATATTAAAAAAACCGACCTAAAATCGACTATACATCGATTTAATTATTATGCAATAACGCAACGTATTTACTTTAAATTGTTGGGCAACCATAATAATTTGAGGAAAATGAAAATTAGACCTTAATAATTTTCTTCCTATTATTTCAACTAATATTTAAAAACATTACTTATGAAACCACAAATTTCAATTAAGAGATTAGTTTTAGTAGCATTAATTTTTGGTGTGACTGGACTAATCAATGCCCAAAGAGAATCTGTAGAAGGACCTGGGGGCGAAACCACGACTTCTTTCACAGAATGTCAATTTGACTACCCTATTAATGATAGTCCTCCAATTAGCAGTTTAAACAGTGCTTCCCAAGGATTAACAAGGAGCTCTAATGTCAATTCCGCAAGTAGTTGTGGGTTTAACATCCTATCCGTTTACCTGTATACTTCCAATTCGCTATATAATCAAATAATTAAATCACAGGATGAGAGTTGTTTTTATAGAGCTGATTTAAGTAGTGGCTATGATTATGCTAAGCGCTCATTTTACAAAGCTAAAAACATGTATTATATAGCGGATAGACTAAAAACTTTGGCAACTGGCTGGACACCGGGGGAAACAGCCAAGTTAAAAAAAATGCTTAGTTTGGTCTATTATTTGAGGGCTGGTAGTTATATCAATTTTTATGACTCCTATTCTTTTTACAATGATGAGGTTACCTCTCCGAATGAGGTAACTCTAAAAACCAAGTTATCTTCTTTACTTTATAAAACTTTAGCTGACAACTATTATAGCTTCATAAATTGGGATTTCAACACAACAACTGCATTGGCAGAACCTAGTAATGATCTTTTGACCTTCTTAGCCGAATTTATAGAGTTAAACAATGGTGGTTTTACAAATAGATTCTCAAACTTGAATAACAATCAACATGCATATATTGGTAAAACTGTAGCAAAAATCGTTTATAAACTGTCAAAACTATCCAACTACACATCCTCTACTAAAAGTAATAAAGCTCAACTCTTGTTATTAAAAACACAAACATGGCATTATGAACATTATAAGAAACTTATTTTAGCAGAAAGTTACGTTGACAACACTAATAATCTTTGTAGTGCATTTGAATTTTTCATTAACCAAAATATATATCAATATAGCCAAGCTGAATATATAGGAAATAAACTAAAGGGTGGTATTTATTTGCTCAATGCGATATCAGAAGTAGGACGTTATTTGAAAGATAAAAACAACAAATTTTATACGAAGGCAAAAACTATGCTAATGAATTTGAATAGAATATACAACGCTAGTTCATATCTAACTATTTATGGTAAGTCATCCAGTGTTATTGATTATCAAAGTGACCTTGACATTGGTGACTGGAAAGATAATATCGAGCGCTCTCTCTATTATAGAACACGAGAATTTACCATCTATAATAATCAAATAACCATAAAACTATTAGGCAACGTCTCATCTGCACAATTGGTACAGGTAGAAACAGAATTGTTAAAGACTTGGGGGATATTTAAAGAAATCTTTGGGGCGGAAAACCAATTAACCCCTGCTACAGGTGACAGAACCACAAGACTTAATGTATGGGTACACAAAAGCAAAGCCGATTATAGTGAACATGCTGGTATTCTTTTTGGAATCAGCACAAAAAATGGAGGGCTTTTCCTAGAAGGCGATCCTAGTGTTGTAAATAATACCGCCAATTTATTCTTTTATGGATTTGATCTTGATGGGCAATGGGCAACTTGGAATGCAGGACATGAATTTTGGCATTTTTTGGATGGTAAATTCATAAAAGCTGGAGGGTATCATCCAGATGTTTCTATCGCTTGGATTGAGGGAACTGCAGATTTAGTTCAAAAGGGGTTGATATATTCTTCCTTAGACAACCGAAAGAGTCATTTTCAAACTTCGATAAACGGTTTTAAATCAAATCGTAAAACTCCATCACAAATAATTGATATTCCTGAGCAATCTTTTAAAAACTGGGTATATCAAGACATCTATAATAATCCGAGTGTTTTGTGGGCTTTTTTCTTTGATGAAGATAAATCAAAACTACGCTCTATAGGAGAAACTTTAAAAGGGCTCACTGCTGAACAGCTAAGAACATCCTCCGTCTCAATTTTAAAAGCAAAAGTAAACCCTTACGCTAAGTATTTTAGCCATTGGGCTTCAGGATCACATTTTGCCGTAAACGGCTCATATTATATAAAATGTATGGATGACTATAGATACTTTGATGTTTTTGGAGGTTCGTGGAGTGATGAAGCTCCAATTATTACATATAGTTGGCATGGAGGTAGTAATCAAAAATTTGATCTAGAGCCTATAAATAATTATAAAACCCATACTTATAATCTTAGGCAATATGGTGTGTATTTTGAAAATGAGTTCTATATCAAATCACAGAGATCAAAAAAATATCTAAAAATCAACGCTGCAGACAATACTAAATATCTAAAACAGGGCCCTATTACAGATAATAAAGAAAAAACTTTTTCAATTTTCCCAAAGAGCAATGGTTACTATATGCTAACTATAAATCCAGATGGAAACAACCGATATGCAATTTCAAAATCTGTGTCAAACTACAAGAGTGGGTATTCTTTAATGGATGCTATTTCTCGAGACTACACGAGCTGGAAACAAACCTTCTATGTTAACGGGTTAACAGCTACTGTTGGTGAAAGATCAAGTTCTAGTTCAAATAGAGGTGCTTATTCCTTAGAAAATTTATCTAATAAATCGCCTGAAGGTGAATTTGATAGTGAATTTTCATATCGATTCTTTCCAAACCCGACATCAAGTACGATTGTTAATTTTACTTATCCTAAAGGAATTGGAGATTTAAAAATTGAAGCTTATACCATAACTGGGCAAAAAACGAACCTTTCTAAAGTCATTACTGATAATTCAGGGAAAGGTACACTTGAATTGAATTTAGCCACTGGTATTTATACCATGAGGTTCATCGCTCTTGAAGATGATAATAAAACCGTGACGAAGAAGTTAGTTGTTCTGTAGAAGCAATCCTATATTTATTTTTATTAAAAGGCTGTCCGAAAAGGCAGCCTTTTTTTTGTATTTGTTTTTAAACAAAATTTCGTGAACTGTATAATTTTAAAAGGACTACTAATAATTCTCACAAACTATTTTTTTTTAAAAAATAGTTGAATAAAAGCACCCATGAAGTGATCAAAAACAATCCTCCAACAGGCGTGATGAATCCAATAACTTTAAAATTAAAGGAAGTCAAATCATTGGTCGCTAATAAATATATAGAACCCGAAAACAACAAAACACCAATGAGAATGAGTTTAAACAAAATCGATTTTTGTTTGGGTTTGATCTGCGTGGTGATGCCAATAAAAAACAACAAAAAAGCATGGTACATTTGATAGCGAATGCCTGTATTAAGGCTCTCAAATGCTGAAATACTAAGCAAGGGTTTCAAACCATGCGTGGCAAAAGCACCTAAAACAACGCCAAGTCCTCCTGTAGCACACGCTAATAAAAATATTTTTCTGTCCATTTTGTTTTATAAAGTATTATATTTTCTACTTTAGTCGTCAAACTAATCACAAAAGTAAGAATCTATCATCAATATGCGAAACATTTTAATCATCGGAGCAGGCAAGTCTGCATCTTACCTTATAAAATATTTTTTAGATAAATCGATTTCAGAAAATTTAAACATCACCATTGGTGATTTAGTAATCTCAAATGCTGATAAATTGATTGGAAACCACGCCAATGCAAACGCACTTAAGCTTGATATTTTTGACAAAGCCGCGCGCGAAAAGGCGGTTCAAAATGCAGATATCGTGGTATCTATGTTGCCTGCTAGATTTCATATAGAGGTCGCAAAAGATTGCTTAGCATTCGGGAAACATCTGGTAACAGCATCTTATGTCAGTGAAGAAATGAAGGCATTGGATACAGAAGCAAAAGCTAAAAATTTAATATTTCTAAATGAGATTGGATTGGACCCTGGGGTTGATCACATGAGTGCAATGCAGGTGATCGATCGCATTAGAGCGGCTGGTGGAAAGATGCTTCTTTTTGAATCTTTTACAGGAGGCTTGATGGCCCCTGAAAGTGACACAAACCTTTGGAATTATAAATTTACTTGGAATCCTCGCAATGTGGTATTGGCGGGACAAGGCGGTGCTGCAAAGTTCCTTCAAGAAGGAAAGTTTAAATACATCCCTTACCACCGCTTGTTTAGGCGTACGGAGTTTTTGGAAGTAGAAGGTTACGGACGCTTTGAGGCCTATGCCAATAGAGATTCGCTTAAATATCAAGAGGTATATGGATTGGAAGACATCAAGACATTGTACAGAGGAACGGTTCGACGGGTTGGTTTTAGCAGGGCTTGGCAAATTTTTGTAGTTCTTGGAATGACGGATGACAGCTATACGATTGCAGATAGCGAAAACATGAGCTACCGAAGTTTTGTGAATTCGTTTTTGCCTTACAGTCCTACAGATTCTGTAGAATTAAAATTAAGGTATCAATTAAAAATTGATCAGGATGATATTGTATGGGAGAAACTAGAAGAACTGGATGTCTTTAATGCCAATAAAAAAGTGGTATTGAAAAATGCCACGCCCGCACAAATTCTTCAAAAAATACTTTTAGACAGTTGGACGTTGAGTCCAGAAGACAAAGACATGATTGTGATGTATCACAAGTTTGGTTATGAATTGGATGGTAAAAAACATCAAATTGATGCAACAATGGTCTGTACTGGCGAAGACCAAACATTTACTGCGATGGCAAAAACCGTAGGATTGCCCGTTGCAATAGCTACTTTAGCTATATTAAACAACAAAATACAAAGCTATGGCGTTCAAATACCTACTAAAAAAGAATTCTACACCCCTGTATTAAATGAGTTAAAAGAATTTGGTGTCATATTTAACGAAAAAGAGAGTGAATACCTAGGATATAACCCCTTAAATGAATAATTTAGTTATAAATTGAAATAATTTGAATACTTTTGGTTTATAAAATAGTAATTCGAGTAAAAAATGAATAAAACCCTAGAAATTGACGGTATTGACAAAACAATTCTAAGAGCACTGATGAAAGATGCAAGAACTCCTGTGCTAGAAATTTCACGTTCTATTGGGATTTCAGGTGCTGCCATTCACCAACGGCTGCGGAAATTAGAAAGCTCTGGACTTATTGCAGGTTCTAAGTTTGTGTTGAATCCAAAAGTTTTAGGCTATACAACCATGGCATTTGTGGGTGTGTTTTTAGACAAAGCCAAAAATAACTCAGACGCTGTCAAGCAGCTCAAAAGAATTTCTGAAGTCATAGAATGCCATTACACCACTGGAAATTGGAGTGTATTAATCAAAATTCTATGTAAAGACAATGAGCACCTAATGTCAGTTTTAAACAAACAAATTCAACCGATTTCAGGAGTTTCAAGAACAGAAACCTTTATTTCGTTAGATCAACAAATTGATCGCCAAATTAAAATATAACTAGTCGCTTCCAAAAATTTGTAAACCCCAATACACTAAAGTTGCAAGCGACCCCAATGCTGCTACTAAATAGGTTCGTGCCGCCCACTTGAGTGCATCTTCGGCGCCCTTAAATTCTTCTTGAGACAACATGTGTTTATTTTTCAACCATGCCAATGCACGGTTACTCGCATCGTATTCTACGGGTAAGGTAACAAAACTAAACGCTGTGGCAACCGCCATCAACACAAAGCCCAAAACAACCACCCAATAGCCCAAGCCAACACCCGCTCCAAAGCCTAAAATTAGACCTCCGATAATCAACCACATGGATAATTTTGAGGAAATATTCACAGCAGGCACAAGAGTTGAGCGCAATTGTAACCAACTGTAGGCTTGAGCATGTTGTACTGCATGACCACATTCGTGAGCAGCAACTGCGGCAGCGGCAGCATTTCGTTCGTTATAAACGGCTTCACTTAGGTTGACTGTTTTATCTCTGGGGTTGTAATGATCTGTGAGGCGACCCGCTGTTGAGACGACTTTTACATCTTTAATACCATGATCTAAAAGCATTTTTTCAGCAATTTCAGCACCACTCATCCCGTTGCGTAAATGGATTTTTGAATAGGTTGCAAATTTGCGTTTTAAGGTTGAACTCACAAGCCAGCTCACTAAAGCAATGGCTCCAAGAATAAGATAGTAGGTTCCCATAATATTTGTTTTAGGTTTATTTTTATTAAGTCCTCAAAAATAATACCAATTTTTAAAACTGAAAAATTGACAATATATTTTAACGTTTTCTGAATTTATAAATAAAAACCAACAGGGTAAATGACGACACCAAAGTAATCGTATTTGCCAATATCATTGACAGGCTGTCTTTTAAAACCCCATACACCAACCAAAATACAATGCCTATAAAAAACAAAGAAAAGGTAGGCAATGAAAAGCCTGATACATCTTTTGTTTTCCACGTTTTATAAACTTGAGGCAAAAACGCGTAGGTGGTCAAGCAAGCTGCGATGAGCCCTATGACTTCGATAGAATCTATATTATCCAACAATGTTTACAATTTTACCGGGTACAACAATCACTTTTTTCGGAACGCGCCCATCTAATTGTACGAGGGTTTTCTCGTCCCCCATCACAGCCGTTTCTATGTCCTCTTTGCTTAAATCCAATGACAATTCGATCGTAAATCGCATTTTACCATTGAAGGAAATGGGGTAGGCTTTAGTGCTTTCCACTAGGTGACTGGCGTCAAATTCTGGAAACTCAGCCGTTGTGATCGATTCTGAATGTCCCAACTGCGCCCATAATTCTTCTGCAATATGTGGTGCATACGGCGCGATCAATACCAATAGCGGTTCCAAAATTTCTTTGGATACACAGCCTTGAGCGGTGAGCTCATTCACGGCAATCATAAAGGTTGAGACCGAGGTGTTAAACGAGAAGTTCTCGATGTCTTCGGTGACTTTTTTAATGGTTTTATGAAGGGTTTTTAAATCCTCCTTTGAAGGCTCCATCTCTGTGATTTTAAGTCCTTCTTGACTAATATATAGTTTCCATAATTTTTTTAGAAAATTATGAACGCCTGTTATTCCAGACGTATTCCACGGTTTGTATTGTTCTAATGGCCCTAAAAACATTTCGTATAAACGGAGGGAGTCGGCGCCATACTGTTCGCAAATCGCATCGGGGTTGACGACATTGTATTTGGATTTAGACATTTTTTCGACCTCTCTTTTTACTTTAAAAAGGCCTTCACTGTCCGAGATAAACTCTGCATTTTTAAACTCTTCTCTCCAAGATTTAAACGCCTCTATATCTAATTCATCCGATGCATTTACAAAAGATACATCTGCATGAATCCACTGAATAGATTCGGTGGTAATTTGATCTACAGACATAAACGTATTGGTTCCTTCGACTCTTCCTACAAACGCACTCGTTCCCAAAATCATTCCCTGATTGATCAGTTTTTTAGCAAACTCATCCACAGGCACAACGCCTAAATCAAACAGGAATTTTTGCCAAAAACGCGCATAGAGCAAATGTCCGGTTGCATGCTCGCTACCTCCTATATACAAATCCACTTCTTTCCAGTAATTCAAAGCTTTAGAGCTTGCGAATTCGTTGGAATTATGCGCGTCCATATACCTGTTGAAATACCAAGAACTTCCCGCCCATCCAGGCATTGTGTTGAGTTCTAATGGAAAGATGGTTTGATGGTCTATTTGACTGTTTGCTACAACACTGTTCAGAGTGGTGTCCCACGCCCAAACATCGGCACGACCTAATGGCGGCTCGCCTTCTTCGGTTGGTAAATATTTTTCAACTTCTGGCAAACTGATTGGCAAATGTTCTGCAGCAATCATTTGTGGCAATCCATTCACGTAATACACAGGAAAGGGTTCGCCCCAATACCGCTGTCTGGAAAATACCGCATCTCGGAGTCTGTAATTTGTTTTTCCTAAACCATGTTGTTTTGCTTCTAAGGTTTCAATGGCTTTTTTAGAGGCATCTTTATATTCGAGTCCATTTAGAAAATCGCTGTTAGCAATAATCGCCTTGGCTTTATCGGTATAGGCTTCTTCACTGATGTCAACGCCTTCAAAAATATTTGGAATTTCTATGTTGAAATGTTTCGCGAAATCATAATCGCGCTGGTCTCCACAGGGCACTGACATCACAGCACCTGTTCCGTAGCCTGCCAAAACATAATCGCCTACCCAAACAGGAACGGGTTTTTTTGTCAAGGGATGCTCGGCATAAGCTCCTGTAAATACACCTGAAATGGTTTTTACATCTGCCATTCGATCGCGTTCGCTGCGTTTGGCAGTTGCCAACACATAGGCGTCCACTGCTGATTTTTGAGCGGGGGTGGTAATCTGATTCACCAATTCGTGCTCAGGCGCAAGCGTCATAAACGACACGCCATAAATGGTGTCGGGTCGTGTGGTAAACACTTCAATCGTTGAAGCGTGTTCTTTAAGGTTAAACACCACAGAAGCACCTACTGATTTTCCAATCCAATTTCGCTGACTTTCTTTCAAAGCATCCGTCCAATCGATGGTGTTAAGACCCTGTAAAAGACGCTCGGCATAGGCTGAAATTCGCATGCTCCATTGGGTCATTTTTTTTCGGATGACAGGGTAGCCACCACGTTCGGAAACGCCGTTGACGATTTCGTCATTCGCTAAAACGGTTCCCAATTCTGGACACCAGTTCACTTCTGTTTCTGCTAAATATGTTAATCTGTATTGTAATAAAATTTGTTGTTGACGTTCCGACGAAAAGGCATTCCACTCTTCAGCCTTAAACGCTTCGATCCCTTCATCACAGACGGCGTCCACTGTTGCATTTCCTTGAGTAGAAAATAACGTTTCTAGTGTCTCAATAGATTGTGCTTTATTGGATGAATTATCATACCAAGAATTAAACAATTGGATAAAAATCCATTGGGTCCATTTGTAATAATCTGGTGAAGATGTTCGCACTTCTCTTGACCAATCAAACGAAAAGCCCATTTGATCGAGTTGTCTTCGGTAGGTTTTTATATTTGATTCGGTAGTCACCGCTGGGTGTTGCCCCGTTTGGATGGCATACTGTTCTGCGGGCAACCCGAAACTATCATACCCTTGCGGATGCAATACATTGAACCCTTTATGGCGTTTGTAGCGCGCGTAAATATCAGACGCAATATAACCAAGGGGATGCCCCACATGAAGCCCTGCACCACTAGGGTAAGGAAACATGTCTAAGACATAATATTTGGGTTTCGTGGAATGGTTATCGGCTTGAAAAGTTTTATTTTCTGCCCAGTATTTTTGCCATTTGGCCTCAATTTCATTGAAATTGTACATCATATAAACGTCATTAATAGGCGCAAATTTACGGTTTATTTGGCAAGTAAAAAACTATGCTTCCCGAAACACCTCTGCAGGCAAATGTTAATTTGTTTTCAGGGAATTACTAGCCATTTAAGTAAGTTTTTTTATACTTTTACATTCGTAAGACATTTGCTATGAGTTCATCTTTTGAAAAACATCAGAAACGCCGTTTAATTTCGTCCTATTTTTCGGTCGTGCTTAGCATTGCTTTGGTCCTATTTTTATTGGGAATCCTAGGGTTGTTGGTGATCAACGCAAAATCGGTTTCTGATAATTTTAAAGAACAGGTCATTTTGACCATCTACTTAGAAGACTCTTCTAAAGAAGTTGAAATAAAACAGCTCGAAAAAAGTTTGGCTTTTTCAGACTACGTAAAACAGACAAAATTTATTTCAAAAGAGTCTGCAGCGGATTTTATGAAATTAGAATATGGGGAAGATTTTTTAGACGATGTTGGTTACAATCCTTTGAAAAATTCGATTGAAGTGAACCTCAAAGCCGACTTTGTGACCGCCCGTCGCTTGGACAGCATCACAGAAAGCACAATGAAAAAAAACTTTGTCGAAGATATTAAATATGACAAAGACCTTGTGTCTTTAATGAATAGCAATGTAAAACGTTTGAGTTTATGGATTTTAATCATCAGCGGAATTTTTACGGGAATTGCAGTACTCTTAATAAGTAGCTCCATTCGTTTGGCAGTGAATTCCAAACGCTTTTCAATCAAGACCATGCAAATGGTGGGCGCGACCAAAAAATTTATCCGCCGACCTTTTATTTGGCGCAGTATTCGGCTTGGAGTTATCGGCTCACTTTTAGCTCTTATTGGTATGGGAGCAGTCGTCTATTATGTGGATAAATCATTTCCTGAATTTGATTTGATTCAAAATCAATTGTTTATTGGTGCTTTGTTTGGCTCCATCTTTATAGTTGGAATTTTAATTACTTGGTGGAGCACCTTTTTCGCAACACAACGTTTTTTAAATCTAAAAACCGATCAACTTTATTATTAATAGACCCCACTGTCAAAAACAATTTAAACTACTTTTTTTAGTTTTAATGAACACTAGTACATTCACAAAATTTAATTAATTATGGGAGAACAAAAACGAAAAGAAACCACAAAGAAGAATTTTATTTTTGAAAGACAAAATTACAAATGGATGTTTATTGGTCTTGGGTTTATCGCTTTGGGATTTATCCTGATGGCGGGCGGCGGTTCCGATGATCCAAATGTGTTTAATCCTGAAATCTTTAACTCTCAAAGAATACGAGTGGCACCAACGCTTATTTTAATAGGATTTGGAATCCAGATTTATGCCATCCTTAAAAATTTCAAAAAATAAATGGATCTTTTTGACAGTATTTTATTAGGAATTATACAAGGACTTACCGAGTTTTTACCAGTATCCTCTAGTGGGCATTTAGAAATTGGAAAAGCCCTATTGGGCGATGACTCCATCCCCGAAGACAGTTTAATTTTTACGGTAGTACTCCACTTTGCAACGGCGTTGAGTACCTTAATTATATTTAGAAAAGACATTGTTACCATGCTTGTGGCTTTGTTCAAGTTTGAATGGAATGAGGAGACGCAGTTTATTGTAAAAATAATGATTTCCATGCTGCCTGCTGGATTCGTCGGCATCCTGTTTGAAGAGGAGTTAGAAGCGCTTTTTGGGAGTAATATCCTACTTGTTGGGGTCATGCTGATCGTGACGGCTTTGTTATTATTTATGGCAGATCGAGCTAAAACAACCGATAAAAAAGTAGGGTTTTGGGATGCTTTTATCATTGGAATTTCACAAGCCATTGCGATGCTTCCAGGGATTTCACGCTCGGGGGCAACCATTTCAACTTCAGTATTGCTGGGGAATGACAAATCAAAAGCGGCACGCTTTTCATTTCTAATGGTGATACCACTTATTTTTGGGAAAATAGCAAAAGACCTTATCAGTGGTGATTTGAGTTATAATGCTGATAATTTTGGCAGCCTGTCCGCAGGGTTTATAGCGGCCTTTGTCGCAGGACTTTTTGCCTGTACCTTAATGATTCGTTTGGTTAAAAATAGTCAATTAAAATACTTTGCGTATTACTGTTGCATCGTCGGTATTTTAGCCATTATCATAACACTTTAATTCAAAATGAAAACGGTTCAAGATTATTTAGACGGACAACTATTGTTGATCGACAAACCCTTAGAATGGACGTCCTTTCAAGTGGTTAATAAATTACGTTGGCACATTCGTCAAGCTTTCAATTTAAAAAAAATTAAAGTAGGCCATGCAGGGACTTTAGATCCGTTAGCAACCGGACTCTTAGTGATTTGTACTGGCAAAATGACAAAGCAAATCGACACTTTTCAAGGGCAAATCAAAACCTATACGGGCACATTTGTTTTGGGCAGTACTACGCCTTCCTATGATCTTGAAACAGCAATCGATCAGGAGTTTCCAACAGCACATATTACGCCTGAATTAATTCATGAAACCACCAAAAAATTTATAGGGGAGATTGATCAATTTCCACCTGTTTTTTCTGCCTTAAAAAAAGAAGGCAAACGTTTGTACGAATTTGCGCGCGCTGGAGAAGCTGTGAAAATTGACTCTCGAAAAGTTATGATTAATGCGTTTGAAATTACAAAAATAGAGGGCCTAACAG